>ODAI011850894.1_pt1 | contig 25185 bp, 21 predicted proteins | sample 1539321 | NCBI WGS metagenome assembly ODAI01 (sample SAMN02144231, study PRJEB22623) | gut metagenome | biome: sheep rumen | host: Ovis aries | place: New Zealand
CGCCCCCTCCCCACAGGTTACCAAGAATGAGGCATCCGAAAAGGGGAGCTGTTGAAGGAAGGAGAAGGATTACGAACATTGCTACGATAACAGGGAATATTATCTTCTCTGTCTTTGATACTGTACGAGCCTGCTCCATCTTTACCTGACGCTCCTTCTCTGTTGTAAGGAGTCTCATTATCGGAGGCTGTATCATAGGGATAAGTGCCATGTAGGAGTATGCTGCTATCGCAATAGCTCCAAGGAGATGAGGTGCAAGCTTTGTTGTAAGGAATATCGCTGTAGGACCGTCGGCTCCGCCGATGATACCGATAGAAGCTGCTTCATTTCCTGTGAATCCGAGGCAGATAGCTCCGAAGAAGGCAAGGAATACACCCATCTGAGCAGCTGCGCCAAGGAGAAGGCTCTTAGGATTCGCTATAAGAGGACCGAAGTCTGTCATAGCTCCGACACCCATGAATATAAGTGAGGGATATACACCGGCTTTTACTCCTATGTAGAGTATGTCGAGAAGTCCGCCGTGAGCCATTATTGCTCCGTAGCTGTGATAGTCTGCGTGCTCCGGGTCAAGGAAGTTGTCCCAGAGGTCTACATGATAGAGTGCATCTGCTGTATCTCCGCCTACAAAGTAGGAAAGGTTTACAAGGAGACATCCGAAAGCGATACCTACCAGAAGGAGAGGCTCAAACTTCTTTTTGATTCCAAGGTAGAGAAGAACGCATGATACAAGTATCATTATAAGGTTTTTCCAACCGTCCCCTGTGAAAAGACTTTTGAATCCGGAGCCTTCCCATAGGGTCTCAAGGGTTTCAAGAATATCCATATGTCGCCCTCCTTATGCTATAACAACCAGCGGAGCTCCTGTATCTACTACAGCTCCCTTGCTTGTTACTACCTGAGCGACTGTACCGTCCTTCGGTGCGACTATTTCATTTTCCATCTTCATGGCTTCAAGGATGACAAGTATCTGTCCAGCCTTGACTGTATCGCCCTGCTTTACATCTACACGGATGATGTTTCCGGGCATAGGAGCTTCAACTGTCTCGCCTGCTGCAAGATTTACAGGTGCAGCAGCCGGTGCAGGTGCAGCGGCAGGAGCAGCAGCGGCAGAAGGTGCAGCAGCCGGAGCTGCGGCAGGTGCAGGTGCAAGTGCCTCGTATTCGTCAAGGAGAACTGCCTTGCCCTTTTCTACCTCGACCTCATATGTCTTACCGTTAAGTGTTACTTTGTACTTCATTGTTATTTGACCTCCTTGATAGAGATAAAGTGGAGTTCGTTAAGAGGAGTCTGCATCTTATCAGCAACTATCGCCATTATCATTGCAGCTTCCTTATCCGGAACGTCGAAGAGCTTTACATGACCAGCTGAACCGGGTGCCAGCTTCTGCTCTATAGCAGGTGCCGGAGCTGAAGGTGCAGCAGGTGCTGCCTTCTTTGCAGCCTCATCAGCTGCCTTTGCCTTGGCATCTCTGGACTTGAAGTATGCTCCTGTACAATAAAGAACTATCATAAGGATAACAAGTCCGAAGAATACTACTGCGTAGCCGAATACTGCTGTAACAGCAGCGTCCGGTATGGAAAGCTTCTCGCCCTTGGTTGCAGCTTCTGTAGCCACTTCTGTGGCCTCTTCGGCAGCAAGAGTTAATTTATCAAACATATTGAAGCCTCCTTACATTTCCTCTATGGTGTAAACAGCCTCATTTTCCTCCTGAGCCTTACGGTTCTTAAGGAAATTAATTGTCTGGTCAGGATAGCAGATATAGCTCATTACATCCTCTTCGCTGCGGCAGAGGTCGCCAAGTGCGTCCTTGGAAGCCTTGAACTCCTCACCTGTACGCTTCTGGTCTTCGATACGGCAGTCAACAGGCTCGCTGTCGCCAAGCACCTTATCTACCAGCTCCTGTGCGATAGGTGCAGGAGGATTGCCGTACTCGCCCTTGATGTAGTTCTTTATCTCCTTGGAGATGTTCTTGTATCTCTCGCCTACGAGAACGTTTGTTACTGCCTGGTTTCCGACCATCTGTGACAGAGGAGTTACCAGCGGAGGATATCCCATATCAGCTCTTACCTTCGGGATCTCAGCAAGTGCAGCATCAAACTTATCCATAGCGTGCATATCTGTAAGGTTTGCGATCATGTTGGAGAGCATTCCGCCCGGAACCTTGTATACCAGTGCCTGAGCATCTGTTGCAAGGCTCTTGGGATTGAGCTGACCGTTATCGATATACTTCTGCTTGATAGGCTTGAAGTAATCGTTTACCTTATTTATAATTTCCTCATTAAGGCCGGACTCGATACCGTACTGCTGGAGAGCATAGAACATTGTCTCTGTTGCAGGCTGTGATGTACCGCCTGAGAAGCATGATGTTGCTGTGTCGATAACATCGATGCCGGACTCGATAGCCTTTGTGAGTGTCATGTAGGCCATACCTGTTGTACAGTGAGTATGGAGTATGAGTGTCATATCACCGATAGCATCCTTGATGCCCTTGATAAGGTGCTCAGCCTCATAGGGTGACATTGTACCTGCCATATCCTTAAGGCAGATAGTATCGAATCCCATTGTCTTGAGCTCCTTACACATCTCGATGTACTTATCAACTGTATGTACAGGGCTCTGTGTATATGAGATACATCCGGAAGCAACAGTATTCTTTGTAGCGTACTTCTTTGTAGCCTCAAGAGCTGTTCCGATGTTTCTGAAATCGTTGAGAGCATCGAAGATACGGATAACGTCTATTCCGTTCTTGATAGAAAGCTGGATGAACTTCTCTACCACGTCATCATGGTAGTGCTTGTAGCCGAGAAGATTCTGGCCTCTCAGAAGCATCTGGAGCTTTGTGTTAGGAAGATTCTTTCTGAGGTTGCGGAGTCTCTCCCACGGATCTTCGTTGAGATAACGGAGACAGGAGTCGAATGTTGCTCCTCCCCAGCACTCGATGGAATAGTATCCAGCCTTATCCATATCTGCGAGGATACCCTCATAATCGGAATAAGGCAGACGTGTTGCCATCAGTGACTGATTAGCATCACGCAAAACGGTTTCTGTCAGCTGCACTTTTTTCATGTACAAACCTCCTCAAATATTATCTGCATTGCAGAATCAGCTTATTAAATTGCTTTCTGCTCGGGACAGAAAAGCTTCAGGTCTACTGCGCCATTGCAAAATAAACCCAATCAAAATTAATTATATCACATCCTGAAACAAATTTCCACTGTTTTTTGATATTTTTTTATTTTTTATTTAATATCCGCTCAGCAGCTAAAGATCAGGACAAATTATATTTGCTTTTGTGAAATTTTCTCGCAGTCATTGATTGATAAACTTATCTATGGTATAATAAATAAAAACGTTTTCCGGGAGGGATAACTGATGGATAAGATAAAATGGGGAATTATCGGTACAGGTCGTATCGCCCATAAATTTGCGGAAGCTCTCACGGGCTGTGAGGAAGCGGAGCTGTGCGGGGCTGCTTCAAGAAGTATCGGAAAGGCTGAAAGCTTCGCCTCTGAGTTCGGCTGCACTGAGGCCTACGGCAGCTACAGGGACTTTGCAGAGAATTCTGACGCTGAGGCTGTATATATCGCAACTCCTATGGCCTCTCACTTCAATGACGCTATGCTGTGCCTTGAACACGGGAAAAACGTTCTCTGTGAAAAAACCGTCACCCTTAATTCAGAACAGCTCAGTACTCTTCTTGATACCGCCGCTGAAAAGGGACTCTTCTTTATGGAGGCTATGTGGATGAAATGCCGTCCCGTATACCTTAAAGCAAAGGAATGGGTGCAGTCCGGGCGCATCGGAGATATCCGCTTCATAAAGGCCGATTTCAGCAATACTGTCCCCTATGATCCGGATGACAGGCTTTTCCGTCCGGACTGCGGCGGCGGAGCACTTCTCGATCTTTCTGTATATCCCGTGACGCTTGCTGAGGACTTCCTCGGCTCACCTGCTGAGATCGTCAGCTCCGCTCATCTGCATAACGGGATAGACCTTAGCAATACTATTATAATGTATTATCCCGACGGTGTTTATGCTTCAGCTGATTCCGGATTTGAAATGCCGCTGCGGAATAACGCTGTTATCTCCGGCACAGATGGTATGATAATTTTCGGGGACGGCTTCTTCTATGCTGACGATATCACTCTTTACGACAAGGAACGCCGCCCCGTTGACAGATTCTCCTGCAAGGACAGGATAAACGGCTATGAATACGAGATCGAAGAGTTCTGCCGCTGCCTCAGAGAAGGCCTGAAAGACAGCAGACTCGTTCCCCATTCCGGAACCTCTGCGGTGATGAAGATACTGGACAAGTGCCGCAGTCAGTGGGGACTTGTATTCCCGCAGGAATAAGATAATAATACAGCAAATGCTCCCCTTTCGGGGAGCATTTATTATAATGTCTGCACTTTATATGTTCTCGTTTTTCAGCGCATCGATAGTATTGTCCTTTTTGATCTTGCTCATTGAATAGATCATTGTAGAGAATACTACTATAAATACACTCGCTGATGCTATTATTGCTGATTTCCACGGGATAATGAACGATGTCTGATAATTCAGATCAAAGGCACGGAATATCAGATAGGATAGAACGAACGACAGCGGAAGTCCTAATATAAGTGACTTTATACCATAGAGCAGACACTCATAATTCATCATCCGGTTCAGTCCCTTCTGACCCATTCCTATTGAACGGAGCATTGCGAACTCTCTTCTTCTCAGTGAGATATTCGTGGATATGGTATTGAACACGTTTGCTGCTGCTATAAGAGAGATTATTACTATGAATCCGGATGCGAATACCTTTACAACAACTACCATATTCCTTATGGATTCGACCTCGGCTGCATAGTCGTAAAGCTCTTCATCGCTTTCTCCGCATTCACCCAGTATTTCTCTTATGGATTTTGTTGTGTCTTTATGTGAGTATGAAAGGAACGCATATGAATATGTGCTGTTTGCGCTGCGCTTAGGCAGTACACTGTCCTTCAGACTTACAGGATAAATGAACGTGATCTCGCTTGAATACTTCGGAGAGACAAAGAACGGTGCTTTGTCTATTCTTTTTCCTATTTCAACATCATATTCAAAAGAGGTTTCTTCTGCTGATAAATAAAGCTCCTCCGGATCATCTGATTTATTTGAGCTCATCTTTTTATACATGATGCCTTGTTCATCCTTATCATCGTGAAATCTTTCAAACACATAGCCTTCCGGTACATATTGCTGACTGATCCTGATGGTATCAACATCGTCATCGAAAAAATGTAACCTGAATGTTTTTTCCTTTACTATATCATACAGCTCTTTAATATCATATACAATAGCTATAGGATGATCGGGATCCATATATTTATCCTCATCAAAGCCGTTGTCATCAAGATATTCCCTGTAGATATCATCGTCAACAAAGAAAAGTTCTGCTGGTACCTCAAGATCGTCTCTTGAACTCTGATAACTGCTTTTTATATCCTTTACCTCGCTGCTTACCATATCCGTATCAATTTTCATATTTGCATATGATTCTTCCGAGCAGGCTGCTTTTTTCACATCGTCTGCATTTTTGAGCTTCTCAAAAAGCTTCAGTGCCTTTTCCTCATCATGAATATCAGGTGTATAGATTATATCATAGCTTTTTGTTGCAAACTCCTCTTCCATCTGCTTTACAAGATAGCTTGTGAAAGCTGAGGCTGTTACGAAAAGAACTATACTCATGAACAGACTTATTACTGTTGCACGGTAACGCTTCTTGCTGCGCTTGAAGTACTTCTGAGCCAGCATTCCGGGAAGTCCGAAGACCTTGTATATTAACTTTGGTGTGCGGATACGCTTATTTTTAGCCTTGATGTCTCCGCTCTGACGAATAGCCTCTACTGCGCTTATACGCTGGGCTCTCACTGAAGGTATCCATGCAGAAAGTCTTACTGTGAACTCAGCCAGCAATATGCTGAACAGTATTGCTGCCCATGATAAACGAAGCTCTAATTTTACAGGAGAATCTTCAAGCATCCCTGTTATGCTTTCAAATCTGCTGCCGAGAAGCTTGAAGGTGGTACCGATACCGCCTAATCCAAGAAGAATTCCAAGGGGGATACCTATAAGGCTCAGGAGAAGTGCTTCATATTCTATCATGCGGTTTATCTGCTTCTTTGTCGCTCCGATAGATGAGAGAAGTCCGAACTGCTTTGTTCTCTCACTTACAGATATAGCAAATGAGTTGTAAATAAGTGCTACAGAACCAAATACTATGAGTCCGAAGATTATTGCTGCAATAAAGAATACAGCCATTATAAATCCGCCGTCACCTGACGAGATATTGAACATAAGAAGTTCATGATTCACTTCATTTGAAATACCCGCATTTCTTGATTCATTGAAATTGAATTTCTGATTCAGAAAATCTGATGTATTTCCCGGCTTCTTCAGCTTGAAGAATGCAAAAGATCCTACAGGTGCATTACCCTCATTCTTTGTAAGACACAATATGTTGCCAAAATCCTCTAATAAATGATTGACATGGCTCTCTTTGTAAATACCGACTATAGTATACTTCCTGCTTTCTCCGGATAATATGCTGTCTAAGTTTTCAATGTCGCTTTTTTCCGGGTCAAGATCCTCACTATTCAGGTTGAGAGAAAATTCCAGCTCGCTGCCTATTGAGAAATCTATCCCTGTAACATCCCAAAAATCGTCGAATGATGTATCAAATATACTGTCCGGCAGGATTATCTCACTGTCATTTTCGGGATAGCGTCCGCTTTTCAGGTGGAATGGAAGATTCTCAAAGCAGCCTTCATCCGCTGAAAATACCGATAATCCCCATTGTGTCTTTGCAACGACTTCTGCCTTGGTTTTTACCGGCTTATATGCTACCGGTCCAAGACTGAATACTTCGTCTACTTCATCATAGCCCCGAAGCTCTTCCACTCTGTCCTCGGTCAGAGGACACACCAGACCATGCCAGTCACCCTCTTCATATATGACCATTTCCTTTGAGAAGCAAAGTGCACTGTATATCGATGTTGCAACAGCACATATCAGTGCAGTTGAAAGCATTATTCCTATTATAGTTACCAGAGTTCTTACCCTGTTCTTCTTCATGGATTCAATAGTGACCTTGTGAAAAACATTCATCTTCTTATCACCTCGTCACGAGTTATGCGTCCGTCCTCAACTGCTATGATGCGGTCTGCCTGAAGTGCGATATTCTCATCATGAGTTATCACTATTAGTGTCTGGTCATATTTCTCATTTGACATTTTCAGCAGCTCGATTATCTCACGGCTGTTTTTGCTGTCAAGGTTTCCTGTAGGCTCATCCGCAAGCATTACTGCCGGAGCATTCATAAGTGCTCTGCCTATTGATACTCTCTGCTGCTGTCCGCCGGAGAGCTGATTGGGAAGATGATTCTCTCTGCCCTCAAGCTTGAGAAGCTTTATAAGCTCTTCAAGACGCTCTTTATTCACCTCTCTTCCGTCCATAAGTACAGGCAGTGTGATGTTCTCCTTTACATCAAGCACCGGTATGAGATTGTAGAACTGATAGATAAGTCCCACCTGTCTGCGGCGGAATATAGCAAGCTGTTCATCGTTCTGTGCATAGACGTCCTTTCCGTCCATCCATACCTTTCCGGATGTGGGCTTGTCAACTCCTCCGAGTATATGAAGGAGAGTCGATTTTCCTGAACCTGACGGTCCGATTATTGCAACGAACTCTCCCTTTTCAACTGAGAATGATACATGGTCAAGTGCATGGACCTCATTCTCACCTTTTCCGTAAACCTTACACAGGTCTTCTACCTTAAGTATCTCCATAATTGATTCTCCTTATCAGTGATAGAGTTTTTCGCTTTCGATGATGTTATTATATCAGACCTATGTGACTTTACCGTGACTTTAAAATAACAAATCTGTCACTAAACTACAGTTTTATAAAAACGCATCTCAAATTCTGCCCCGCCTTTAGCTGAATTCATGGCTTTCAGAGTTCCGTTCTGGCTCTTCACTATCTTTCTGGCAAGAGCAAGTCCTATTCCATAACTGCTGTCGCCGGAATTCTTTCCACGGTAAAATCTCTCAAATATATGGGGAAGGTCATCGGGAGCTATCCCTCTGCCGGTATCCTTAATCCTTATCTCTGTGAATATGGGATTGTCACTTCCTGTGACTGTTACCATCCCGCCGTCGGGAGTGTGCTCCATACAGTTCTTGACTATATTGCCAAGAGCCTCTCCCGTCCACTGGATATCACCGGAAAAATCTCCTTCGGCCTCTATGACAAGCTTCTGGTCACGAAGCTCCATGGGTATCTGCATCGGCATAGTTGCCTTTTGCAGGAATTCCCGCATGGATACTGTCTCCCGGCGGAACTTTACTGTCCCCGCATCCAGCTTTGAAATGTTAAGAAGAGCTGTTATGAGCCAGTCTATCCTGCTGAGAAGCCCCTTCATCTCCCGAAGAAGACTGCGGCGCTTATCCTCTTTGCATTCAGGAGCTGAAAGCATGGACGTTATAAGATTCATCGATGTGAGCGGCGTCCGGAGCTGATGTGATATATCCGCAAGTGAATCCGCAAGATATTTCTTGTCACTGAGAAGATTCTGCTGCTGCTCACGGAGACGTACTGTCATCTTGTATATCTCGTTCTCAAGTATGGCTGTCTCACCTTCGGTATACTTCTCAAACCTGACCTCCTCCCTGCCGTGCAGTATCTGGTCAATATCGTTTGAAATAGAATTCAGCTTATATAATCTCCCGGCTGTGCTGACAGCATGGATAACTGAAAGAATAAGTCCGAGTGCAAGAATGACTATCCCCATTTTAAAGTCATTGATAAAGCCGTACACTGAGGCTGCTGCCGTAAGCAGAAGCATTATGTTGATCGTCAGAGCAAGCTCTCTGCTGCTAAGTTTCTTTATCATAGATCCACCTTATATCCCAGTCCCCGGACAGTTTTTATTATCTTCGGGTTCTGCGGATCCTCCTCTATCTTTTCACGAAGGCGCTTTATGTATACCGTAAGGGTATTGTCGTTGACAAATTCCCCGGCTATATCCCATATTGCTTCGAGAAGCTGATTTCTCGAAAGCACCGCTCCCCTGTTGTTCAGAAATACCAGCAGAAGCCTGTACTCCAAAGCTGAAAGATACAGGTCGCTTCCATTGCGTGAGGCTGTTCCCTTTACTGTATCCACCAGAACATCTCCAAGCTTTGTCACTGTTCCTGAACCTCCTGTGAGCCTGAGTATGTTCTTTATACGCAGCACAAGCTCCCTCGGCCTGAACGGCTTGGCGATATAATCGTCTGCTCCCAGCTCAAATCCGGTAACAGTGCTGTATTCGTCACCGGAGGCTGTAAGAAATATCACCGGTGTATTGTGTTCGGACTTTATTGCTGAACATACCGCAAATCCGTTTCCGTCTGCCAGCGATACATCAAGCAGTACCAGGTCAAATTCTTCTTCGCCTATCAGCTCCAGGGCACGGGTCTGACCCTCGGCATTTCTGACTGAAAAGCCCTCATTTGTAAGGAATTCCGAAAGATTCGTAATAATGCTCTTGTCATCTTCAACAAGCAGTATCTTTTTCATTTATATCACTTCCTGATCTTCTGAATTTGTTATTCATTATGATTTTACCATATTTTTCTGCCTATTGCAATCAACTGAAGCCTTGTTTTATTGTTAATATATAAATATTATTATCATGCTATTGATTTATATGCTGTTTTTTGGTATAATGTTTTAGTGTTACTGGGGCATAGCCAAGCGGTAAGGCAACAGACTTTGACTCTGTCATCCCGTGGGTTCAAATCCCGCTGCCCCAACCAGAAACTTCCGGTCATAAACTGCCGGGAGTTTTTCTTTTAAATAGTCTTTCACCAGACAGCAAAAAACCGTCCTAAGGACGGTTTTTTCATACTCTTTGAATTTTATCAGCAGTAGCGCTTCCACCAATCAGGTGTTTTCCCCTGCTTGGCAAGTTCCTCAAACATATCCATTGACTTGAACTCAACAGTGAGGAGACATACTGCTACAACTGCTGAAAGCAGGTCTGCTATCGGTGCTGTGATGATAACTCCGTCGATACCCAGGAATATAGGCAGTATCAGAAGTATCGGAACAAAGAAGATTATCTGTCTCGTAAGCGAGAGTATCACACCCTTTACAGGCTTTCCTATCGATGTAAAGAATGTGGAGGTTATAGGCTGTATACAGTTCAGCCATGTGAAGAACATCGATATCCTGAAGAATTTTGCTCCGAATTCAAAATATCCTTCGCTTGCATTTCCGTTGGCGAATACTGAAAGTATCGTTCTCGGGATAGTCTGGAACAGGACAAATGCTACCAGTGATATTGCCATTCCTACCTTTATTGCCAGCCAATATGCCTCACGCACTCTGCGGTAATTCCTTGCGCCATAATTAAAGCTCTCTATAGGCTGAGTGCCCTGGGCAAGTCCGATGACCATTGAGAAGACTATCATATTTACCTTGAGTATTATTCCGGCACAGGCTATCGGGTCATCTGCTCCGTATTTTGAATGTTCACCATAGTGCTTGAGTGAATTGTTCAGTACCACCTGAACTATCGCTATAGCGACCTGATTGAAAAATGATGCCATTCCAATAGAGGCAACTCTTCTGATGTGCTCCATTGCTGGTCTGAAATGATACTTTTCAAGCCAGATGGTCTTGAAATTCTTCATATATACTATAACGATAACAGCAGATACTATCTGTCCGATTACTGTTGCAAGGGCTGCACCCTTCATTCCCCAGTCAAGGCCGATAACGAATACCGCATCAAGGACGGTATTTATTACTGCTCCGGTGATATTGCATATCATCGTCATTTTCGGACTGCCGTCAGCTCTTATAAGATGACCTCCGCCTGTTGTGAGTATCAGGAAAGGGAAGCCGATCGCTGTTATGCTTACATAATCCTTGGCATAGGGCATTACCGCTGATGTTGCTCCGAATAATTTCAGAAGCGGTGTCAGGAAGCCAAGTGTTATGCCGCAGAGTACCAATCCGCAGCCGATAAGCATGGAAAGGGCATTGCCGACGTAATATCCGGCTCTCTTTTTATCCCCCATTCCCATTGCAAGATTGAAGCAGGAGGCTCCTCCGATACCGAACAGAAGTGCAAGAGCCATACATCCGGTAGTGAACGGAAATGCTATAGATGTTGCAGTATTTCCAAGTGTTCCTACCTTTCGCCCGATAAAGAACTGGTCAACTATATTATATAGTGCGCTTACAAGCATTCCTACTATGCTGGGTATTGCAAACCTCAGCATGAGAGTACGCACTTTTTCTGTACCAAGAGGATTTCCCTCACCATTTGCTCCCGGATGAGGTCCGTTATGGTTTTCAGCCGGATCACTTATAATGTCATTTGTAGTTTCTGCCATATTTTCCCCCTATAGATATGTTAAACTGATTTTGTACAACAAATTATATTATACAACATTTTTCAATATTTTTCAATTGTCTGATCGTCTTAATAATTCCCGATATTGCATTTGTTATTTATGCAAAAATAACTGACGGACTGTTGATAATATCTTTTTATCCCTTTTATCATTTGTTTTTAGTTAACTGCGTGAAATATTTTAGTTTGCCTCTTGACTTTTATTCTGAAAAATGGTATAGTATATAGGTAAAGCACAGTTGTTCACTCACGGCGGACGATTTGTGCGATCTTATTTATGGAGTTTCAGTATGGAAAGAAGATCTCAGCTTATCGTTGCTGAAGCGGATATTCTGCCGGAGGTTTTTTCTAAGGTCCTTGAAGTGAAAAAACTCATCGCCCAGAAAGGCGAAAAAAGCTTTGCATCCGCCTGCAAACGTGTCGGTATCTCACGAAGCGCTTATTATAAATACAAGGACAGCGTTTTTTCATACGAGGAGCTGTTTACGAGAAAGATCGTGAACCTTTATCTGCTCCTCAGCGACAGCCCGGGCGTTCTTTCAAGCGCTCTGGTCTTTCTGCACGATCTGAATGCGAACATCCTCACAGTTAACCAGAGTATTCCTGTGGACGGGGCGGCAGCTGTGAATATTTCCCTGCGCCTGTCAGGCAATTCCGAGGATGAACTCGATTCTCTCAATTCAATTACTGAACTCAACGGCGTTCTTGAGGTCAAGATCCTCTCCGCTGAATAGTTTTCCGGAGGTTCAATATATGTCAGTCAAATTTGCAGTTTTAGGTCACGGTGTTGTAGGCTCAGGTGTTGTTGAGCTGTTCTATAAAAATAAAAACAGTATCGAAAAAAGAGCCGGTACTGAAATGGATATAAAGTATATCCTCGATCTCAGGGATTTCCCGGATTCACCTTATAAAGATAAGTTTACTAAGGATTTCAACGATATAATCAACGATGATGAGGTCTCCTGCGTTGCTGAGTGCATGGGCGGTGTTGAACCCGCTTTCACTTTCGTAAAGGCCTGCCTCGAGCACGGAAAGAGCGTTGCTACATCAAATAAGGAGCTTGTTGCTGAAAAAGGCGATATCCTCCTCAAGGCTGCCAAGGAGCATAACTGCAATTTCTTCTTTGAGGCCAGCGTCGGCGGTGCTATCCCGATAATCCGTCCCCTTCACCGCTGCCTCGCAGCTAATGATATCACTAAGGTAGCAGGTATCCTCAACGGCACTACAAACTTCATCCTCACTAAGATGTATAACGATAATATGCCTTTCGAGGAGGCTCTTGCCCTCGCTCAGAAGCTGGGCTACGCTGAAAAGGATCCTACAGCAGATATCGAAGGCCATGATGCCTGCCGCAAGATCTGTATTATCTCTTCCCTCGTTTTCGGCAAGCACGTTTATCCTAAGAGCGTTTATACAAAGGGTATCTCAAAGATACAGCTCAGCGATGTTGCTGCTGCTGATGTTCTCGGCTATGCTATCAAGCTTGTCGCTACAGTTACTCGTCAGCCTAACGGAAAGATACTCCCCGCTGTTATGCCTATGCTGGTTTCCCATGAGAATATCATGGCCGGTGTAAATGACGTTTTCAATGCTGTTCTCGTTTACGGCGACGGTATAGATCAGGCTATGTTCTACGGCAGAGGTGCCGGAAAGCTCCCGACTGCAAGTGCTGTTATGGGCGATGTTATCGAGGCTGTAAAGCATAAGGTAACTGTTTTCTCTCAGTCCTGGGATTCCGCAGACAACGATCTCTTTGTTGACGATATCGATAACTTCACTTCACGCTGGTATTTCCGTGTTCCTGCCGGAAGTGATACTCCTGAGGGCTCATATGAGCATGAGGACGGTATCTCATTCATTACTGAGGATAAGCTCACATTTACTCAGGCTGCTGAGTATTCAGCTAAGATAAATGCACTTGCACTTATCCCTGTTCTTGACTAAAAAAATTACCGGACACTTCTGTGTCCGGTTTTTTATGCAAAAAATGCACCCATCAGGCGATCTCCCTGTAGGGAAAGCAGATCATTGAGCCTGAAGCTCTGACCTGCACCGCTGCCTTGGGTGCTTTTTGTTTTATTCAAAAGAATCCAGATCGATATCCTTTAAAAGATCCTTGAGAGCTGCAAGCTCATCAGCTGTGAGAGTTACTCCCTTGCCCATTCTGGAGTGATCCGGTGCCCACTCACGGATATCATACTTGGGATCGTGCTCATTCCAGCTCACCATATTGAGCTCCTTCTTCCATCCCTTTGCGTTCTCTGAGAGAACTCCGATCTCTTCTGTGATCTCATACTTTAATTCTGCCATTTTTTCTTTCTCCTTCCTGTATTGCATCTCCGCATAAAGTCCTGGCTCCATGCGGCAATATACTTTGCTTTCTGGCACTGCTTTATAATTGTATCACAAATCGGAAATTTTGTCCATAGAGTTCACAAAAAATTTTTATATCGATATACAAAGGTAACTAAGTGCTTTTGAATATAGCTGCTTCGGTCTTATCCGGCCGTTTATCATCATCTCGGTAAAATCCACTGCATCCTCCACACTGCGTGAGAAATCCGGTATTGATTCCTTTTCTCCGCTGAGCTGATCCTCCGCCTCAACTCCGTATGTATACACGCTGTCGCCAAAAAAACTTATCTTACCGGCAGTTACTCTGTATGCAACTTTGTTGTCACCGTATATCTCCATATATACAGTCCTGTCTCTTACCTCCCGTTTTATCTTTCTGACTATACTGAACATCTTTTTTCTCCTTTCTTTTTTCTTTTATTATATCATAAAAGCGCAAGCGTTATGATATAATCGCCCGATATGCAGGGAGCAGATCTCTGATCTGCGTATCTGCAAGGGCATTTTAATAAATTTATAATGAATGTGTATGCATTCATTATATCATAGTGGTTCGATATTGTGAACGGGTGCATTTTGATATATCCTGTTGTATCATGTCGCAATATAGCAGAAAAGCTCCCGTACCCCCGGGAGCTTTCGTATATTCTATTCAAGGTCGCTTATCTCCATGAATATCTTCTGCATCTCTATATCTGTCATAGCTATCCGCTCTGCACAGTCCTTCAGCTCCTCTGATATCTCAGGCGGTATCGCTGCAGTAGTCTTATACTTGAGCTGATGCTCCAGACTTGCCCAGAAATCCATGGCAATCGTGCGTATCTGTATCTCAACCGGCGCATAGGTCTTATGAGTTGAAAGATACACCGGCACATTCACTATTATATGATAACTGCGGTATCCGCTGGGCTTGGGATTCTTGATATAGTCCTTCTGCTTCAGAATGGTGAAATCATCACGGCGGGAAAGCATCTCGACTACCGAATAAATATCGGTGATGTAATAGCAGGTCACCCTTATCCCCGCTATATCCAGAAGATTCTTCTTTGCAGCCTCAGTTGTCAGCGGAAGCTCCTTTTTCTGGAGCTTTCCTATTATTGACTGAGGCGATTTAAGCCTGCTCTCAATATTATGTATGGGATTGCGCTGGAATTTCACACTGAATTCGTTATCGATTATATTAAGATATGTTCTTACTACTTCTATTGCAGAATCATAAAGATGCTGGAGCTGCATGAAGTCATACAGCACCTCTGCGACCTGCTCCCTAACATTCTCATCCCTCGGCACTACTGCCGGAAGATTGTCAAATGTCTGCTTGAAAAAATCCATCTCACTCATTTTTATCATTCCTTTCTGCTATAACCTGATTATATCAGAAATTCCGTTTTTGTCAACGGGAATTATGTCGTTTATTCGCCTTCGCCCTCGGTATACTCAAATTTTTCTGCGACCTGTGCAGCCTTGCTGAACTGTGTCTCGTAGAGCTGGGTGTAGACTCCTCCCTTTGATACAAGCTCACTGTGAGTTCCTCTCTCTGCAATTCCGCCGTTGCTTATTACAAGTATCTCATCAGCTGCAAGGATAGTAGAAAGCCTGTGGGCGATGAGTATGCTCGTCCTTGAAGTGATAAGCGGCTCTATAGCATCCTGTATCTTCTGCTCTGATATGGAGTCAAGTGCTGATGTAGCCTCGTCAAATATCATAAGTGCAGGGTCCTTCAGAAGAACTCTCGCTATGGATATCCTCTGCTTCTCACCGCCTGACAGCTTCAGTCCCCTGTTTCCTACAATTGTATCAAGTCCGGTATCCTGACTCTGGATGAAGTCATAGATATTTGCCTTTTTGCAGGCTTCGATAAGCTCCTCCTCGGTGGCATCCGGCTTGGCATAGAGCAGATTTTCCCGGATAGTTCCGTTGAAAAGATAGGTCTCCTGGCTTACTATTCCTATATTCTGCCTGAGGTAGCTCAGGTCTATCTTGCGGACGTCTGTTCCGTCAAAGGTAACTGTTCCTGCGGTAACATCGTAAAGTCTCGGTATGAGATTAACAAGTGTGCTCTTTCCTGAACCGGAGGGACCTACAACGGCAATACACTTTCCGCTTTCCAGCTTGAAGCTCACATCATCAAGTATCTGGCGTTCTTTATCATAATAGAATCCAACATGGTCGAACTCCACCCTGCCCTGTGCAGGCTCTGCCGGAGTTACCGCATCCGGAGCATTCTCTATCTCTACAGGCATATCGTAATAATCGAATATTCTTGTGAACATGGCCATTGACCTTATCCAGTCCACCTGTATATTGAGAAGCTGATTCACAGGTCCGTACATTTTTCCCAGAAGGGCTACAAGAACTGTGATATCTCCCACAGTCAGTGATGAATCATACTTCATCATAAGTACTCCGCCTGCAAGATATATCAGCATAGGTCCAATGCTGGAAAAGGTACTGAGTGCTACCCTGAACCAGCGTCCGGCCATTCCCTCACGGATATTCAGCTTTATCATCCGTCTGTTGACGTCCTCGTACTTCCGGTACTCCTTTTCCTCTGTACCGAAGAGCTTGACAAGCAGCTGTCCGCTGACAGACATGGTCTCATTGAGTATGCCGTTTATCTCGTCGCTGCAGGCCTGGGACTCCTTGGTGATAGTCCAGCGGGTCTTGCCGGCTGTCCTTGTGGGGATCACAAAAAGCGGTATGACTACTATTCCAACTATAGCCAGCATCCAGTTTGCACGGAACATTACTATCAATGCGACTATAAGTGTTATCGAATTGGAAAGTATGCTCGTAAGCGTATTGGTGATTATCTGCTGTACTCCTGAGATGTCGCTGGTCATTCTCGTTATGATATCGCCCTGATTGTTGGATGTGAAGAAGCGCTGGGACATCTTCTGCAGGTGGCGGTACATCTTATTCCTCATATCATAGGTGATATGCTGGGCTATCCATGTATTCATGTAGCTCTCCAGCACTCCTATAAGATTGGCTCCGAGAGTTACTGCAAGGGACATTACTATATAGAATATCAGCTTGTTCATACTCCGGCCGATAAGCCCCTCATCTATTATCTTACCTGTGAGCACCGACGGCAGCAGATTCAGCACTGAGGATATGATTATCGCTGTTAGTACTATTATCATCTGCTTCCAATAGGGACTGAGATACGAGAATATCCTCTTTAACAGTCCCTTTGTGACTTTTGGTGCGTTTTTCTTTTCTTCTTCTGTGAGAAAATTCGCTCCTCTCGGACCTCCAACCGGCGGCATAACAGCCCCTCCTTTTTATTGGTTATTCTTTGCTGTCTCTGCCGCTGATGCTGTTGTTTTTTCTGTGCCTGAGCTTTCACTATTTCCTGATAATGACTTTGCAGCCTCCTCAGCTGCCTTTGCCCAGTCGCTTTTTGCTGCATATTCATTTGCCTTTTTGAGGCCTGCTTCTGCTCCTGCCGGAAGAGGCTCCGGAGAATATGCTGCCGCTTTCTTATTTGTTACATCGAGAACTATCATTATTCCCTTTCCGTCTGTGAAGTGACGTCCGAAAAGTTCTTTTGCAAGGGCAGCAGCATCCTTCCCGGATGTGCTCTCGTTTCTTACTGCTGCCAGTGCTGCCGGTACAGAAGCTCCTTCCAGAAGCTTATCTGTCGCAGCTATTTCTGTAAGACTAAAGGCCTCTGCCTCATCAAATACCCGCTCCGAGCTTACCTCTCCCAGACCAAGCATATCCTTTACCGCAAGATCATATTCACCGCTGACTATCTCCCTGGTGGCTGTGTAAAGCGCAGTTTTTTCCTCCTCAGCACCGATTGTGTGAGTGCAGGTGCCGGTCTTGTAGAGATGATCCTCATTTGTGTCATTATTTATAAGGAAGAGCAGTCCGCTGCCCTCTCCGCCATATATGGTAAAATAAGCTTCTGCTGCATAGGTATAGGGTGCCTTTCCTCCAAGGTTGCTGGAAGTTACTACTGCTGCATTCAGCATATATTTGCTGTAAAGAGTACTTATGTAATCTTCGCAGGCCTTCTTCTGTTCATCAGTCATCAGATGTGCAAGGTCATAAACGTATTTTCCGTTCTCAGCCTTGAGCTTATCGTCTGCTTTCTTTGGTGCCTCTGTTGCTTTTTCCGTGGATACGGATTCGACAGATGCCTCCTCTGAGACAGCCTCTTCTGTGGTCACTGTCGTTGATACAGCCGCTGAAACATCTTCTGCCTTTTCAGTCTTTTTCAGCGAGCATCCGCTAATTATTGTCATCGCCGCTGTCAGAACAGCAGCAGCCGAAAATTTTTTCAAAAAAATCATTCCTTACTCTTGTAATATACTTAATATTTTAGTATAATTTAATAGAAAAATCAAGTGGTAACACTCAAATAACTTTATTTTAAATATTTACAAAAAGGAGTAAGCAATGGATTATTGTATAAAAGGCAATGATATTATCGTCTCTGAGCCAGACCTGGACCTGGACGAGACCCTGGACTGCGGTCAGGCCTTCCGGTGGAAAAAGATCCCGTCTGACTACAGCTGCACCTATACCGGAAGCTTCGTCAACGACTGCCTTACCGTTTCAGAGCTGAAAAAAGGAGAGTTCATCTTCCATAATGTCTCCGAAAATGATTTCCTCAGCAAGTGGCTGGATTACTTCGACTTCAACACCAATTACTCGGAGCTGAAAAAATCTTTCTCTGAGGACGAGACCCTCGCTAAAGCCTGCAAATTCGCCGGCGGTATCAGACTCCTCAGACAGGACAGCTGGGAATGTCTTATCTCATTCATTATCTCTCAGAACAACAATATCCCCCGTATCAAAGGCATCATCGACCGCCTCTGTGAAAACTACGAGGGCAGGTTCCCTGAGCCTGAGGAATTCTCCGCTGAAACTCCGGATTCTCTTTCCTACCTCCGGAGCGGCTTCAGAGCTAAGTATCTCTGCGATGCCGCTCAGAGAGTGAGCTCCGGCGAGACCGTTCTCAGGGATATCGCCTCAATGCCCATTGAAGAGGCAAGGGCTGAGCTGAAAAAGATCAAGGGAGTCGGTCCTAAGGTGGCTGAATGTGTCCTGCTTTTCGGTATGTACCGCACTGAGGCCTTCCCTGTTGACGTCTGGATCAAGCGTGTGCTCAGCGAATATTACCCCAACGGCTTTCCTGCCTTCGCTAAGGATAATGCAGGTATCGCTCAGCAATACCTCTTCCACTACATAAGAAATCTTCAGACAGCTAATGTATAATCTGCCTTTTTTTGCCAAATATATCCCTGAATACTTTTTTCAGGAGGCATTATGATAAAAGGCGTTACAAAAAAGATCATTGAGATCAACAATCCCGACAGCATTTACTTTGAAAAAGCTGTCTTCTACCTGAGACCAAATGTCAGGGAGCTGCCTGCGGAGATATCACGGTCAGAGGCCGAAAGATACATCTCCCGAATAATACCTGACCGCCGGAAACACCGCCATTTTTTCATTTCCGGCCGATCTTTCATACTTTCCGGCCTGCTGCTGTCAGCGGCAGGACTTCTCCTCATTTTTCTACATTGAACTATTTTTTGAAATCTAAGCAATATTTTTCATAAACTATAGACAAATCCGGAATTCTGTGTTATAATATACCTGTAAATAAACATCTGCAGACATTTAGGCACTGTCTGCAAGAATTGCAAGGAGTTTATATTATGGATACTAACGATACTAAAGGCTTGAAAAACAAGCTGTCCAAGCGTATCATCAGTACCCCCGGCCCGGCCGCTAAAAATACCTTCTTCTACGTTCAGGAGACCGGTTGCCTGAAATCTGATGATCCGGCTATGACTCACAGACAGGATCTGGATTCATTTCTCATCGTTGCCGTTATCAGCGGCAAAGGCGAACTTACGGTAAGCGGTGAGAAGTTCTCGCTCTCTAAGGGCGAATGCTTCTTTATCGACTGCAAGCAGCCGCATTTCTACAAAGGCGATCCCGATGACCCCTGGGAAGTTATGTGGGTCCACTTCAATGGCGCTACCTCAAGGCAGTACTACGACTATTTCCTGTCGCAGTCAAAAAATACCTTCCGGCCGCCTTCATTCGACCGTGTAGTTTCAGCTTTCACTGAGCTTATCAGCATCAATGAGACTAAAAATCAGTCCTCTGAGGTTATAAGCTCAAAACTGATAGTTGATCTGCTCACTATCGCTCTGACTGTCAATTCCGGCGAGCAGCAGTATGATTCTGCTCTTAAACAGAAGCTCGCAGGCGTTCACAGCTACATCGATGACCATTTCAGCGAGGATCTCTCTCTGGAAAAACTGTCTTCACAGTTCTACATCAGTAAATTCTATCTCACCCGTGAATACAAAAAGATATACGGTATGACTATTTTCCAGCACATAATCACCTCACGAATAAACTACGGCAAGAAGCTTCTTCGTTTCTCAGATAAGTCAGTGGAGGAGATCGCTCATCTCTGCGGCTTCAACGATCAGAGCTACTTCGCAAGACAGTTCAAAAAAGCTGAAAATCTCACCTGCTTCTCTTACAGGAAGATGTGGAGAGACTGATACAGCGCATAAAGCTCCGGCTGTGATATGCCGGAGCTTTTTATGTCAAGATTTTACCATATTTGTATTTAAAGTGATATGATTTATCCAGCCGCTGAGTTATAATGTATACAGTAAATCAATGCATTGAGTGTGTTTTAAGGAGGATATTATATGAAGAAACTCAGATCATGCGCATTGGCTGCTGCTCTTCTGATGCTCACAGGCTGCGGAAAAACTGACAGCTCTTCTGAGAAAAGCACTGAGAATACTTCGGCTGCTTCCTCTGCCGCAGAAACTACAGAAGCTACAGAAGCTCCCAGTTCTGCTGCCGATGAGGCTACACCGGCTCTCGATGGCTATGACCTCTTGTGGAGCGATGAATTCAACGGCTCTTCTCTCGATGACTCTATCTGGGATTACGATCCCCATGAGCCCGGCTGGACCAATAATGAGCTTCAGGAGTACACCACTTCCGAAGATAACGTTTTCCTGCGTGACGGCAGTCTGGTGCTGAAAGCCATAAAATCAGAGAAAAACGGAAGAGATTACTATACTTCCGGTAAGATCAAAACTCAGAACAAAAAGGATTTCACATACGGAAAGATCGTCGCCCGTGCAAAAGTTCCTGAGGGACAGGGACTCTGGCCGGCTATCTGGATGATGCCCACCGACGAAAGCTACTACGGACAGTGGCCTAAATGCGGTGAGATAGACATCATGGAAGTCCTCGGAAGCAGCACTGATACCGCTTACGGAACTATCCACTACGGCGAACCCCATGCTGAACAGCAGGGCACAGTCGTTCTCGACAGCGGTACTTTTGCTTCCGATTTCCATGATTACTCAGTTGAATGGGAACCCGGTGAGATACGCTGGTATATCGATGACGAGCTTTACCTCACTGTAAACGACTGGTTCACCGCTGTCAGCGGCGAGGACGAAAAGCCATATCCCGCTCCCTTCGATCAGTCATTCTTCGTTCAGCTTAATCTGGCCGTAGGAGGCACATGGCCAGGAAATCCTGATGACACCACTGACTTCGATAATGCGGAGTTCCTTATCGACTATGTTCGTGTCTATCAGAAGCCTGAATACGATACAAATGTAAAGAAACCTGAAAAGCAGTTCCGTGAACCCACTGAGGACGGAAACTATATATTCAACGGAGATTTCTCCGAGCAGGAAGACCTTACTGATGACGAAAACTGGAAATTCCTCCTCTTTGAAGGCGGAGAAGGATATGCCGAGATAAAAGACGGAATGATCGTCATTACAACTGAGAACGAAGGCACTGTGGATTACTCAGTTCAGCTGGTACAGCCTGATCTCCCGATGATAAAGGGAAAGAAATACCGTGTTACTTTCGACGCCTGGGCAGACGAAGAGCGTGACATCATCACCTGCGTTTCCGCACCTAATGCAGGTTGGATAAGATACTTACAGGATACAACTCTCACCCTCACAAGCGATAAACAGACATTCACCTACGACTTTGAAATGACCGAAAAAGACGATAACAACGGCAGACTGGAATTCAACATGGGCAATAAGGGCTCCTCTGCTACAGTTTATATCACTAATGTCAGAGTCGAGGAAATTGAATAATTTTTGCTTACCTCTCCTAATATTATTTAAAAAGGACTGCTCTCCGGAGCGGTCCTTTTTGCGTTGATGTCAAGGTCAAAAAATTACCGGGCCATTTTCAGACCCGGTAATCTTTCTATATTCTGAGGAGAACTCTTAGCTTTCCATGACCTTATTTTCCGCTTTCTGCAGGATCAAGAGAGCTTACCTTGCCAAGCAGAAATTCCTGTATCATAAGTGCATCCTGAGGTGTGATTCCGCTGGTGGAATTCTCAAATACATTTGCATTGAGCATTCCCTGATGTGTTATCCTTGTCTCAGCTTCTCCGTCCTCACTGTAGAGGTCAGGGTTTGAGATAGACTGCATTATAAGTACTGCGTCATTCATCTTTACATTTCCGTTACAATCTGCGTCACCCCATACGATATTATCTACAGGAGGTGTAGTTGTAGTGGTCGTAGTAGTAGTCTCTGTAGTAGTTGTTGTTGAGGTAGTTGTAGTAGTAGTTGTTGTTGTTGTCTGTACCACAGGCTTGGCATCAGCAAATACTGTATAGTTCATGCAGTTGCCGTTCATTCCGTTCTGTCCAAGAAGTATCTTTTCACCGGGAACAGCTTCCTTTACATAAATACTGAATTTTACATCGTTGCTTGAAGCAGCTGTCATTCCGGTCTTTTCATAGCTGCCCAGCCATGCCGGAACATTTCCTGCATCTTCTACTCTTGTATCAAGAAGAACGTATATCAGCTCATTCTCAACTGCTGTGAATGCTGCAAGATCTGAGAAAGTGTTCTTTGAGTTGCAGGCTGTCATTATTGCCTCTTTGCCTCTGAGTGCTTCCGGAAGCTCTGTATATGTGAAATCTCTGTCACCGTAGATAAGTGAACCTATATCAGATGACTTTGAGAGCTGCCAGTCGGATGAATAATCCGGATCCATAACTGTAAGATTGTTCACATATTTTCCGCTTATAGGCTCCGGAGGAGTATTGTTCAGCTTTATGTCAGGTCTTGCAGGAAGGGGTGCCTCGCTGCCCAGATAGTAGCTGACGTGAGGAGGCTGATTGTATGATGACTGCTGACAGCCGTTCTGCATACGGTACTGCATATCGTGCATAAGAGTTGTCAGGCGGACATTTGTCTCAGTATTAGTACACCATACACGGATCTTGCTATTATCTTCAGTTCTGAGAAGAAGCTCCTCTCTCCAGTCCCCGAAGAGGTCTGCTGTCATACAGGGAACAGCCTTAGTGCTGTTATTTGAGGCACAGCCTGTAGCTGTAAATATTGCAGGATAGTTGTTTATTGCCGCACCATCGGTAATGGTAATATTGTCAAGCAGTTCACGCTCAAGGTCGCCGTCCCAGTAGATAAGGAAGTTTGTAGAAGGCCATTTGTTGCCTATCTGCTTGCCTGAAACATCAAATACCGCATTTGCAGGTCTTGAACCCCAGAACTCTGCACCGCTGTTGCCTGAAACGATATTGTCGGCACAGCAGCGTCCTGTATCCTTATCACCGTCATAGTGCCAGATTATCTGACCGTTTCTGCCGTCAACAAGTGAGATTCCGTATTTTCCGTCCTCGTGACAGATGAAGACCTCCTGACCCTCATGGTTCGGGTCAAGGTCACCGATGTGCATTGCATCACCGTGAAGCAGCTCTGTGGACCAGAGAAGCTTTCCGTTATCATCTATAGCGCAGGCGCCCATGCAGACCTCCTGCTTTCCATCGTTATCCAGGTCGGCTACCATAACATTATGGTTTCCGCATCCGTAAGCCGGATTGCTCTTATCGAATCCGGTATCGAATACCCAGCGCTTTACAAGCTTCTTATCCTTAACATCTACGGCAGAGAGAGAAAGCCTTGTGTAATAGCCTCTTCCGTAAATTGCTGAGGGATGTACTCCATCAAGGTAGGCTATGGCGCCGTTCATTCTCTCGCAGCGGTTTCCGTAATTATCTCCCCAGGTGTTCTTTGCGGCTGCACTTGTAGCATCGCCTCTGAGAACAGGGAACTCAATTGTGTCAAGAGCCTTGCCTGTTGAGCCTTCAAAGAGGGTCAGATATTCGGGGCCTGTGAGAACAGTACCTGAACTGTTCACATAATTGGCATTGGCATCGCCTATAACCTTTCCTGTACCGTCAACGGTTCCGTCACAAGTCTTTGTAATGAGCTCTGCTTTGCCGTCGCAATCGAAATCGGCTACGCACATCTGAGTATAATGCTGACCGGCACGGATATTTTTTCCCATATTTATACGCCAGAGCTGTTTGCCTGTAAGAGTATAGCAATCTATAAATACATTGCTGGTATAGCCTGTTTTAGAGTTGTCCTGCGAATCACTCGGATCCCACTTAAGGAATATTTCATACTGGCCGTCACCGTCAACGTCTCCTACACAGCAGTCATTAGGAGAGTATATGCTTCCCGGACTTTTCAAAGGTATATCAAAATAGTTTGCTCCGGATGTGAATTTACACATATCCGAGGACTTTACTTCACCATTCTCAACAGTATCGACACGGTATCTTGATGATGATGTACCTGTGCTGTCCCAGAAATTGGTAGGATCTCCGGCCTTGCTGGTGTATATCAGATTATCATCACGATAGAGTCTGAACTCTGCATTGTCATCATCGTTGGCATTGAATCTCCAGCTTATGAACATTCCGTTTCCTGACTTGATAGCGTATATGCCACGGTCAAGGTATTCCATTATGGCCTTGCCGTTTCCGCCTACACCGTAAGCAGCGTCAGTATTAAAATCTGTTCTGATGCTTGTGGATGAACCTGCTGCAATGGCAAGAGAGGCTGCCGCTGCACAGATCCTTTTGAGTGCCTTTTTCATTTTTAACTCCCCCTGAGAAATTTTTTGTGTTACCAAATTAATGCTATCATTATTATACTATCAAATTCATAAAAAATCAATGATTTTTTGAACTATTTTAACTGCATTTTTATCCATATAACATCAATGTTATGTACTATTGTCTTATGAGAAGCATTTTTCACATCACAAATCTGCATAAAAATACCGGACAGGACGATCTCTCATCCTATCCGGTATAGTTCTTATGCTGTCATCAGCCGCCTATGGCAGCTCTGATAACTTCGTTTCTCTTTATCATGAAGTCAAGTATGGAAACCTGATCTCCGCCGTAGGAGTAAAGTCCTCCCTGCTGACCGAATCCAAAGCCGAAGCCAAAACCGAATCCGCCCTGACCGCCCCAGGGATTTCCTCCCCAAGGATTTCCTCCCCAGGGATTTCCGCCCCAGGGATCGGTA
>ODAI014466334.1_pt1 | contig 25182 bp, 14 predicted proteins | sample 1539321 | NCBI WGS metagenome assembly ODAI01 (sample SAMN02144231, study PRJEB22623) | gut metagenome | biome: sheep rumen | host: Ovis aries | place: New Zealand
GCCCAGTCGAGGACAGTTGAGAGTTGAGAGTTGAAAGTTGAGAGTTGGAGGTTGCGAGGGGTGATGTAGGCGTTGCCCCCTTCGTTGAGGATGCGCACATAGTCATTGAAGAACTCGAACGAGCCACGGCGGGCATAGTGGGTGGAGAGGGTGTCAACGTCCATCTGACTGAGCTCCTCACCCCAGTCGGCGAGGAACTGATGGAGCCAGCGGCTTTCGTCCCATGCCGTCCAGTTGGGCTGTCCCATCTCGCCGAGGGGTGCCTGAAAGTCGTAGGTCATCAGGGGCATGTCGTTGTAGTTGGTCACTTGGGTGGCCTGTGTTTCAGCCATGGTGTGCTTGGGGTTGTAAGGGTTGGTGCCGCCGTGGTACATATAGTAGCCTGGAAGGTTGCTGCCAGCGCCTAACTTGCAGATGGCGAGTGGCTTCACCTCCCGTCCGCTCATGTTGATGCGGCGGTGGTAGGAGGGCATCATGCCACCTCCCAGTTCGCAAGTGAGGTAGGGGTAGGAGAGGTCTTTCGCATCCATCTGTGTGTCTTGGTTCTTGCCCAATGCTTCGGTAGCGATGACGGCAGAGAGGCGAGTGTCTTTCATGATGAAAGCATCCTTGTAGCTGCCTGGCATGTCTTTGAGGTCTCTGTCCCAAAAGCCATCGGCATAGTCGCCATACAGGGGCAGCATCTGGCCAAATTCTTCGTTCCCGTTCAGTTTCGGCCAGCCAGTGCGTGTGTAGAAAGGTGTGTCGAATCCTGCTTCGACGGCCATTCCCTTCAGTGCCTTATAGTAACTCCACGGGCCGCGGCATTCGTTCTCGATTTGCACACCAACAATGGGACCACCGTCTTTCCAAAGCAGACCTTTCACTTGTGCGAAAATGTTTTCATACAGTTTGTGCGTGGCCTCCATAAAGCCGGGAGCCGTGGAGCGCAGCTTGTAGTGTTGTGGGTCGGAAGCCGCTTTGTCGGTGAGCCATACGGGGAAGCCGCCTTGATATACCTCGCCGTGGCAGAAAGGGCCTATGCGCAGCACTACAGGCATGCCGACTTCCTGGCATGTTTCTACAAACTTGCGCAGGTTTTTGTTTCCCTTCCAATTCCACTGGCCTTCCTCCTCTTCATGGTGAATCCAAAAGACGTAGGTGGAAAGGATGGTGATGCCACCAGCCTTCATCTTCAAGATTTCGCGCCGCCAGTCCTGTTCTGGAACTCGTGCGTAGTGGATTTCGCCCATGACGGGCAGAACATGTCGGCCGTCGATGATGAAACCTCGCGAATCTACTTCAAACGTTGCTCCCTGAGGGTTGGTGTGAGTACCAAAATGGAATGTTTGCTGTGCGTTCATACCTAAGCAACATGCCATCAGTATGCTTGCTAAAAATGCCTTTTTCTTTGTCATTGTGTAAGTCGTTCTGTTGTTTCCGATGCAAAAGTACGTTTTTCTTTTTTGATGGAAAGCATGTTGCGAAAAAAAACGTTCTGAAAGGTTGTATTGTTTTCCATAAGTTGGGTTTTTTCGCTAAATTGTTCTTTCCGACGAAAAAAAATCGCCATAAATGAGAAAATGTTTGGAAAAAACTGTAACTTTGTACACAATAATGGTTCATACATATATTATGCTATTTTAGGACATGGTTCTTGTGTATCGTTTCTCGGTATTCAACAAGAACATGCGAGCCGAGAGGTTCTTGTCCTTTTCCCCAATAGAAATTAACATTTCAAGATTTTATTCCTTCGCCGAGAGGTGCGGGAATATTTTTTTTTACGTGGGTTGATTTGTACAAGTTGAGGTTTTAATGGCTAACTTTCAGGGCAAATGGTCTGATTTTTCCTCAATAGGCTTATTTTTTCTGAAATTTTATATATCTTTGCCCCCAATTACTGACTAATTATACCTATATGAAAATGAAAAGAATTCTTTTGCTAATGCCCTTATTGGCATTTTCCATTTCAATGTCTTTTGCTCAGCGTCTTCAGCAGAAGTTGGGACGAGGTGTGGTGGCTGTGCAGAACGGCTCTAATGTAACCGTGACTTGGCGCCGATTAGCCCAAGAACCGGAAAGTGCTACTTATAACGTTTACGTGAATGGCTCGAAGGTGAACGCGACTCCTTTAACCAATACGAATTGGAAAACTACCACGAGTGTGGTTCCCACTGGCTCGAAAGTGTCCGTGACGATGGTGGCCAACGGAACGGAGTCGGAACAGAGCCATGCCTATGAATTTAAAGCTTACGACATGCGCAACCTGTTTATGCGCATCAACTTCGAGCAGGGTGGCTCCCCCCTGAAATCAGCCGATTTCAATACAGCCTACGTGTGGCCCATCGATTTAGATGGTGATGGGGAGTTTGACTATGTGGTGAACAGAAAAAACAACACTAACGGTTTGGACTGCTATGTGGAAGGTTACTTGAGTTCGGGTCAGCACCTGTGGACAGTGAAGTTGGGTCCCAACGAGTTGAGTTGTGCTGGGCAGGACGATCAAATAACTGTGGCCGATATGGATTGCGATGGCTTGGGCGATGTGGTAATCCAAAGTTCCGACGGCACCCGGTTCTGGGAGCCAGGCACTAAAAGCTTCGGCCTTTATGTGAATGGGAGTGCTACAGGAGATACTGATGGCGATGGCATTATCGACTATGAGACTCAGAATGTGCGCAATGCTCCTCGCTACATCAGTGTAATTGACGGCATGACTGGGCGTGAGAAAGCCAGTGTGGAGCAGTCGTACAACACACACTATAACCGGACCAACCGCGCTTCCCTCATGGGCGATGAATATAACAAGCATGTGGGGCACATGGGGGTCTTCTTCCACGATGGCATCCATCCTGCAGTGGTGATGGAGTGGCACATGCGTGGCACAGGTGGTGACCACCATTATTATAATTTAGGAGTGGCATATGATTTTTCGTCGGGCACAGCGGGAGAACTGAAGGAACTGTTCAACGAACCTACGGGTGCTCCAGCATTCCACCAGATTCGTGTGGGCGATGTGGATGGCGATGGATGTGACGAAATGATGGTGGGTGGCTACACGATGAACAACACAGGTAAGGTGCTCTTCAACACGGGCATTTCTCATGGCGACAGATTCCGCATCAGCGACATCGACCCAGAGCGTCCAGGGCTTGAGACCTTTGCTATACAACAGTATGCGGGCGACATGCTGGGTCAGGTTCTTTACGATGCCGGAACGGGCGAATTTATCAAGAAGTGGTATCTGTCCGCAGTGGGCGACATCGGACGTGGCGAGTGTATGGATATTGACAAAAACCATCTGGGTTGGGAAATGTGGTCCACCATGGATGGCAATGTCTATGATGCGAAGGGCAATCTGATTTCAGGTTATGGCAACCAGTATCCCTGCGAGGGCATCTGGTGGGATAATGAGCTGGACAGAGAAGCGGTGCAGACGAGCGACAGCCACTACAATGTCTATGTGCAGGACTTCTTCAAAGGACGTGAAGTGGAATTTGCCAAAATCAGCAATTGGCGCTATGTGACGGTCTATGCCAAGCGTGCTGCTTTCTGGGGCGATATCATTGGCGACTGGCGCGAAGAGCTGGTGCTGTTGCATAAAGAGAATGGAGTGACTGTTGGCATTGTAGGAGTCTCAACCGACTACACAACTGACGTCAATCATATCTATTGCTTGCAGGAAGACCCCCACTACAGGGGCGACTGCACCACTAAAGGCTACTATCAGAGTCCTAATCCGGGTTTTTACTTAGGCTACGATATGCCTCGTCCGCAGTTGCCACCCGTGATGGTGACCGATCTGATTTATGCTTCCACTGCCACCACGTGGAGCAATGGGAGTACAGGCTTTACCAATTACGCTCGTTCTGCTGCTCAGTCCTATGCCGACGGAAAGAGTGTGCTTTTCGACCTTACCTCGTCCAGCAATGTCAATCTTGCAGGGGTGGTGAAACCCTCGGTGGTGTATGCGATGACCGTGAAGAATCAGCAAATTTCAGTTGCTGGTGCTGGCAGTTTGGAGGGCGCGATGGATTTATGGAAAAGTCAGCAAGGCCGCTTCGTCATCAATGTGCCCATGAACTACACGGGCACTACGTATATCTCTGAAGGCATTTTGGAGGCCAACACCACCATCGCTGGCAATGTGGAGTTGCGTGCACGGGGTACTTTGGCTGGCAATGCAACTGTGGCAGGCGAGTTGCTGATTGAAGGGGCACTTCACTACGAGGGTTGCCGTCTGATGCCTGCGACAGAGCAGACAATAGGGCAGATAACACTGAAAAAGCCCTTTATCATCAGCAAGAAATTGTATGCCGAAATGAATGTGAAGGATGCCGACGCAACCTGCGACCTCATCCATGTGGATGGCGATGTGACCATCGGTGGCGAAGGCGAACTCATCTTCACCATTGTGCCCGATGTGGAAAAATTGCAACCCGCCAAATTCAAATTGATGGAATACACTGGAAAACTGACAGGTTCCCTTGATAAGGTCTCTGTGCGTGGTTTGCAAGGGTTGAGCTATAACATCGTGAATGAAGACAATGCTTTGTGGCTGGTGGTGAACGAACAGCGTACAGCCTCAGAGGGTGTGCGTTGGACAGGAGCCGTAAACTCAGCATGGGACTATCAGACAGAGAATTTCTGGTTGGAAAATGAATCCACGGAATTTGTGGCAGGAGACGCAGTCACAGTAGGCGATGATGCGCAAGGTACAACCATTTCTTTCAGCGAACCGATGCAGATAAAACGTGTCGTTTTTGAAAACGAAAAAAAGACCTTTACCGTCGGTGGGATTGGTGGATTCAGCGGGAGTGGCGATTTTATTAAGAATGGTGACGGGCGTGTGAACCTCAATGCTGTCAACAGTGATTATACAGGACGCACTGTCATCAACAGCGGCATCGTGAGCGTGAAGGCATTGGCTGATGGCGGTCTGCCCAGCAGTATTGGAGCTGCGTCGGCCAGTGCTAATAATTTCCAGATGGGCAAGGCAACGCTCATCATCGACAACAACAACACCTCCACCAACAGGGGACTCACACTTAACGATACGGCCACCATCCAAATTGCTAATGGCACAGCTGCCCTCAAAGGCATTGTGCAAGGTTCTGGTACACTGAAAAAGACAGGAACAGGGCAGCTGAACCTGACATACGATGGTGCCAACAGTTATAAGTCCACCATCTTGCAGGCAGGTACATTGGCTATGGGCACTTGGCACTCCACGTTTGGAGCAGCCACCTCGCCCATTCAGGTTACGGGCAACAGCACCCTCATCATTTTCAATAACAATTCCACCAGCGCAGTGCCTTCCATCCGCAATGAGATTATCATCGAAAAGGGTAAAACACTCACCATGTACGCAGGGCAACGCTGCAAGATTCAAGGTTCTTTGCATGGCGAAGGCACATTGAAGATAGATTTCCCCTACGTGCGAGGTGACTTCGAGACGAATTGCTCAGCTTTTGAGGGAACGCTCAATCCCACTGGCAATCAGTTCCGCCTGTCCTCCACGCTCGACCTTTCCAAAGGCACATTCATGCCAGGTGCTGGGGTGTATGTGGCACATGTGAAAAGTCAGTCGGGTAATGAGGAAAGCCGTACGTCGAAGATTGGCTCTCTCTCCTCCACAGCCTCCGACTGCACCCTTGCTACAGGCACGTGGAATGTGGGCTACTTAGGCAATAACGACACGTATGCCGGTACTTTCAATGCTTCTGCCGTCCTCAATAAGTATGGCGAAGGTACTCTTACGCTGACAGGTGCTTCGGCTGGCGCGCTCAACATCTGCGAAGGTGCCGTGATAGCTGCCAACACGTCAAAGCCCGTCACTACTGGAACCATGACTGTTCGCAGTGGTGCTCTGCTTGCGGGCACTGGACAGGTGCAAAACGTGACGGTGCAAAAAGACGGCACGCTGGGTGCCGGTAAGTCGGCTCTGACCGTAGGTACGCTGACCGTAAACGGAAATCTGACTCTGAATATGGGAGCCATTCTTCGTGTACGTACCAGTTCAACCACTGTTTCTACACGTTCTGATGCCTTTAAAGTGGCAGGCAACGTGAAACTCTCCTCACCCATCATCGATGTGACAGAACTTACCTCTAACGAAATTGCGGACAATGCAGAACTGAAAATATTTACAGGGTCCGGAAAGATTACCGTAACAGGCGACATCACTCTGCATCCTGCTGCTCCAAAGCCTGGATGGCTTTGGGACACCAGCGCACTGGCTCAAGACGGAATCCTTCGTGTTGTGCCAGACCCCGTCGGCATTCGCCAGCTGAATGCCGATTCTCTCACAGACGGCGATGTGGTGCTTGATTTAGCAGGTCGTCGTATCTCTGCCATCACAAGTGCAGGTTTGTATATTGTAAACGGTCATAAAACTTATATTCGGAAATGAAAAAGCTCCTTACTCCCATCTTTCTGCTGAGTGCCCTCACAGTGATGGCACAGCGCCAAAAGCTCAACTTTAATGGTAATTGGCAAATCCGTTTGCCACAAGAAGCTGTTCTCCATCCTGGAGAGACACGAACCGTCACTTTGCCCCATGCGTGGAACGAAGACTGGGCTTACAGGGTGGATATACATGACTTGCCTGATGATACTTGTCGTTATACCAAACGCTTCACCGCTCCGCATGAGTGGAAGGGACGGCACGTATTTATCGAATTTGAGGGGGCGCGCCAAAGTGCTGAGGTGTGGCTGAATGGTCACCGTCTGGGCTTGCACCAAAACGGAGTAATGGCTTTCGGGTTTGAACTGACTCCCTATTTGCTGATGGGGAAAGAGAACTGTCTGGAGGTGCTCACCGACAATGACTGGTCGTACAAAGAGAAAAACCCAGACGGCACACCATTAGGGGCGCCAGCAGGTGCTGCTGTGACAACCGATGGTAACAATCTGCCTAACAATAGGCTCGCTCCCACTTCCTTCCAGTGGAACAACAAAAACTTTAATATGAATATGGGAGGCTTGCCCAAGAATGTCTATCTCCATGTGACAGGCGACATCTACCAAACCTTACCCCTCTACTCCAATTTGGGCACCACGGGCACATACGTCTATGGAACAGATTACGACATCAAGGCGCGGAAAGTGACTGCTAACGTTGAGGCGCAGGTCATCAACGCTTCGCCTAAGGCTCAGAAAGTGGCATTGCAGATTGAGGTGCTGGACAATGATGGCAAGTCCGTGGCGAAGTTCATGGGTGGGTCTCAACTTATTGCCGCAGGCGACACTGTCACCCTCGCCGCTTCTCGTCGCCTGTCGAATGTTCACTTCTGGTCATGGGGTTATGGCTATCTCTACACGGTGCTTTCACGATTAGTGGTGGGTGGAACATCCGTTGACGAATGCGCCATCCGCACAGGTTTCCGCAAGACTCACTTCGCCGAAGGCAAAGTGTGGCTCAACGACCGATGCATCATGGTGCATGGCTATGCACAGCGCACTTCCAACGAATGGCCCTCTGTGGGCATCGACATTCCCGCTTGGCTCAGCGACTATAGCAATGACTTGCTGGTGAAGTCGGGCGGAAACTTGGTGCGCTGGATGCATGTCACGCCCAGCAAGCAAGACGTGGAGTCGTGCGACCGCGTGGGACTTATCCAGGCCATGCCTGCGGGCGATGCTGAGAAGGACGTGACAGGTCGCCATTGGGAACAACGCACGGAGCTGATGCGCGATGCCATCATCTACAACCGCAACAACCCCTCTATCCTTTTCTACGAAGGTGGAAACGAGAGCATCAGCCGTGAACATATAAAGGAACTAATCGCCATTCGCAACCAGTACGACCCTCATGGAGGGCGTGCCACAGGTTCTCGCGAAATGCTCGACATTGACGAGGCTGAATACGGCGGCGAGATGCTCTACATCAACAAGTCGGGCAAACACCCTTTATGGGCCATGGAATACTGCCGCGATGAGGGTTACCGCATGTATTGGGACGATTATTCCTATCCCTATCACCGCCAGGGAGCAGGCCCTTACTATCGCAATGCCCCGGCCGATGCTTACAACCAGAATCAGGATCAACTCACCATTGAGCACATTCGCCGCTGGCACGACTACTACGTGGTGCGTCCCGGCATGGGCCGACGAGTGAGTAGTGGGGGGGTGAAGATTATCTTTTCCGACACCAACACCCACGGACGCTCCGAAATGAACTACCGCACCAGTGGGGTGGTTGACCCCATGCGCATAGCTAAAGACAGTTACTTCGCTCATCAGGTGATGTGGAATTCGTGGGTGGATGTCGAGCACAAAGCTTCTCACATCATTGGTCATTGGAACTATCCAGAAGGCGTGGTGAAAGATGTCTATGTCGTATCTACTTCCCCCGTGGTGGAACTTTTTGTCAACGGCCAGTCAGTGGGCAAATCCACCCAGACCCAGTACACCTTCCTCCACACCTTCCGCAAGGTGGCCTATCAGCCCGGTGAGGTGAAAGCCGTCTGCTATGCAGCCGATGGCACCACCATCGAGTCCGAAGCCTCGCACACGACGGCAGGTGAACCTCACCACCTGCAGCTTACGCTCATGCAGAACCCCGATGGAGGCATGAAGGCCGACGGCAGCGACTTGGCTCTCGTTCAGGTGGAGGTGGTGGACAAGAACGGACAACGCTGCCCGCTCGACAACCGCTTCATCCGCTGGAGCCTCGAAGGAGCCGGCGAGTGGCGCGGAGGCATAGCCAAAAGTCCCGATGGCGACAACTACATCCTCGCCACCACCTTGCCCGTTGAGGCTGGTGTGAACCGCGTGCTGGTTCGCTCCACCACCACTTCAGGGCAGATTCGCCTCATGGCTCATGCTAAGGGACTCCCCGATGCTACCATTGAATGGCACACGGTGGCCGATGCACAGCAGCTCAATCCCAGCATGTCGCGCTACATCGCTTCCAACCGCCTTGCCTGTGTGCTCGACCGTGGAGAAACACCCTCCACCCCTTCCTACGCAGAGAAGAAACGCTCCTTCCCCATTGCCTCAGCCACAGCAGGTGCTAATGATGCAGATGCCACCCATGCTTGGGACGACAACGAACTCTCTGAGTGGAAAAACGACGGGCGCCTATCGACCGCTTGGATTACTTTCCAGTTGCAGGAACCGGCAGCCATTGACGAAATCAGCCTCAAACTCACAGGTTGGCGTCAGCGTTCCTATCCCATTGAGGTGCTGGCCGACAACCAACTCGTCTGGAAGGGCGCCACCGACAAGTCGTTGGGTTACATTTCCCTCTTCATCGACCATCCTGTCAAGGCCAAGCAATACACCATCCGTCAGACAGGTTCGGCAGCCGATAATGATGCCTTTGGACAAGTCACTGAACTGGCGGGCGGTCCAGCCACCGAACTCGACCTTTACAAGACACCTGGCAGCGAAAACGTGAAGGGTGAACTCCGCATAGTGGAAGTGGACTTTTTGCAGAAGATTCGATAAAAACACTAAGGGTGCTTCAGGAGCCGTGTCGGTTGAATGTGAAGAATCGTCCTTTCACGCTTCTCATCATAAAAGCGCAAAAAAGCCGAAAGTAGGCAAGACTTACCTCGCCGTTCAGTCGCTTAAAACCTCGCTTTTCCAAATGCGAGGTACATGCGAGGTACATGCGAGGTACATGCGAGGTACATGCGAGGTACTTCGTCGGTAGTTTTATCTGCCCTCCATGGCTTCCAATACGCTCTGTGCACCTTCCATCGTGCTGATGTTCTTGATGAGGAGCGAGCGGCGCTCTTCGTCGCGCAGGGTGCAGGCTCTGCCGTGGGAGGCGATGTAGTTGAGCACTTTCTCGAAGGCGCGGCTTTGGAAGTAGGCATTCTCAAGGACGAAATAGAGAATCATGCGGCCTCGTTTCAGCACCACCTTCTCAATGCCCAGTCGTTGGGCTGACCACTTGATGGGCATGACGGTGAGGAGCGATTCGCCCACGGGGGGGATTTGTCCGAAACGGTCGATGAGTCGTCGCTTGTAATCCTCCAACTGCTGGGGCGTGGTCAATCCGTCAAGTTCGCGATAAAGGCTCATGCGCTCACCACTGCTGGGCACGTATTCCTCGGGGAAGAAAGCCTGTATGTCGCTCTCCACGTTGGTCTCGGCCACAAACTTCTCACCACTCAATTTTCCCTCCTCATCCGTGTCCTCTTCGGCAAAGAGGTCGCTAAATTCATTGTCTTTGAGTTCGGCCACCGCTTCGTTGAGAATTTTCTGGTAGGTCTCATACCCCAGGTCGGTAATGAAGCCGCTCTGTTCGGCTCCCAGCATGTTGCCTGCTCCCCGGATGTCGAGGTCCTGCATGGCTATTTGAATGCCGCTGCCTAAGTCGCTGAAGTTTTCCACCGCTTGCAGGCGACGGCGGGTGACGTCGTTGAGTGCTGCGAGAGGCGGGGCGATGAGGTAGCAGAAGGCTTTTCGGTTGCCGCGCCCCACACGCCCGCGCATCTGGTGAATGTCGGACAGGCCATAGTTTTGTGCGCTGTTGATGATGATGGTGTTGGCGTTGGGCACGTCGATGCCATTCTCCACAATGGTGGTGGAGAGCATCACGTCGTAATCGTAGTTCATGAAGTCGAGGATAATCTTCTCCAAGTCTTGCGGATTCATCTGTCCGTGACCCACACAGACGCGTGCATCGGGCACATGCTGGTGAATCATGTTCTCCAGATCGCGGAGGTTGCTGATTTTGTTGTTCACAATGAACACCTGGCCGTTGCGGCTCATTTCGAAGTTGATGGCTTCGGCAAAGATTTCGGGCGAGAAGGTGTGAATCTCCGTCTGGATGGGATAGCGGTTGGGTGGGGGAGTCTGTATGATGGAAAGGTCGCGTGCTCCTAAGAGCGAGAACTGGAGGGTGCGCGGAATGGGGGTGGCTGTCATGGTGAGGGTATCGACATTCACCTTCATGCTGCGCAGCTTCTCCTTGGTCGATACGCCAAACTTCTGCTCCTCGTCGATGATGAGCAATCCTAAGTCTTTGAACTGCACCTGCTTTCCTATCAGTTTGTGGGTGCCGATGATGATGTCAACTTTTCCTGCTTTCAAATCGTTCAGCACCTCTTTTGTCTGCTTGGCTGAGCGGGCGCGTGTGAGGTATTCCACTCTGACGGGAAATTCCTTCAGACGGGAGGAGAACGTTTGGTAATGCTGATAGGCCAGCACTGTTGTGGGCACCATCACTGCCACTTGCTTGCCGTCGGTGGCAGCCTTGAATGCAGCTCGTATGGCCACTTCCGTTTTGCCAAACCCAACATCGCCACACACTAAGCGGTCCATCGGACGTGGTTTTTCCATGTCAGCCTTCACTTCCTGAGTGGCTTTCAGTTGGTCGGGCGTGTCCTCGTAGGTGAAACTGGCTTCCAGTTCGTGCTGCATGTATCCGTCCTTGCTGTAAGCAAACCCCTTCTCTTTCAGTCGGGCGGCATAGAGGCGGATGAGGTCGCGGGCAATGTCCTTCACCTTCGTCTTCACGCGCTCCTTCATGCGTTCCCACGCATTGCCGCCAATCCTGTTCAGGGTGGGGGGCTCGCCCTCCTTCCCTTTGTACTTGGAAACTTTGTGCAGGGCATGGATGGAAACATAGACGGTGTCTTCGTTCTTGTAGATGATTTTTATCATCTCCTGCATTATATCGCCTTGGGGCACACGTACCAGGCCTCCAAAGCGTCCCACGCCGTGGTCGATGTGCACTACGTAGTCGCCAATTTCAAATTGCTGCAATTCTTTCAGCGTAAGTGCCACCTTGCCTCGGCGGGCTTTTTCGCTCTTGAGGCTATATTTGTGGAAGCGGTCGAATAACTGATGGTCGGTGAAGAAGCACATCTTCAACGTGTGGTCGATGTAGCCCTCGTGGATGGCTCGGTTGACTGGCATGAAGTGGATGACATCTGCCTCGGTTGTTGCTTTCTCCTCAAAGATGCTTTGCAGACGGGCAATCTGCTTTTCGCTGTCGGCGAAGATGCAGATTTTGTAGCCCTCGTTCATTAGCCGATGAAACTCTTGGCTCACCAAGTCGAAGTTTTTGTGAAAGAGTGGCTGGGGAGACGTGTGGAAATGGATGGCCTTTTCGTCATGCGTTTCGCTTTTCTTCATTTCCAAATGGCGGAACTGCACCACTTGCCGCTTGAAGGTCTCTTCGTCGATGATGAAGTGATCGACCAGTGTCTCGTCGTTAGTCTCAGCCTCAAATTGTGCTTGGCTCGAAAACCCTTCTTCATGTATCAAGTTGATTTTGTCGCACACGTATGCGAGACTCTGTGTGACGATGAGTGTGTCTTGGGGAAGGAACTCCAGAAAGGAGATGTAAGCTGTGTTGTCTTTCTTGATGTTAGGCACGATGGTCATTGTCTCCATCTTGCCTTCGGAGAGTTGGCTCTGCACGTCGAATGTTCGGATGCTATCCACTTCGTCGCCGAAGAAATCGATGCGGTAGGGCATGTCGGACGAGAAGGAATAGACATCGACAATGCTGCCACGCACAGCAAACTGTCCGGGTTCATAAACATAATCAACTCTTGTGAAACCCAAATTGAAGATGTCTTCCTCCAATTGGCAAATGTCGAAAAGGTCGCCCACCTTCAGCGTCAGCGTGTTTTCGTCCAGTTCCTTCTTCGACACCACTCGCTCGGCAAGGGCATCGGGGTAGGTGACCACTAACAGTTCGTGGTCGGTGGCCACTCTTGTCAGCACCTCTGTCCTTAATATTTCGTTGGCGGCATCTTTCTGGTTGTACTTGATGGCTCTTCTGTAGGAGGAGGGGAAGAAGAGCACTTGGGGTTGTGCTCCTTCAGCATCGGGAGAACTTTCTTCGCTCAGCATTTGATTGAGGTCGTGGTACATATAGCCTGCCTCGTCTGCATCGTTCATGATGACCAGCTGGTTGGGGAAAGTGCCTCGTCTGCTCTTCATGGTGGCCAGCAACAATGCAGCCGACGAACCCTGAAGTCCGTCCACCTTTATTTGCTTGGCTTTGCTGTTCTTGATGCGTCGGCAAAGTTCTTTGACTTCTTCCAAAGAAGCCAAAGATGAAAGAATTTTACTTGTTTCCAAACAAAGGTTGTTTTTTATGCAATGCCCATTGCCATTCTGGGTTCGTACATTCTTGCAAAAAGCTGCAAGAAAAACAAGGTGTCCTCAGATGGGCGCACCAACTTCTGCTTCAATTCAAACAACCTTTGGGAATTTCTGTTCGATGGGGTAGAATTTGTCATAGGCAATCCTGTTTTTATGTTTAACTTTTTCGCTTCTATATGATTAGTAACGAACAGAAAAAACATTTATTATGCATATGACAATTTAATTTTTCTCGTCCTCATCTGTCCATCGTTCTTGTTCGGTTAATTGCTCTTCGTCTGTCCATCGTGCTTGTTCGGCCACTTGCTCTTCATCTGTCCATCGTTCTTGTTCGGCCACTTGCTCTTCATCTGTCCATCGTTCTTGTTCGGCCACTTGCTCTTCGTCTGTCCATCGTGCTTGCTCCGTCCATCGGCTTTGTTCATCCAACTCGATTTGTGCCTGAATGCGTCTTCTGCAAAGTTTGTGCATCTTCACGCAGAAGAAAATGAGTAGGGCAAACATCGGAAGTATCAGGTACTCGTTGGTGGAGATGTTCATGACAATGGAATCGTAAAGCCCGTGGGCAAGGATGGGCATGAGGAGGATGCTGACGAGGTTGAGGAAGGAACGATTGACGAAATGGTAGCGTGCATAGTAGTAGCCCATTAAAACGGCATTGATGTAATGGCCTGGTACAGCGAAGATGGCGCGGACAATGCCTATGGATGCCCATTCGTCCATGCTGCCAAAGAGGTACATGATGTTTTCGATGCCAGCAAATCCAAGACCTACACAGACGGCATAGACAATGCCATCGTAGTGTTCGTCGAAATGAGGATTCTTTCTCAACACCCACCACAATGCCCCGAGTTTCAGCCCCTCTTCGGGAATGGCAGCCACGCAAAACGCTTCAATGGTGTGGTCGATGAAGGAAACGGGTTCTGTGTCGCCGAAAATCAGATACTCGATAATATATTCAATGAGAATGGCTGGGATGCTGATGAGCACCCCCAAAAAGGTTGCTTTCAGCAGTTGTCCGAACGGTTCGGGCTTCTTGTCTTTCAGCCAAATGTAGAACCAAAGTGCCATGCTAGGCAACACAGCTGCCGCGAATATGATGAGATAGGTGACCATAGTGTGAAGTGTGTAGCGATATTAACAATGTGTAGCTTTTTCTGCTACAAAGATACGGGTTCTCTTTTGTTTGTTCAAGGATTTTGACTAAAGTGTGCTCAAATAGTAACACTTTTGCGAAAAAATGTGTAACTTTGCATCGAAAGAAAGATAAACATGATTGATTCAAGCATTTTGCAGGGAAAGAAGGCTGCATATTTTACGCTGGGGTGTAAACTGAACTTTGCGGAAACGAGTACTGTGGCGCAACAATTGGAGCACTACGGGGTGAGGAAAGTCGCAAAGGGCGAGGTGGCCGATTTGGTGGTAGTGAACACTTGCAGCGTGACGGAAGTAGCCGACCACAAATGTCGGCAGGCCATTCATCGGTTGGTGAAGGCGCATCCTGGCGCATTCGTGGTGGTGACGGGCTGTTATGCACAACTGAAACCACAGGAAATCATCGATACGGAAGGTGTCAATCTGGTGCTGGGAACTGAACAAAAAGGAAATATCGTTCCAGCGATATTGGAAGGGATGACACAAGCTGTTCAGCCACTTCAGTCCTTCCCAACCCATCCATTCTTCCCCGCCTGTTCACGTGGTGACCGCACTCGCTACTTCCTCAAGGTGCAGGATGGTTGCAACTATTTCTGCACTTACTGCACTATTCCTATTGCCCGTGGGCGGAGTCGGAATGGAAGCATTGCCTCGCTGGTGGAACAAGCTGAACAGGTGGTGCGTGAAGGAGGCAAGGAAATTGTCATTACGGGCGTGAATATTGGTGACTTTGGACGTTCCACAGGGGAGACGTTTTTTGAACTGGTACAGGCATTGGACAAGGTGGAAGGTATTGAGCGCTACCGTATTTCCAGCATCGAACCCAACTTGCTCACTGACGAAATTATAGATTTTTGTGCTCAGTCACGAACCTTTATGCCCCATTTCCATATTCCCCTACAGAGTGGTTGTGACGAGGTGCTGAAGCTTATGCACAGAAAGTACGACACAGCACAGTTTAGCCATAAAATTGAGAAAATTCGACAGGCGATGCCCGATGCTTTCATTGGAGTGGATGTGATTGTCGGTACGAGAGGCGAAACGGAGGAATACTTTCAGGCGGCATACGATTTTATGGAGCGTGTAGATGTGTCGCAATATCATGTGTTCTCCTATTCTGAACGTCCAGGCACGAAAGCTCTTGACATTCCTCATGTGGTTACTCCCCAAGAGAAGCATGAGCGCAGTCAGCGTGTTCTGGCACTTTCAGCGCAGAAGACTCGTGAGTTCTACCATCGCTTCGTCAACAATACTCGTCCTGTCCTGCTCGAACATGCTTCGCCTCGCAAGCCTTTCATGAATGGATTTACTGATAACTACATCCGCGTGGAAGTGCCCAATCAGCCCGAACTTGACAACCAAATAGTGCAAGTGAAACTGGGTGGGTTAAACCAAAAGGGGGATGCGGTGATGGGAGTGCGGGTTTAATGCGCTTTATGTAATAATGTGACGTGACATAACAATTTTCAGCAAAAAAACAATAAGAATGAAAAAGAATTTCTTGTTTTTGTCAGCAATGCTGACGTTGATGGGTTGCAACAATTTTAAACCCGTCGATGGCCCAGGAATGGTGTATGAATCAACAGACTCCACCATGCTGTCGGAGGACTCTTTAGCCGCTTCGGAAGAGATAGAGGTGGCTCCCGATGAAATGTTTACGGAAGAATACCTGCAGCGGTGGACAGCAACGGTTTATGAAAAAGTGAACGAGGTTTGGTCGCGCCAAGAAGTGCATCAGGAAGAACTCGACACCGCTTTCTTCTCTCAAAGCTATCTTGACTTGAGAGCAAAGGTGCTGAAGGCAGAAGAGGGAAAAGAATTCGACCACCTGTTTTTTATCGAGTACATGCCATTCTCTCAAGGTCTTCGAGTGCCTATCCGATTGAACACTGTCAAGGCACAGCTCCTGACAGGAAACATCGCCGAGGTGAATTTCGACATTAGCGACCCAGATGGCAATGAGGTGAAAATGTGGTGGAGCCTTACCTTCGAACATGGTCAGTGGCGTATCGATAATTACAACAACGATCCTGATGACCCCAACTCACCGTCCGTTGTGTCCAGTATGGAAAAATATCTGGAGGAGAATGAGCCGATATGAAGAAGCTGGCGATTGTCATTTTGAATTGGAATGGCTGCGATATGATGCGGCGGTATTTGCCATCGGTGTTGCAAAACAGTGTGGGGGATGTGATTGTGGCAGACAATGCATCGACCGATGGGAGTGTGGAGATGCTGTTCGACGAGTTTCCGCAAGTGCCTGTCATTGTACTGGAACAAAACTTTGGATTTGCTGAAGGCTATAACCGCGCCCTTGCCCAACTGCCTGACTATGAGTATTACCTGCTTCTTAATTCCGATGTGGAAATCAGACAAAAGTCTTGGGACGCTCCCATGATGGAATATATGGATAAATACCCCGAATGCGCGGCTTGCCAGCCCAAATTGCGTGCATTGATGGCTCCTGAAAAGGATGGGGGCAAAAAAAGGAACACCCAGCATGTGGCCTGGTTCGAATACGCAGGTGCGGCTGGTGGCTTTCTCGACAAGTATGGCTATCCTTTCTGTCGTGGGCGTGTCTTCAACACGGTAGAGAAAGATGAGGGGCAGTACGATGACATTGTCCCCTTGCTATGGGGCACAGGAGCAGCCCTGATGGTTCGTGCTTCCGATTGGCGAGAGAGTGGGGGATTGGATGGCCGTTTCTTTGCCCACATGGAGGAGATTGACCTCTGTTGGCGATTGAGGACGATGGGGCGTACCATTGTCTGTATCCCTGAAAGTACGGCTTATCACCTCGGAGGGGCTACGCTCAATCAAGGCAATCCCCGCAAAACCTTCCTTAATTTCCGCAACAACCTCCTGATGCTCTATAAGAACTTGCCTGAGGCTGAACTGAAGTCTGTCATGCGTATGCGTTGTGTTTTCGACTATCTTGCCGCTCTTCAGTTTTTGCTGAAGGGCGATGTGAAGAATTGTGCAGCAGTTTTCAAGGCACGTTGTGAGTTTCTGCGCATCCGTCAAGACTTCGACAAAGAGCGTCGTCGCATTCAGCAACTTCGCAAAAACCAAAGAGTGCCAGAGCGCGTCGCGTTTTCCCTCCTGTGGCAGTACTATGCAAGAGGAAAGAAAACCTTTAAGGAGTTGATGGCTTAAAGCGGAACACCAGATTCATTTCTGGCTGCAAAGATGTGTGGGCTGGTTCATGGCTTGCTGAAGAAGTATGGTGAGTTTCTTAAGTTCCCCTCAAAAAGCGAAAGAGCGCGAATCATCACGACTCACGCTTTTCAGTTCTCAATAAGTATTAATTTTTTTAAGGTAAAAAGATTGTTTTTAGGATATTGCAAAGTTACGCACTTTATCCCTCTCGACAAAGCCTAAAAAGATGTTTCTTAGCATCTGTGTGCGGACACAATCGCTTTTTTTCTATGTTTTTCCCAAAAAATGTCATTTAAATTTTGTTTTTTCCTACAAAAGCGACATTTTTTTGCTTTGGGTGCTTTCTTGCTGTCAAGAAAGCGTGCGAAACTCTTTTTTTCTTACCGATGCTATTACAAAGGATGATTTCATTGCCATTTTTTATGTTTGTGCCATTTATTATTTAATATGTGTTAAAGTGTGTAGGTTAGTATCGAAATTATTTCTAACTTTGCAGCAATTTTTAGTGAAGAATCAATAGAATAAGTAGAATTAATGAAAATTAAAGGTAAAAAATTGCTGATGAGCTTCGGACTGCTGATGGTCAGTGTCTTTGGGGCTGAAGCTCAGGGTCAGAAATCCATTTCAGAGGCAACTGTGTCTCATGTGGCTGATTCATTGGTGGGAACGATTGACTTGACGCTTGAGAAAGCAATCGAAATTGCATTGGCCGAAAATCCAACCATCCGTGTTGCTGATAAGGACATAGAATTGAAGAAAATTGCTGACACGGAGGCTTGGCAAAGCCTGCTTCCCACTGTGGATGCAACGCTCTCCTTGACTGACAACCTGAAAGTGGCAGAAATGGTGACGGGTATGGGTAAGTTCAAGATGGGTGTCGATGGCACTCTCAATGCTGTAGGGGGTGTGACATTAAACCTTCCCCTGTTTGCCCCTGCCGTGTATCAGAACATGAAACTGACCAAGGAGGATATCCTCTTGGCGCAAGAGAAAGCACGTGGCAGTAGGCTCGACCTGGTGAATCAAGTCACCAAGGCCTACTATGCAGCTTTATTGGCGCAGGACAGTTACAGTGTGATGCAAAAGAGCTACGCGACATCGGAAGAAAATTTTAATGTGGTGAACAACAAGTACCAAGTGGGTGTCGTGAGCGAGTATGACAAGATTAGTGCTGAAGTGCAGATGCGCTCCATGTACTCGAGTGTGGTGAGTGCGCAGACAGGACTAAACTTGGCAAAACTGCAGCTGAAGGTGCTCATGGGCATCACACCCGAAGTGGACGTAACGATTGCCGACAGCCTTAGCCGTTACGAAAGCTCGTTGGTGCTGCCACAAAAGGAAGTGAGCCTGGACGGTAACTCTTCGCTCCGGCAGATTGACCAGAACATGAAGTTGCTGGAACGCTCACGCAAGTTGCTTAAGACGAACTTTATGCCAACAGTGGCTTTCCAAATTTCAGGGCAGTATCAGAGCTATGCCAACAATAATTGGAATGTCTTCGGCTACACATACAGCAACAGTGCCACCATGTCGTTCGCTATCAGCATCCCCATCTTCCACGCCAGCAACTGGACTAAGCTGAAGAGCAATAAAGTGCAGATAGCACAATTGGAAGACACTCGGTTGGACACTCAGCGCAAACTGAACATGGCTGCTGAAAGCTATCGGCAGAACATGGCCAGCACCTTGGCTCAGGTAACCAGCAATGCTGAGGCTGTGAAGCAGGCTGAGAAGGCCGTGCAGATTGCTGGTAAGCGTTACGATGTGGGACGTGGCACTATCTTAGAACTAAACCAAAGCGAAACGTCGCAAACACTGGCCGAACTCACATATGTGCAGTCTATTTATGAATACTTGACCAATAAGGCTGACCTTGACTATACGTTGGGCAAAGAACCTCAAGCTTGGTGATGTCCCAAACGCGGAGCATGGCAACATTCCAAAACGAAAAAACAATACATATATATGAAATATCTGAAAACATTATCTTTTGCCGCTCTGGCCATTCTGGCAGTGTCGTGTGACAACAAGAGCGAAGAGAAGGCTGGAACGGTCCAGCAGGAAAAGGTGCAGGTGAAAATCGCTAAAGTAACCAGCGAGAGTATCCCGCAAACGGAAACTTACACAGGTACAGTGGAGAGCGATGTGAAGAACAACATTGCTCCTAATACTCCCTACCGTATCGAACGCATCTATGCCGATGTGGGCGATCAGGTGCGAAAGGGACAGGTGCTTGTGCAGTTAGATGCCAGCAACCTGCAGCAATTGAAACTTCAATTAGAAAACCAGAAGATTGAGTTCGGACGCACTTCTCAACTCTATCAGGTGGGTGGGGTGAGCAAAGCGGAGTACGATGTGGCGAAGATGCAGTTGGATGTCTATTCCACCCAATACAAGCAGCTGGTAGAAAACACTCAGTTGGTGGCACCCATCAGTGGTGTGGTAACTGCACGCAACTACGATGATGGCGACATGTATGGAAGCAATCCCATCCTCACCATCGAACAGACCAATCCTGTGAAAGTAATGGTCAACATCTCTGAGAGCTACTACAAGCAAGTGTATAAAGGCATGCCTGTTGATATTTCGTTGGATGCTTATGAAGGGGAGACTTTCTACGGTAAGGTTACCATTGTCTATCCAACCATTGACCAAACAACTCACACATTCCCCGTTGAGGTAACAATCACAAACTCTGAACAGAAGGTGCGTCCAGGCATGTTTGCACGCGCCACAGTCAACTTCGGCAACCAAACTCACGTAGTGGTGCCCGACGAGGCATTGGTGAAGCAGATAGGTGCTGGCGATCGCTATGTCTATGTCTATAAGGACGGAAAGGTCTCCTACAACAAAGTGGAACTGGGCAAGCACCTGAACGACAAGTACGAGATTCTAAGCGGTGTGCAGTCTGGCGACGATGTGGTTATTGCCGGTCAGAGCCGTTTGGCTAACGGAAAAGAAGTGGAAGTGGTAAAATAAACGATTATGAGTCTATACGAAGGAGCGGTCAAACGACCGATTATGACAAGTCTCTGCTTTCTGGCAGTGATTATATTGGGTCTCTTCTCTGCCATCAAGCTGCCGATAGACCTCTACCCGGACATCGATACGAACACCATCATGATTATGACGTATTACACGGGTGCCAGTGCAGAAGACATAGAGAACAACGTGACTCGTCCGTTGGAGAATGTGCTCAACTCAGTGGAACACCTCAAGCACGTGACGAGCAACAGCCGTGAAAATGTGTCGGTGATTACCTTGGAGTTTGAATATGGACACGACATTGATGTGCTGACCAACAACGTGCGAGACAAACTGGACATGGTCTCCAGTTCCTTGCCTGATGAGGCTCAGACACCTATTCTGTTCAAGTTCTCCACCGACATGATTCCTATCCTGCTGCTTTCCGTACAGGCCGAAGAGTCGCAGCAGGCTCTCTACAAGATTCTCGACGACAATGTGGCCAACCCTTTGGCTCGTATCGACGGAGTGGGTACGGTAAGTATTATTGGTGCACCTCAGCGTGAAATCAACATCTATATGGATCCACAGAAGATGGAGGCTTACAACTTGAGTCCTACACAGGTGGCAAGTGCCATTTCGTCTGAGAACCGCAACATCACCAACGGTACGGTGGATGTGGGTACACAGACCTTCACCGTTCGTGTCGAAGGTGAGTTCGATGACCCCAAGCAGATGCTGAATGTCATTGTTGGCTCCAACAATGGTGTCAACGTCTATCTGCGCGATGTGGCCCGTATAGTAGATAATGTAGAGGAGCGTTCCCAAAAGGCCTTCACCAACGGGGTGCAAGGTGCTATGGTCGTCATCCAGAAACAAAGCGGTGCCAACTCTGTGGAAATCTCCAACAAGGTGATGGACATGATTCCCACCTTGCAGAAGAACCTTCCATCCGATGTGAAGCTTGGCATCATCGTCAACACCTCCGACAACATCATGAACACCATTGGCTCTCTGACTGAGACCATTGTCTTTGCTATGATTTTCGTGGCTTTGGTGGTGTTCATCTTCTTGGGACGTTGGCGCGCCACCACCATCATCGTCATCACCATCCCGATGTCCTTGATTGCTTCTTTCATTTATTTGTATGGAACAGGTGGTTCGTTCAACATGATTTCTCTCTCCTGTCTTTCCATCGCCATCGGTAACGTGGTGGACGATGCTATTGTGGTGCTGGAAAACGTCACCACCCATATTGAGCGTGGTTCGGCACCGAAACAGGCTGCCATCCATGCCACGAACGAGGTGGCCATCTCCGTTATTGCCTCCACCCTCACCATGATTGCCGTGTTCTTCCCCTTGACCATGGTGACAGGTATGTCGGGTGTGCTTTTCAAGCAGTTGGGTTGGATGATGTGCGTCATCATGACCATCTCCACCACCAGTGCCCTCTCGTTTACCCCGATGCTCTGTTCGCGGATGCTTCGTTTGCAGAAGAAGCAGAGCAAAGCGTTCAAAATTTTTTACGGACCCATCGGACGATCGTTGGACAAACTCGACACTTGGTATGAGAATCGCATCAACTGGGCTGTGCGCCACCGCTGGACTATTGTGGTGGGCAGTGTCGGTCTCTTCGTCTTCAGTATCGTCCTGGCAGGCGTGGTGGGCATTAAGAGCGAGTTCTTCCCTGCCAACGATAATGGACGTGTTGGCATCACCCTTCAGTTGCCCATCGGCACTCGTGTGGAGAAGTCAGAGGCTATGGCTAAGAGCTTGGTGCAGAAATGGCAGCAGCGTTATGGAGCCGACATGCAGTCGTGCAACTTCACCGTGGGTCAGGCGGGCGACGACAATACCTTTGCCTCTCTCAACGATAACGGCACTCACATCATTTCGTTCAACATCATGATGGTGCCATCCAATAAGCGTGACCGCACCCTTGCGTCCATTTGCGACGAGATGCGTGCAGACCTTAAAGCCATTCCTGAATTGGCTAAATATCAGGTGAACCTGGGTGGTAACCAAGGAGGTCGAGGCATGGGTGGACAATCTACTGCTACGTTCGAAATTTATGGCTATGACTTGGATGCCACTCGCGAGGTGGCGGAAGAGATGGCTGAAAAGTTCCGTTCGAACTCGATGATTACTCAGGTCAACATCTCCCGTTCCGACTTCCAGCCAGAGCTTGTGGTTGATTTCGACCGTGACAAATTGGCTAAGGAAGGCATTGGGCTCTCTACTGCCGCCTCTGCCGTGCGTGCCCTCATTTATGGTGCTCAGCAAAGCTACTATCGTGAGGATGGTGAGGAATACGACATCAAGGTGCGCTACGAACCTAATGCCCGCGTTTCGATTGAGGACATCGAAAACATGGTTATTCCGAATGCCAAAGGACAGAACATCCGCATCCGTGACATTGCCTCAGTGAGTGAGAGTGCCATTCCACCAACCATCGAGCGCAAGGACCGTCAGCGTATTGTCACCGTCAATGCTGTCTTGGCCGATGGCTACGCGCTTTCCGATGGTGTGGAACTTGGCGAAAGCATTGCCGATGAAATCGATATTCCCAACGGCATCACTGTTCAGGTGGCTGGTTCCTATGAAGATCAGCAAGACTCTAACCGCGATCTTGGTACGCTCGGTGTGCTCATCATCATGTTGGTGTTCATCGTCATTGCCGCCCAGTTCGAGTCGCTCACTTACCCCTTCATCATTATCCTCTCAGTACCTTTTGCCTTCTCTGGTATCATCCTTGCACTGGTGCTGACGGGCACCAACCTCAACATCATGTCCATGCTCGGAGGCATCATGCTGATTGGTATTGTGGTGAAGAATGGTATTGTGCTCATCGACTACACCCAGCTGCTGCGTGAGCGTGGTATCGGGCTCATCCGAGCCGCTGTCATGGCTGCTCGCTCGCGTCTGCGTCCTATCCTCATGACTTCTCTCACCACCATCCTCGGTATGTTGCCTATGGCAGTCAGTCAGGGTGTCGGAGCTGAAATGTGGCGACCACTGGGTGTGTCTGTGATTGGCGGTCTTACCGTTTCCACCATCCTCACCCTCATTTACGTGCCTTCTATGTTCTGCATTTTTGGCTCTGTGGGTGTGAAACGTCAGCGTCGAAAGCTCAAGGAGAAACGTGAACTCGATGCCTACTGGCGTGAGCACAAAGCTGAGGAAATGCTCACCAACACTCGCACCAGCGTGATGGAGAAAAATGCTCAACGAGCCATTAATAACTATAGAAATGAATAATTCTTCACACACATAGGCAACTAAAATTTCTCACTTTTCACTTATCACATTAAATGAAATCAGTTTTTATATCATACGACCAGGCACATCACGAAAGCGTGATTGAAGCCCTCAACGACAGCAATGTACGGGGATACACGTTTTTTGAACAAACGGGTGGACGTGGCACCAAAGGTGGTGACCCCCATCTGGGTAGCCATGCATGGCCATCAATGAACAGCTCTATACTCACCATTCTGTCAGACGAACAAGTGCAACCTCTGCTCACTCGTCTCAAGAAACTCGATGATGACAACCCCATGCTGGGCCTTCGGGCTTTTGTGTGGAACATTGAACAATCCATCTAACACTTTCAGGCAGGTTCTTGCAAAATGTAGAACCTGCCTGATTTCTTCGCTCACGTCAACATCTGTGACTCACTTACTTTTAGTATGTTCAGTCCATAGTACTCTGTGCCAACAGCCGTCAAGTCGGTAAACCGCAGCACCGCAAGTAGCGGGCATACCTATATTATCGGAGGCACGTCTGCCGTAGAACAGAACCCGGGCATCGCCATAAGTAATCGCCGGAAGATGCTCAGAAAATAGCGGAATGCGATTCATCGGATTTAAGGGGAACATAAAAAATGGAAGTTACTTCTTATGTGTCAAAGTAACTTCCATTTCTTTTTTTCTTCAGTAGGGTAGGGACGATCGGGTTCGAACCGATGACCTCTGCAATGTGACTGCAGCGCTCTAAACCAGCTGGGCTACGCCCCTGTTTCGTGTTTTGCGATGCAAAGTTACGTATTTCTTCTGAAACCGCCATCGTTTTTCTCATTTTTTTTGATGTCCACATGATTTTTTTGCCATTTCTTCCCAAACGCCATTCACTCTTCCTCTGCATACAACCCCAGAAGTCCTTTTCTCGCTCAAAACGACCATTTTTGAAACACTTAAGTGTTTCGGCAAAAATACTTAAGCGTTGCCAACATAACACTTAAGTGTTTTTAAAGTTTCACTTAAGTGTTTCAAAAACGGTGCAAATCGGCAAATATTCATTCAACACATTTATTGTAGGCAAGTAAACAAAAGGGATGCAATCCGTTGTGACGGTTCGTCCCTTTTGTGTATTTAAGGCGTGGATGTGCGGTGAAGTCTCATCCAAGTGGACCTGAAAGCCGATGATGTTTTCCCGTCCATAGCGACGGGCACACCAGTCATAGACATCCATTGCCCATTGTTCAATCTCTGGACAACGGTGCAGGTGGCTGTTGTCTTCGCCCCTATCTGTACAAACCGTCTGGTCACCAAATGCCATTTGGAGTGTACGGTCATGGTTTCCACCGAAGATAAACTTGGCACACATGTTTGGTTGGTTCTTGCTTCCCTCCTTGAAGCTGTGCCAGCCCAGTTGCTCCAATCTCTCTGCCAGACGCACCTCCAAAGATTTCTCTTGATAGCCGAGCGGATGAATATTCCCGTCTGGGCCAATGGTATGCTCAACTGATTGAGCAACTGGCGATAGACATTATCCTGCTGATGGATGCTGTCCGTTAGGGATTCGTAGTCACAGCTTCGTTGTTCCTATCCGCAAACTTGTACGCAGTCC
>ODAI014144913.1_pt1 | contig 25181 bp, 17 predicted proteins | sample 1539321 | NCBI WGS metagenome assembly ODAI01 (sample SAMN02144231, study PRJEB22623) | gut metagenome | biome: sheep rumen | host: Ovis aries | place: New Zealand
CTTAATGCACTGAGTCCCGAAGGGCATCCTACTACCATCAGCATCAAAGCTGATATCGACTCTGTTGAAGACAATGTCAACCAGCTCATCGGAAGCTTCAATGACTTTTTAAAAGCCGTTAATTCTTATGCAGGTAACGGCATCAAAACAAGAGTACTTGATAATGAGTTAAACGGGATCACCGGTTTCTACCGTGAACAGCTTAATTCTCTGGGTATCAACATTGAACCAAACGGAGAGCTTTCCATCGACTCCGATAAGTTCAGAGGTGTTGCGGAAGAAAGCGAAGACATAGGAGCAACCTTCAGCACACTTAAGGATTTTTCAAATTCGATGATCCGAAAGAGTAACCAGGTTGCGCTTGATCCCATGCAGTATGTAAACCGAAAGATAGTAGCATATAAGAATCCGGGGCACAACTTCTCGTCCCCGTACACATCAAGCGCATACAGCGGAATGATGTTCAATTACAGCTGTTAACTTTTCCCATAAAAAAGAACTCCGGTCCGGAGTTCTTTTTTTACCATTTTATTATTTTACTTTTACATGTTCTCTTGCTTTTTCATTTTTCTGTTAAAAATATACCGGGATGATCTTATCCGAGTTCTTTATCTGCAAGTTCCAAAGACGCTGCTATGACCTTATCCATATCATAATACTTGTAAGCTCCGAGCCTGCCTCCGAAGATAACTCCTTCTTCCGCGTCCGCAAGTTCTTTGTATTTTTCATACAAAGAAGTATTCTTATCGTCATTTACGGGATAATAAGGCTCATCCCCCGTTTTCCACTCACAGGGATATTCACGGGTGATAACAGTGCCTTCACCCTTACCGAACTCAAAATGTTTATGTTCTATTATTCTTGTGTAGGGAACATCTGCCGAAGTGTAATTTACAGCGGCATTACCCTGATAATTGTCGCAGTCCTTAAGGTACTCTTCCTCAAATCTCAGAGACCTGTATTCAAGATGGCCAAGCTTAAAATCAAAGTATTCATCCACAGGTCCCGTATAGATCACTTTATCAAAAACATCAGGCTCCTGCTTTTCTGAGTTTTCTTTCATAAAAGCCCTGAATTCGGTACCTGTCAGAACCGTGATCCCTTCAAGCATCCTTTCCACCATTTTGGTATATCCGCCTATGGGGATACCCTGATATCTGTCGTTGAAATAATTATTGTCAAAGGTAAATCTGACAGGGAGTCTCTTTATGATAAAAGCAGGAAGCTCGGTACACTTTCTTCCCCACTGCTTTTGTGTATATCCCTTTATGAGCTTCTCATATATATCTTTTCCGACAAGTGAAATTGCCTGTTCTTCAAGGTTCGAAGGATTCTCTTTATATCCTTCCTTCTTCTGCTCATCAATGATCCTTACGGCTTCATCGGGAGTAGATATTCCCCACATTTTGCTGAAGGTGTTCATATTGAACGGAAGGTTATACAATTCATCTCCGTATCTTGCAACCGGAGAATTCACAAAATTGTTGAACTCCGCAAAGCGCTGAACATAATCCCATACTCTTTTATCCGACGTATGAAAAATATGCGCACCATACTTGTGAACCTGTATTCCATGCTCATCTTCGGTGTAGATATTTCCTGCAATATGATCTCGCTTATCTATGACAAGAACTTTTTTCCCTTTTGAAGCAGCCTCTTTGGCAAATACCGCGCCAAAGAGACCGCTTCCTACTATCAGATAATCATATCTCATTACAGATACCTTTTTAATATTTCTGCCTTATCCGTCTTCTCCCAGGGAAGCTCCACATCCGTTCTTCCGAAGTGTCCGTATGCTGAAGTTGCCTTATAGATGGGTCTTCTCAGGTCAAGCATCTTGATGATGCCTGCAGGACGAAGATCGAAATTCTCTCTTACGATCTCAACAAGCTTATCATCTGCGATCTTGCCGGTTCCAAAGGTATCGACCATTACCGATGTGGGCTGGGCCACACCGATGGCATATGAGAGCTGGATCTCGCATTTTTCTGCAATACCTGCTGCTACGATATTCTTGGCTACATATCTTGCGGCATATGCTGCGCTTCTGTCTACTTTGGTGCAGTCCTTTCCGGAGAACGCACCGCCGCCGTGACGTGCATATCCGCCATAGGTATCGACTATGATCTTTCTTCCGGTAAGACCGGCATCTCCGTTAGGTCCGCCGATAACAAATCTTCCGGTGGGATTGATGAAGAACTTGGTCTTGTCATCGATCATCTCCTTAGGAAGTACCGGATCAAAAACATACTTTTTGATATCTTCATGGATCTTCTGCTGGGTAACCTTTTCATCATGCTGTGTTGAAAGAACAACCGCCTCGAGTCTTACCGGCTTGCCGTTTTCATCATACTCAACGGAAACCTGGCTCTTTCCGTCAGCTCTGAGATAAGGAAGAGTTCCGTTCTTTCTCACTTCGGTAAGCTTTCTTGTGAGCTTGTGTGCAAGGGAAATGGGATAAGGCATAAGTTCGGGAGTTTCATTAACTGCAAATCCGAACATCATTCCCTGGTCACCGGCTCCTATGGCCTCAAGCTGCTCATCGCTCATCTGGCTCTCTCTTGCCTCAAGAGCCTTGTCAACTCCCATGGCTATATCGGGAGACTGCTTATCAAGTGCAACCAAAACCGCACAGGTATTACCGTCAAATCCCTTCTCCGATGAATCATATCCGATATCAACAATGGTCTTTCTTGCGATAGCCTGGATATCAACATTTGCCTTCGTTGTGATCTCACCGGTTATCAGCACAAATCCCGTACAGGTTGCGGTCTCACATGCAACACGGCTCATGGGATCCTGCTCAACCATGGCGTCAAGGATCGCATCCGATACCGCATCACAGATCTTGTCAGGATGTCCTTCCGTAACCGACTCTGATGTAAAAAGTATTTTTTCCAAAATGATTTCCTTTCCGGGCAACAGCCCATTTAACGATTAATAAAAACAAAAAAACCGCTTCGAACCTGAAGCGGATTAAAAAGGGACAAATCTCGCTCTTATTGTTCGATAGATTCGCTCAGGTGGGCACCTTCCTTAAAGGGGTTGCCGTGGCTTCATCGGTCCTATGTACCTCTGCCAACTCTGAATAAGAGACAAATATTAATTTCTATATAAAATTACTATATGGATAAGCTTAAGTCAATCTTTATTTTTGTATCAGCTTGTAAGAAGCTTAAAGTTTCTGTAATCGGTATCTCTTTCAACTACCCTGATATCCGCACCCAGATTTCTGAGTTTGATATCAAAATCCTCATAGCCTCTCTGAATGTATCTGATATTATCAACCACGCTCTCGCCTTCGGCTGACAGTGCCGCAAGAACAAGCGCCGCTCCTGCTCTGAGGTCAGGTACCGAAATACCGGCTCCGGTATATTTTGAAACACCGTCGATGATAGCGGTATTACCTTCTACCTTGATATCCGCTCCCATCCTGATAAGCTCGTCAACATACTTGAATCTGTTCTCGAAGATACTCTCTGTAACGATACTGGTTCCTTCAGCAAGTCCCAGCACAACAGTTATCTGAGGCTGCATATCTGTGGGAAATCCCGGATAGGGAAGAGTCTTGATATGTGTATGTCTGAGATTTCTTGAGCATACAACCCTTACCTGATCGCCGTGTTCGGAAACCTCGCATCCGGTCTCGATAAGCTTTGCGCTGATGGATTCAAGGTGCTTGGGGATGACGTTCTTTACCATCACGTCGCCCTTTGTAGCAGCTGCCGCAAGCATGAAGGTTCCCGCTTCTATCTGATCGGGAACAATTGCGTAATCGGTTCCGTGAAGTCTCTGGACTCCCCTGATACGTATCACGTCTGTACCTGCACCCTTGATGTTGGCACCCATGGAGTTAAGGAAGTTCGCAACGTCAACCACATGAGGTTCCTTGGCTGCGTTTTCTATAATGGTCTTACCCTCCGCAAGTGATGCGGCCAGCATGACATTGATAGTGGCTCCCACACTTACGACGTCCATGTAGATATGGCTGCCCACAAGCTTCTCAGCTTTAGTCCTGATCATTCCGTGCTCTAATACAACCTCTGCCCCAAGAGCCCTGAAGCCCTTGATATGCTGGTCAATTGCCCTGCATCCGATGTCGCAGCCGCCGGGGAGTGTTACCTCTGCGGTCTTGTATTTACCGAGCATTGCACCGATCAGATAATAGGATGCCCTGATCTTCTTGATGTTATCATCACATACAACCGTATTGTTGATATTTGATGCATTTATCGTCACGCTGTGACGGTCTTCTTTTTTTACTATGATCCCGATACCGGTCATGGCATCCATAAGTACATTGGTGTCACGCACATCGGGAACATTCTCTATATGTACGGTATCATCGGTCATGACTGATGCGGCAAGAATTGGAAGTGCGGCATTCTTGGCACCGCCGATCTCCACTTCTCCCACCAGTGAGTTTCCACCGCGAATAAGGTACTGTTCCATAAAAGCCTCGTAATCTATCCGAATAGATAATAAGTACGGTGCGCTGTCAGGCACATACGCCTGCGGCACACACATGTAGAATTTACCACAAAATACTGTGTCTGTCCACCCTGAGCCCACTATATTTATGTAATATTAACAATAAAACTTGTATTTTTTCTTTAAGTTTGTAATTAATATACAATCAAAAAACGGTTTCGCAGTGCCTAGGCTTCCTTCTTCATCTCTGAATATGCTTCTTCTATCTTACCGCCCACGTATTTTCCGATATTTTTAAGGGTTTCCTTATCCAGTGCTTTAGGATCTATGGGATCAAGAAAACGCACCTTCACCTTCGTTCTTTTCACAAAGGGAATATGCCTGATAAGGATATTCTCCGTCCCCAGCATAACAAAGGGCTGGATCATGGCTCCGCTCTTAACTGCTATCTTAAAGCTTCCGTTGTGCATTTCAAGAAGCTTGTCCGAAGTATAATCCCTGTTTCTGGTCCCTTCCGGGAAAATAAGAACCGATACGCCTTCTTTTTCAAGCTCTATGGCCTTCATGATGACATTCAGGCCGCTTCTGGGATTTTTCCTGTCCAAAAACTGACAGTGAAGGATCCTCATCCATACATTTAACAGGGGGACATTATTGATGGATTTTTTCGCTATTACTCCCGTGGGACATTTACAGAGCGGGTATCCGATGACTATATCAAATATGCTTCTGTGGTTTGCCACATAAAGGACTCCCCCGTCTGAAGGTACCTTATCCCTGCCTGTCACTTCCAGCTTTATCCCGCAGATAAAGCTTACGCATCTGAACCCCCACATAACAACGGAGTTTGCAAGCCTGTCTCCCGCAGTCCTGTTTTTTTTGCCCATCAGATATGAGATGAGCATTAAAGGCATGGTAAGTATAAGGAAAAAGACTACATATATGAGTGCCAGTAATAATCTGATCATCGTATCTCTCCTTTGATCTTTACAGCATTCCTTCTTTTTCAAGATCTGCAAGATAATCGCATATAAGGTAATATACGCCTGTGGATCTGTCATCAGGTTCAAAAACCGCAGACTCCACATTCAGTCCCGACAGATAATGAAACATCTGCTGCATGGTCATGTTATATTCATATCCCCTGAGGATATAGTTTGCGCACATGAGTTTTCTTATATGATCTCTCATCTCAGCATCGCCGTTTATTCCGGACGATACAGGATTGGTTATCTCTCTTCGCCTGTTATTGATGTCCTGGGCATCAGCAAGGATCCTTCCCACAAGAAGATCACAAAGCTCCTTGTCTATAGCCTGCCTTGTAACGATATATGTCATGGCCCCGTACATATATCCGTCTTCTAACTGCGTTTCATTACCGCGAAAATAATCCTTATACCCGGTTATCTCATTATAGTAGGTAGACTCGCCCGAAGCCCTGTAAAGTTCTGTCAGTGCCCTGAAGGATGCGGCATCGCTTTTGATCACATTTCCGCTTTGGGAATATATGGACGACGCTTTCTGAAGACATTCGGTGGCAAGAGAGCTGTCATAGTCTTTATACAAAAAACTGAACTTTGCAAGGATCGTGGCATACACTACGGCATCATTGCCTTCGCTTCCCTGATAGTCCCTGCCGGATATCCAGTCCCTGACAACAGTGAGTGCGTCAGGAGCTCCGGAAACAATGGAATCGGAAGAATCCGGCTCATCATCCTTTTCAAACCACTCATATGCCTGGAGGTAATCAAGGACCGTCTCGGGATCAGCGGACAGATCCCTGCATGCCGCAGCCACGGCATCCCCATATTCCCGGGCCAGATCTTCGTACATGGTATCGGATATCTCAAACTCCTCCGAACACCCGTAGATATCACATTCAACGCGGTATCTGCCTTCTGTCTTCAGATCGGAAAAAGAAGCCTTGATGAGAGTATCTCCCATCTTCGAATTTTCAAATGCCCCCTCGTAAATGATCCTTCCCTGATCCATGTCTCTGACGGAAAAATACTCCGGCACTCCGCCTTCAGGCGACAGCCTTAAAATAACATATTTTTCCGAGCCCGAAGAATAGCCCCTTTTGTCAGCCATGATGCCCGGGACCGATGCAGGCAGTTCATAATCAAGCACAGCAACAGGTTCCATGCTGCCTCCGCCTAAAAAAACCGCATTTTTCGAGCACGCAGAAAGGATGCACATTATGCATAAAAAAAGTAAGGCATATGAAATTTTATGTTTTTTCACATGCCTCACTTTATCACTCCCGCATATAAAAACACACGGGATATTTTACCACTCACACAGACGTAATGTCCACTTTTAGCTTACCATATCTATCTGCTGCACTGTCCCTGCTCTTCCGTCTTCGTATAAAAACATACCGGTGGACCTTACGATGGCTTCCGTTTTATTAAAGTCATCCTTCAGGGAAAAATCCGCATCGGCATGGGTAAGGTTTATTGCGCCGACTCCCGCATCCTTAAAGCTTATCAGCTTATCCTTACCGTCTTCATCCCTTACCCAGACCCTCAGTTTATGGAAGATATCATCATCCTCATCTATCCACCCGTCTCCGTCCTCGTCATATTCGGACAGTTCCTTAAAACCGTTACCCGAAGAGGTGCCGAATAATTCAGAGCCGTCATTTACCTTTCCGTCCCCGTTTTTATCAAGTGCGATAAATCCGCTTCCGGACGCCGGGCTGCTTATCAGTTCCTCACTTCCGTCCGCATCCAGATCAAAGTAAAAATGCTGGTCGGACAAAGACGCAACGGATGAGTTCAGATTGATCACCAGAGGATCAATACAGGTATTAAAGGACAGTCCCAGATTCTTCTCAGCATAATCCGCAAATCTCCTGCTCATACCCACATTAATGTCATATTCGATCTCTCTTCCGTCCGCGCACCTTGCTTTGCCTCTTGCTGCAAAACTCATGCTCTCATTTTCTTCATAATAATCCTGTCTTACATAATCCACTCTGTATACATTTGTCGACATATACGCATCAGGGTTCTTTATCTGATCCCCTGCATGCGACTCGTAATCAGATCTTACCCCGCTCATCATTTCATGGATCCTATCCCTGAACTCTTCAAAAAGAACGGAAAAGATATAAAGAAGGGACATATGCCTTGCATAGGCATCCTCCATGGACTGCGGAGTTTCGCTTTTTCTCACGATATCCGTCCTGATACCGGTTGTCATATCCTTCATGATGTCAAAGGCTATGGGACGTTTTTCTTCCTCAGTTCCTGCAGCGTTTTCCTTTTTATCCGCCTTTTTTTCTTCAGCTTCCTCCTCTCCGTATTTTCCCAGCAGGGTGTTCAGAAATCCCGATCCACCGCCCATTCCGGGTGCCTGGTACGCATTTCCCCCGATCTTTGATATTTTGTAGCTCCTTGCTGAATAATTCACAGCGCTAAAGCTGCGTTCGGACTCCATTCCTGTGACCGAACTTTCAATCCTCAAATTTTCTCTCCTTTCATAAATAAGGGTATATTTAACAAACCGGTTGCTGAGTTTCCGGTCTATCATCTCGTTAATTTTGTAAAAAAAAGCAATAAAATAAACGCCTCCGGGATTCCGGAGCTTGCAACAGATCTGCCCGAATCCTTTCCGCGTTTTCCTTTTGATATTTGATTAAAAAAAGAGCAAAGCTTTTTTGCTTTGCTCTTTATATCGGCATAAAAACCTTTATTCTTTAGTCTTCATCTGATGAGCTTTTTCTACGGACGTTTTCGGAATGACGATATTTTCCAGGAAAGGATTGATGATGATGCCGAATATCCCGTTATCGCTTCCGTCAGGATTCTTCGCAAGGAGCATTCCCGCCATCTGTGAAAAGCGCAGTGCCACATTATCCTGAGTGTACATCTTCATGACACCGTTTGGATCATCCTTTTTCTTTGCGCTTTCAACCGTAGCACTGTCACTGAAGAGGACAAAAAATCTCTTTCCGTCAGGAGCGGTGAGAACGGGGAATCTGACTTTTGCTTTCTCGTTTATCAGCTTGTTTCCGCCTTCATCAACTTCAGCCAATATCTCGGCAGGAGCAAGGAGCTCCGCTTTGTCGAGTTCTTCCATGAACATGGCCTGGTGGGATGGATTAGGCTCCTTGCCGTCGGCTTTTATCAGCTGCATGGCACCCACCAGCATGGGGTTTGAAACACTTTTATTGATCTCCATATCATCTCCTGTTGTAATTGATCAGACATCCCTTGAGAATGATCTGTCTTTCTTCATCCGTAAGACTTCCGAGAGTCATTTCAAAAGGAACAAGTTTCTTTTCTTCAGTATCCACACGGTATGCGGTGATCTTATCCGTTTTGTCCTCTATGGCCTTCTTTATACCGGGAACAAATATATAATCAAGGTTCCTGAAAGGAAGGTCGCCTGAAGGGATTATAAAAGGAAGCATCCCCCAGTTTATAAGATTTGATCTGTATCTCTTGGTGGCATATTCATTGGCGATATTCGCCCATCCGCCGAGAACCTTCTGGCAGCTTGCAGCCTGCTCTCTTGCGGAGCCGTCTCCGGGCTTTACGGCAAAAATGGTAGATCCGAAACCGGTATTTTCATGTCCCGCAGCCGGAAACTCGGACTTAACGATCTCCATAACCTGTCTTACCCAGGGTGAATTCTTGCAGGGACTTTCTCCGGCCATACGGTCTTCCTCTGCTTTTCTGACTTCCTTGGCTCTTCCCACATATTCGGGATCCTTACGGCTGAGAGCAAATTCAGCAAGCCCAAGAGGATTTGATCTGTAGCTTGATGTCTCACCGGAAGGGATGAGCTCATCAGTTGTTGTTACGGGATCATGTATCTCCGAAACCACCTTGAGTACAAGATTCTCGGGAAGCGCTCCCATCTTAGGCCAGTCCTTGATATTGGGTCCCAGTATGAGCTCTGCATCGGGATCTGCTTTATTACCCGAATCAAAAACTCTCTTAGCGTAAATGGAACTGTCAAAATGATACTTGTAAGTTCCAAGGTTTCCTTCGAAATACTCGGCACTTGTAAGCACTCCGCCGTTTGCCGCGGTAGCCGCAATGCTTCTTGCATCCATAAGAGCAACGGAAGCAACCTGACCGTTTTGAACCTTCGAGCCTTCCCTGTTGGGGAAATTTCTCGTAGAGTGACGGATACTGAACGCATTGTTTGAAGGGGTATCTCCCGCACCGAAACAGGGTCCGCAGAATGCAGTCTTAAGTACTGCACCTGTTTCAAGTATGGTCGCCGCGCATCCGTTTTTGATGATCTCCATATATATAGGCATGGACGCAGGATAAACGCTAAGTGTAAACTCACCGTTTCCGATAGATGCGCCCTTAAGGATATCGGCTGCAGCACAGATATTTTCAAAACCGCCGCCTGCACATCCTGCTATGATCCCCTGGTCAACATGGAACTTACCGTTCCTGAGTTTGCTCATAAGTTCGAATTCAACCTTGTCGCCAAAAGAAACCTTAGCCGCTTTTTCAGCTTCATGGATTATATCTTCGGGATTAGCATTAAACTCATCTATGGTCACTGCATTACTGGGATGGAAAGGCATTGCGATCATGGGCTTTATCTCGGACAGATCTACGATGACTGCCCCATCGTAATATGCGATATCACCGGGATCCATCTTGCTGTATGCATCGGCTCTTCCATGAATCTCAAGGTATTCCTTTGTCTTGTCGTCGGTTACCCAGATTGATGACAGACATGTGGTTTCCGTGGTCATTACATCCACACCGATCCTGAAATCCTCGGAAAGGGAAGCAACTCCGGGGCCCACAAATTCCATGACCTTATTCTTAACGTATCCGCTCTTAAATACCGCACCGATAATGGCTATGGCAACGTCCTGGGGACCGACGCCCTTTCTGGGAGATCCTGTCAGATATATCGCAACCACTCCGGGCATTGCTATATCATATGTCTGTTCAAGCAGCTGCTTTACAAGCTCGGGACCGCCTTCACCCATTGCCATGGTTCCAAGTGCTCCGTATCTTGTATGTGAATCAGAGCCCAGGATCATTCTTCCGCATCCGGCCATCATCTCTCTTTCGAACTGATGAATTACCGCCTGATGAGGAGGAACATAGATTCCGCCGTACTTCCTTGCTGCTGAAAGTCCGAATACATGGTCGTCTTCATTGATTGTTCCGCCAACCGCGCAAAGGGAATTATGGCAGTTGGTAAGGACATAGGGAATGGGGAATTTCTCAAGTCCCGACGCCCTTGCCGTCTGAATGATACCGACGAAGGTGATGTCATGGCTTGCAAGGGAATCGAATCTGATCTTGAGATTCTGCATATTTCCGGAAGTGTTATGCTTTTCAAGGATCCCGTATGCCATGGTGTTCTTGGCAGCCTCTTCCTTTACAGGCATCTTCCCGGTAAGAGAAGCGACTTTTTCTGCGCATCCTTCGTTTTCTTCGATGAGCTCTGCACCGTTTACAAGGTACGCTCCGTTATCTGTACATCTGATCATAATAATCTCCTTAGTCAAACGATACCGGAGCATCTGCCCCGGTATCATAACCCATGATAAATCGTTTCATCATAAGGCTTTAATTATTTAACCGATTTTGAAGAATTCTTTCTGAGAGTAACCTTGTCAAGCTTCCAGATTTCATCAACATACTGCTGGATGGTTCTGTCAGATGTGAACTTTCCGGAATTTGCAACATTGAGGATGGCACTCTTTGCCCATGCGGACTGGTTTCCGTAATAATCCACTATTCTCTGTCTTGCATCGGAATAGGATTTGAAATCCTTGAGGATGAAGTAGGTATCAGCCTTGGATGTGGATTGTGTATTGAGAAGGCTGTTGTAAAGAGGTCTGAACAGCTCGGTGTCGGAAGCATAGGTTCCGTTGATGAGCTGCATGAGTCCTCTTCTGATGTCGGGATCGTTGTTGAAGATCTGCATGGGATCATATCCGCCGTTATTCTCGAAGGAGATGACCTCGTCGGAACTCATACCGAAGATGAATGCATTCTCTTCACCTACTTCCTTTACGATCTCTACATTTGCACCATCCATTGTTCCGAGAGTGAGGGCACCGTTTAACATAAACTTCATGTTACTGGTTCCGGATGCCTCCTTGGAAGCCGTGGAGATCTGCTCTGAAACATCAGCTGCCGCAAAGATAAGCTCAGCGTTTGATACATTGTAGTTCTCGATGAAAACTACCTTCATGAGGCCCTTTACATCGGGGTCGTTATTGATAACATCGGCAACAGAGTTGATAAGCTTGATGGTAAGCTTTGCGTTTCTGTATCCTGCTGCAGCCTTTGCTCCGAAGATAAATGTCCTGGGTGTGAACTCCATATCGGGATGATCCTTGATCTCGTTGTAGAGATACATGATATGAAGGATGTTCATAAGCTGTCTCTTATACTCATGGAGACGCTTGACCTGTACGTCGAAAATGGATCTGGGATCGACATCGATGCCGTTAGCCTTTGAGATATACTCTGCAAGCCTTACTTTGTTACGGTACTTGATGTTCATGAACTCCTTCTGTGCCTTCTTGTCGTCGGCATAGATGGCAAGCTCGTGAATATGAGGAAGATTGGTGATCCACTCATCTCCGATATGATCGGTTACCCAGTCTGCAAGAAGTTCGTTTCCGTGAAGGAGGAATCTTCTCTGGGTGATACCGTTAGTCTTGTTATTGAACTTTTCGGGGAACATCTCATAGAAGTCCCTGAGTTCCTGCTTCTTAAGGATCTCAGTGTGAAGTTCGGCAACACCGTTTACGGAATAGCCTGAAACGATAGCCATATGAGCCATCTTAACCTGTCCGTCGTAGATGATAGCCATCTTGCGGATCTTCTCGTTAACATCAACTCCGGGCTGGCCTTCGTATTTTGCCTTGATCTGCTCGATGAAACGTCTGTTGATCTCTTCGACGATCTGGTAGACTCTGGGAAGAAGACGGCTGAAAAGCTCTATGGGCCACTTCTCAAGTGCCTCGCTCATGATGGTGTGGTTTGTGTATGCACAGGTCTTTGTAGTAACCTCCCATGCCTCGTCCCACTCAAGACCGTAGTCATCCATCAGTACTCTCATAAGCTCTGCGATGGCAACGGTAGGATGGGTATCGTTGAGCTGGAAGGTGACCTTCTCGTAGAACTTCTTAATATCCTTGTGTGTACGCATATATTTTTCAACAGCTTCCTGAACGGATGCAGAGATGAAGAAATACTGCTGCTTGAGTCTGAGCTCCTTTCCTGCGTAGTGGTTATCGTTGGGATAAAGGACCTCGACGATATTTCTTGCAAGATTCTCCTGCTCAACGGATCTCTGATAATCACCCTTGTCAAATGCATCCAGCTGGAAGCACTCAACAGGCTCTGCGTCCCAGATCCTTAAGGTGTTAACGATGCCGTTTCCGTAACCTACGATGGGAAGATCGAAGGGGATCGCTCTTACTGACTGGTAATCCTTCTGGGTGAAGATACCTCTTCCCTTCTCATCTGTATGAACATCAACATATCCGCCGAACTTGATCTCCTTGGCATATTCGGGACGACGAAGTTCAAAAGGATTGCCGTTTGCAAGCCAGTTATCGGGAACCTCTACCTGATATCCGTCCTCGATCTTCTGCTTGAACATACCATAACGGTATCTGATACCGCATCCGTATGCGGGATATCCGAGAGTGGCAAGTGAATCAAGAAAACATGCAGCAAGCCTTCCGAGACCTCCGTTTCCCAGTGCGGCATCGGGTTCCTGGTCCTCAACCACATTAAGGTCAAGCCCCATCTCATCACATGCTTCCTTGACAGCCTTGTATGCCTGCATATTAATGAGGCTGTTTCCGAGAGCTCTTCCCATAAGGAACTCCATGGACATATAGTAGACCGTCTTGGGATCTTCCTTCTCATATGCCTCCTGGGTCTCTATCCACATATCCATGATCTGATCCTTTATGGCATAGGATACAGCCTGGAAGATCTGCTGCGGGGAAGCCTCCTCCATGGTCTTTCTGAAAAGGGTCTTCACATTGTAATTGACACTTCTCTTAAACAGTTCCTTATCAAATTTTTCTCTTTTTGTGGCTGCTGAAGTAGTTTTCAATTTGCTTTCTCCTTTTTTACTTCTTTTTTACGGATATCGTGACTTTTTCGCCGTTGATATCCCATTCCTTTGTAAAATCGTATGTCTCACCGGAAGTGATCTCATCCGCAAGAAGCTTTGTGGCGATCTGTGCCTCATTCTTTCTTACGATACCGAGAAGTTTTTCATTTCCGCTCAGTGAAATGAGAATGTGATCCATAACTTCAAAGCCGGAATCCTTACGCATTGTCTGGACCTTCGACACAAGTTCTGCCGCAAATCCTTCTTCGATCAGTTCGTCGGTAAGGTTAAGATCAAGGACTACGGTCATGCCGTGATCCTCAGAAGCTTCGAAACCTTCCTTCCTGGTCATCTCTATCAGAAGATCATCCTTTGAAAGCTCTATGGAATTGCCATCCACATCAAACTTAAGAACGCCTGCTGCCTCAAGCTCATCCATAGCCTTATTGCCGTCGATCTCCTTAAGAACTTTTTGGATGCCGCCAAGCTGCTTTCCGTACTTAGGTCCCACGGTCTTAAGCTGGGGCTTGAAGATATAGGTGGTAAAATCCCTTACATCATCCGCAAATACCACCTCTTTGACATTAAGCTCTTCCTTGATGATATCAGTATAGAATCCGTCAAGTTTCTCCTCGCTCTTAATGTACATCTTGGGAATGGGCTGACGGTTCTTGACACTTCCTTCATTTCTGCAGGCACGTCCCAATACTACCGCATCAAGAACTGTTTCCATCTTCTCCTCAAGTAATTTGTCTATATGTGATTCATCCGCTACAGGATAATCGCACAGATGAATGCTCTCCGGAGCATTTGCATCGGAGGACCTGACAATATTCTGGTAAATGCTCTCTGTCATGAAGGGAATCATGGGTGCTGAGAGTTTTGATACGGTAACAAGTGCAGTATAGAGTGTCATATACGCATTTATCTTGTCCTGCTCCATGCCCTTTGCCCAGAACCTTTCACGGCTTCTGCGCACATACCAGTTACTCATCTCGTCAACAAATTTCTCAAGTACAGCACATGCTTCAGGGATCTTATATTCGTCAAGATAAGTATCTGTTTCCTTCACGCAGGTATTAAGCCTTGAAAGAAGCCACTTATCCATAACGGTAAGCTTATCGTATTCAAGCTTATACTTTCCTGCATCGAATCCGTCAATATTCGCATACAGAACAAAGAAAGCATATGTATTCCAAAGCGTTCCGAGGAATTTCCTCTGTCCTTCGATGACCGAAGCCTCGGAAAATCTCTTGGGAAGCCAGGGGGCTGCGCTTGTATAGAAATACCATCTGATGGCATCAGCACCAAACTTGCCGAGAGCTTCCATGGGGTCGACTACATTTCCAAGGTGCTTGCTCATCTTTCTGCCCTGCTCGTCCTGGACAAGACCCAGAACTATAACGTTCTCATAAGGGGATTTATTGAAAAGAAGTGTTCCTTCTGCCATAAGAGAGTAGAACCATCCTCTTGTCTGGTCCACAGCCTCTGAGATAAATGCCGCAGGGAACTGCTTTTCAAAGATATCCTTGTTCTCAAAAGGATAATGATGCTGTGCAAAAGGCATTGCACCGGAATCAAACCAGCAGTCGATGACTTCGGGAACTCTCTTCATCTCCCCGCCGCAGTCGGGACACTTGCAGGTTATCTCATCTATAAACGGCCTGTGGAGTTCAACTGTCTTTGCCTTCTCATCTCCGCTTGCTGCAAAAAGTTCCTCTCTTGAGCCTATGCAGATCCTCTTTCCGCACTCACACTCCCAGATATTGAGAGGAGTTCCCCAGTAACGGTTTCTCGAAAGAGCCCAGTCCTGTATATTCTCAAGCCAGTTGCCGAAACGTCCGGTTCCGATACTCTCCGGCATCCAGTGAACGGTATTGTTATTCTTTACAAGATCGTCCTTAACCGCAGTAACCTTTATGTACCATGACTCACGGGCATAGTACAAAAGCGGAGTATCACATCTCCAGCAGAAAGGATAATCATGCTCAAACTTAGGTGCGTCAAAAAGCTTGCCGTCGCTGTCAAGATCCTTGAGAACAAGCGGATCCGCATCCTTTACAAACTTTCCTTCATAAGGGGTGTCGGAAGTCATATTACCCTTGCCGTCAACAAACTGCACAAAGGGAAGATCGTATTCTCTTCCCACACGTGAGTCGTCTTCACCGAAGGCGGGAGCTATATGAACGATACCTGTACCGTCTGTCATGGTTACATAATCGTCCATTACGATGTAATGAGCCTTTTTGTGCTGCTTATCGGCAGCCTTTGCAGCGCCTTCAAAAAGAGGTTCATATTCCATCCTCTCAAGATCGCTGCCCTTATACTTTTCAATAACCTCGTAAGCAGGTGCATCCTCTGTCTTGAATTTTCCGAGAAGGGTATCCGCAAGAGCCTCGGCGAGAATATATGTATAGCCGTCAGCAGCCTTTACCTTTACATAGCTTTCGGAAGGATTGACGCAGAGCGCGACGTTTGAAGGAAGTGTCCAGGGAGTAGTAGTCCATGCAAGAAAATAGAAATCCCCGTCCTTAGCCTTAAAACGTACAACCGCGGAACGCTCCTTTACTGTCTTGTATCCCTGTGCCACCTCATGGCTTGAAAGAGGAGTTCCGCACCTTGGGCAGTAGGGAACTATCTTAAATCCCTTGTAAAGAAGTCCCTTATCCCAGATGGTCTTAAGAGCCCACCATTCGGACTCGATATAGTCATCGCTGTAGGTGATATAAGGATTTTCCATGTCAGCCCAGAAGCCGATCTTGGAAGAAAAATCCTCCCACATCCCCTTATATTTCCATACGGACTCTTTACACTTTCCTATAAAGGGCTCAAGTCCGTAGTCTTCGATCTGCTCCTTTCCGTTGATGCCAAGAAGCTTCTCTACTTCAAGTTCAACGGGAAGACCGTGGGTGTCCCATCCGGCCTTACGGGGAACCTGATATCCCTTCATTGTACGGTATCTGGGGATCATGTCCTTGATGGTCCTCGTCTCGACATGACCTATATGAGGCTTTCCGTTTGCAGTGGGCGGGCCGTCATAGAATGTATATACCGGTCCCTCCTTGCGGGAATCGATGCTCTTACGGAAGATATCATTCTCTTCCCAGAATTTTTCCACTTCAGACTCTCTTGCCGTAAAGGAAAGGTCTGAATTTACCTGCTTGTACATAGCCTCCGTAACCTCCTGATACTGCCGCCCACGCGGCTTTATGAAAAAAACAAACCTCACGGTAATGGCGCGAGGTCCATAGTGATCATATCTACATAATTAATGTTATTATTACAATGCAGACCAAAGGAAATTTTAGTTGAAAACGGCGAAAATGTCAATATAAACGGGCTTTTGCATTGTTTTTTGACCCGTATGAATATATAATGATTTGTGTGTTAAAAAACACTTCATTTTCCGTTCCCGGATGTTGAAAGCATATCACCACGCGGGACGGTTTCTGATATCCTCCAGAGGTTTAAAAGTGGCAAAAAAAGACTCCAAAAAGCCTGAAAAGGTCGCAAAAAAAGGCAGAAAAGGCACTATCTCAAGCAGAATGTACGCAGTTGCGATACTTCCTGTCATCCTGTTTGCGCTTGCCATCACATGTGCCGGGATCCCGTCCCTGACAGCCATCATGCGTGACAGTGCAAAAAAGGAACTCAGGGATGCTTGCATAAGCACCCAGCTTATCATGAACGCCACCTATCCCGGAGAATACAGACTGACAGGAAGCGAACTTCTCTATTTCTATAAGGGCGATACCGACATAACAAGGGATTACAGCGTAGTCGATACCGTGAACGAATCTACGGGAGTGGATATCTCCATCATCTATAAGGACACCAGGATCCTTACGACTCTGAAAAACGAAGAAGGCGAAAGGACCGTCGGAACAGGCATCGCGGACCAGATATACAAAAGCGTATTTGTGGAAGGCAACGAGGCCTTTTATGACAATACCCTGATAAACGGAAAAACCTATTATACCTACTATATGCCCCTTGTTTCCGGACACGGGAACACCCAGGGCATTCTGGGAGCGGCAAAACCATCCGAAGACGTGGATAAGGCCATACTGGACTATATCCTCATGCTTGCATGTCTTTCCATAGCACTGGGCATTGTGATGGTCCTCATAGTCATCAGGATCACACGTCCCATGACCCGCTCCATCGATTCCATTTTCAAATTCGTAAGGGAGGCATCCGAAGGAAACGAAACCGCGATCCTTGATGAACACGTCCTTCGCAGGCATGATGAACTCGGAGAGATTGGCGAGAGCGTTCTGAACATGCAGCGTTCCATGAGAAATCTCATGGAATCGGATCCTCTGACCAAGCTCTTTAACAGAAGGTCCGCTCACAGAAAGATCGCGACCATTGTTAACAAAGCAAAGCAGTCAACCGAAAGCTTCTGCGTTTCAATCGGTGATATAGACTTTTTCAAGCATGTAAACGATACCTACGGCCACGACGCCGGTGACGAAGTTCTCATAAAGGTAGCGGATATCATAAAAGATCACATGAAAAGCTACGGATTTGTCGCAAGATGGGGCGGTGAGGAGTTTCTGATGGTCTTTGACAGGACAAATCTTCTCATGGCAGAAAACGCTCTCTGGAGCCTTCTTGACAGGATCCGCGCTATGGAGATCCGCTACGAAAACTATATCATCAATGTCACCATGAGCTACGGCGTAAGCGAATGGAATAAAAAAGACAGTATCGACACCCTGATAAAGAGTGCCGATGACAAATTGTATTTTGCAAAAAACAGCGGCAGAAACCGTGTTGTCAGTTCTCTGGAAAAGAAAGAAGACGATGAATCCGGAGAAATAGAAAAGCTGCTGAAATCAATCAGCAGCGGTGCATCCGAAACCATGTACGGAAATGAGGATGATGATATTCATTTCGAAAACCTGTCCGCCGCAGAGCTCGAAGACATACTTAGCGGCAAGGCAGATGAAGAAGCCGAACTTACCGGCGATAACTTAATGTCAGATCCCGTTTCATTTTCCGAAACTTCTTATACCAGCTGATAATCATCCCTGTCCTATCCGTCCCATTCGCCAAAGCCTTTGACGACCCGGAACGTAGCTTTGGAAAGAATCATTATCTTTGATAATTATATCGGACAGCGCGCGTCCTTCTTTAGGCTTTTTCCTGCTTTTTTTCTCCCGGAACTATCTGAACGATAATAATGGCGGCAAACATCAGTGCGCTTCCTGCCATTTCCCTTACGGATAATTTCTGTCCGAGAAGCACAAATCCCCCAAGTACCGAAAACAGAGCTTCGCAGCTCATGAGGATCGATGCAACCCCCGGATCCAATTTGGACTGGCATACTATCTGGATGGTATATCCTGCGCCTCCGGACAAAACTCCCGCGTAAAGGATCGGAACCGCGGCTGCAAGTACAGAGCTTACATCCGGCTTTTCCACAATGAACATTATACAACTGCTGATGATGCTCACTGTCAAAAATTCGATGCAGGCAAACTTGATATTGTCCACTTCCCTGGAATATTTATCGATCACAAGTATCTGCAGGGCAAAAACAAATGCGCATGCAAGGATCAGAAGATCCCCGGCTGAAAAACTCATCTTTTCCTTCATTGTCAGGAAATAAAGTCCCGCAACCGATATGGCAACACACAGCCATATGACGGGGGATGGCTTTTTTCCGAGAAAGATCCCGAAAACAGGCACAAGCACTATATACATGGCCGTGATGAATCCTGCTTTTCCAACGGAATCCGTATATATGATCCCTATCTGCTGAAGATTGGTCGCAATGGTCAGAAGGATCCCGGTGATGATCCCGGCCTTCCATAATCTTGCGGATTTCCAGGTGTGGCCTTCAGGAAGATCCTTTGTTCCGGTTTTTGATCTTTTTCCTGCATCCGTTATCAGCGAAAAAACAAAGACCACAGCCGTGGCCAGATAAAATCTTGTTCCGGTAAATGTAAAAGGACCTGTACTTTCCATTCCGATACTCTGGAATGCAAATGCAAGTCCCCAGATCAATGCTCCTAAAAGCAGGAGCAGAGCATATCCGATACGTACTGATCTTTTCATAACAAACCTTTTTTCCTCATTGCCGCCTTTATATATTCCCTGACATCCGCACCGGTGGAAAGTCCCACCACATCCTCTGCAAGTTTTTCCGCCTCATCAAGTCTCCACTCGGAAAGACATCTTCTGGTCTCAGGAACAAGCAGGGGATCCACACTGAAAACCCTCAGTCCGAAACCTGCAAGCACCGGTATGATCATGGGATCGGATGCCGCTTCTCCGCATACGGAAACGGGCTTTCCCGCATCTGCGGCATTTTTTATCACGCTGCGGATCAGTCTGAGCACCGATGGCTGACTAACCGAATGAAGATATGCAACATTTCTGTTACCTCTGTCTGCCGCCATGCAATACTGCACCAGATCATTTGAACCTACGGAAAAGAAATCGCACTCATGTATGAGCATATCCGATATCACCGCAGCGGAGGGCGTCTCTATCATTGCTCCGATCTTGATATCTTCGTCAAATTCATGTCCTTCATCCCTCAGTTCACCTGTTATCTCATAGATGAGGGATTTGACCTCCCTCATTTCCTCTATGCAGCTGACCATGGGGATCATTATGGAGACATTTCCATAAGCGCTTGCACGCAGAAGAGCCCTCAGCTGCAAAGAAAAAACTTCTCTGCTGCCGAGGCTGAACCTTACACCTCTGTATCCAAGGAAGGGATTCTCCTCTTTTTCAAAGGAAAAATAGTTTCCCGGAACGGCTTTGTCTCCGCCTATATCAAGGGTCCTTATCACTATGGGCCTGCCATCAAGAGCCTTTACGATACTTGAATAAGTCCTTAGCTGTTCATCCTCCGTGGGTATATGGTCCGACTGCAAAAACAGATGCTCTGTCCTGTACAGCCCGACTCCTTCTCCGCCGTTATCGAGCATTTTCAGAACGCCCAGATGATCGCTGACATTACAAAAGATCCTGCACTCGGTACCGCAGGCCATTTCCGTCTTCATGCTGCGGAACTTTACAAGTCTTTCCTGATCTTTAAGATATTCTCTTTTTCTTGAGCTGAATTCCCTTATCTGTTCCGGAGCCGGTCTTTCATAAACATAACCGTTTATCCCGTCTACGATGACCGTGTCTCCGTCCGCTATTCCTTTTGTCACGCCTTCTGCGCCGTACACGGCGGGAATTCCCATTGCCTTTACAAGAAGGGCGGAATGGCTTGTGGCTCCTCCGGCTTCGCACACAACGGCAGAAACGCTCATATCCTTAAGAAGCCCTGCAAGATACGGCGTAAGTTCTGTCATTACCAGAACGGCTCCCGGGGCAGTCAGCTTTATCTGTCTTTCGATTTTTGCATCGGAATACCCTGCAGGCCCGGGTTCTGCCTTGAGAACCTTGGACACTCCTATCCCTATTCCTTTTGAAACCGCTATACCACTATACATATATTTTTCCGCTTATCTTACGTCTGCCGGGCAGGTCTTACAGGCAAAACCTGTATGCCGCACCAAACAGCCCGTGCCTTACATGATGCACATTACTTTGATGTAATCTTCAGTCTTATCTCTCATGATCTCAAACCCTTTGTAAAAATCTTCGGGAGAAAACCTGTGAGTTATAAGTTTTTCCGGGCTTATCTTACCTGATGCGATGCTTTTCAAAACAACATTCCAGTCATCATCCTCAGAACGTGTAAATGAGGAATTCCAGGTACCCGTTACGGTAAACTGCTTTCTTAATATCTTCCAGTATTCATCCCTTGTCAGATTCATATCCGATGCGGGATTTCCCACAAGCTGAAGTCTGCCGGAGGGGCCCAAAACATTCAGTCCCAGACTGACCGATTCATTTTTACCCACGCATTCGAAGAAAACATCCGCACCGTTTCCTTCTGTCTTTTCATTTATAAAAGCCTGTATGTCGCCTGCGTTAAAATCGGCATAACACTCTTTAGGTATTCCAAGATGAGACAGATGATCTTTTTGTGAAGATTTATTGCCCACACCAAGTATGTTCCTGTAGCCCATACTCAGAAGATGCATGACCACAAACAGTCCTATGGTTCCAAGACCGCATACCACTATACATGCAGCTTTTTCGATCCCCTGAGTTTTACCGCAAAGGCCCGCTTTTCTTATGGCATGATATGCAACCGAGAGGGGTTCTAACATGGCTGCCTGTTCATATGTCACTTCATCCGGAAGGATAATGAGATTGTCTGCGGGTACTTTGACGTATTCCGCAAAACCTCCGTCGCATCTCGAGCCCAGATAATTATAATTCACGCACATCTCATACTCCCTTTTTTTGCAGGGAGCACATTTATGACAGGGAATAAGAGGAAAGATCCCCACTCTTTTGTTAAGAAGGGTGTCGGGAACATTTTTCCCGGTCATGACAACTTTACCCGAAAACTCATGTCCCGGAATAAGAGGATGATGATAAGCCCCGTTTTTAAAGATCCTGGGAATATCAGATCCGCAGATTCCCGCAGCCTTTACCTCAATTATGACGCAGTCATCATCGGAAACGCTGTTTTCTTTGTTAAGTCCGCAGAGCCTGCCGCTGCCAAGCTCCGGCCCCGGGATCTCTTCAAGGGAAAAATCCCCGATATTTTTCAGTACGTAAGCTTTCACTCTTTGATCTCTTTAAATCTTTTAAGATCGGCCGGTGTGGTGATCTTAAAATTATCTTCATCTCCGTCTATGCACCTGATATCCATTCCGCACATGACAGCAGGCTGCATGGATCCGCTTATTTCAAGTATCCTGTCGGGAAGAAGATCCTCGTTTGCCCTAAGATACTTTCCGAACTTAAACCCTTCAGGAGCCTGTCCTGCGGCTATGCGGCTTCTGTCAAGATTTCCCAAAACCCTGCCGCCTTCAACCTCATAAACGGTATCCTTCATGGGAAGAACCGGAAGAACCGCATCGGATCCTTTCAGGGCATCAGTTATCTTTTCTATCAGTTCTTTTTTTACCATGGGCCTTGCGGCATCATGAATAATGACATTGTCGTCATCATTTAAGAAATCCTTAAGTGCTCTGAGCCCGCTCAGTATGGAAAGCTGTCTGTTTGATCCGGGATCTGCAAAGTCCAAAGGCTTTTCATCATTTTTTACAAGCGATCTGACAAGATCCCTGTACTCCGGAGCCGCTACCACCATTATCCTGTCTATCAGGCCGGACTCTTCGAATACTTCAAGGCAGTATGAGATCACGGGCCTGTTTCCCGCCATAAGATACTGCTTGGGAATATCTCCTCCCATTCTTGTTCCGGTTCCGCCGGATAACAAAATGACAGCGTTCATCAGCCAAACCTGCTCCTGATATCCTTAATGATGTTGGAGTAGCTATCCTTCTTATGGAAAAGCACCGTGGTCCCCAGTACAAAGCCGCTCATACCCATGGGAGCATACTTTTCGATCTTATCCATTCCGCAGGCTCCGTCCCATATAAGGTCAAAGTGCATGGATTTTTGCAGTTCAAGAAGGTATGATATCTTTTCTCCGACATAGGGCAAAAACATCTGGCCCGCATTTCCGGGATTTACACTCATTACAAGAACCTTGTCCACGATCCTTAAAAGTTCCAGTATGGACTCAACGCTTGTTCCGGGATTTATGGCTATGCCCGGTGTGATCCCGGCATTGATGATCTTCTGAAGCGTGGTGGAAGGGTGATACTCTGCCTCCGGATGGATATATACGATATCGCCCTTTCTGAGCCTGTGTAAAAACATCTCGATATTATTGTTTGGATGCTCGATCATTAAATGCACATCCAAAGGCTTTTTGGTTGCCCTTGAGATAAATTCCATATCATAAAGGCTCATGGCAAAGTTCGGCACATACCTTCCGTCCATGATATCTATATGAAAATAGTCGACTCCCGCTTTTTCAAGAGCCTTGACCTCATCATTGAGTCTTCCGAAATCCGCACACATCATTGATGCATGTATGTTAAATCCCATTTTCCCCTCCTCCTTAACAGCCTTTTTTACTATACAATGCAAAAACCGGTTAAGCAACATTTAAGTAAACAAACTTAAAACACATATATCATATTATGCCAAAATGCTTAAATGCTTTATATATCCCATCCTCATATATCGAATCGGTTACATAATCGGATGCCAGCAACAGTTCGGGATTTCCCTGACCCATTGCTATTCCGTGTGCGGCGGCAGTTATCATCTCCATATCGTTCATACCGTCTCCCACCGCATAGATATTATCTTCAGGAACATCATAGTATTTTCTTACTTTCTCCATTCCCGTTGCTTTTGAATGTCCCTTGGGAACAAATTCAACCACTATGCCGTTATGATTAATGGTATCCAGAAAACCGCCCAGCTTTTCCGTAACCGCATCAAAATCCGTATCATCGGTTATATCAGCGCTGAATTTATTAATGGGATCATCAGGTGTGAGCATATCCATTCTTTTTGCCCTGTCTCCCAAAGACTCCCACAGCGTTGCCGCGAAAGGATCATCGGGAAAATCCTCAGGGTCAAAAAAACAATACTGCGTTCCTTCCAGCACCACCGGCATGTGCTCTTCCTTAAGCACTTCAAGGGAAAGTTTTACCTGATCAAATGTAAGAAGCTTGTTGTAATGAACCTTACCCCCTATTTCCACATAGCAGCCGCATGCAGCCACATATCCGTCCATACCCAGATCGTCCAGCGCCTTATACATGGTATTGGATCTTGACCTTCCGGTATTTATGAATACCTTGTTTCCAAGAACCCTTGCCAGTCTGATGGCATCAATGGTGCTGTCCGGGATCCTGAGTTTCTCATCCCAGATGGTCATATCAATATCAAGAAAGATCAGATTCATTTGATAACCCTTTCCTTATCTTTATCCGTATCCTTTACCGTTTCTTCCGTAAGCATGAATCCTGTCATAAACGGGATCGTAAACATTATGGGAAACGCATATCTTGCATGCTTCATAAAGCAGGGCCCGGCCATGCACACAAGCAGTGTAATGAGCTGCATGGCATAAAGATGCGAGCTGCCTTTGTATTTCCGTATCAGGATAAACATGATAATGGTCCACAGCCCGGGACTTTGCAACATTCCGAAAAATGATATCCTGTCTATATATCTGTAAAAATAGATGAGCAGTTCATCCGCACCTTCAAACAGTCCCGTCCTTGTAAAAAGTTCCGAGTCCCCCTCATATCTGACTGAGGTGTCGGTTTCGGGATCAAACCATCCATAGCCGCTTAAGAAAAACGATTCAAAATAAGTTCCCGGATGTTTGAAAAACATCTTAGCCCAGGTCCCTATATAATCCATAACAACATCCCCCGATGCGGATACATCATAGAACTGCTTTACGGTATCGGAGATGGTGGGATCGTAGTGTTCGATCATATATTCATAATTTCCGAAAAGCGCATTGATCGATTCCTTCTCTTTATCCGTAAGTTCGTCTTCATACCTGGTAAGATACAGCGATGTCTGCTGCATGGGGACGGACATCATTTCCTTCAGTCCGTCATTTTCGGCACCCCGGGCTTCTTCTATTCCGGATGAAATTGCAGTGCATATCGCAAGAGGAAGTATCAGCAGAAAAACTGATTTTTTCACAAGAATGCGGCCACCCTTATCTTCTGCATTTTTCAGGGCATGTATGCACATTA
>ODAI010844078.1_pt1 | contig 25175 bp, 11 predicted proteins | sample 1539321 | NCBI WGS metagenome assembly ODAI01 (sample SAMN02144231, study PRJEB22623) | gut metagenome | biome: sheep rumen | host: Ovis aries | place: New Zealand
GGGGAAGAAGAGAAAGAGCCGGAGAACAGGCCCGGGACCGGCGGTGAGCAGGAGAGGAAAGAGCCGGAGGACAGGCCCGGGACCGGCGGTGAGCAGGAGAGGAAAGAGCCGGAGAACAGGCCCGGGACCGGCGGTGAGCAGGAGAGGAAAGAGCCGGAGAGCAGGTCCGGAGCCTGGGGTGAGCAGGAGAGGAAAGAGCCGGAGAACAGATCCGGAGCTGACGGTCAAAAAGAGAAGAAGGAGAGGGGGGATTCTCAGGAGAGCAAGGAACAGAAGAAGACCGGACAGGATGATTCCGCTTTGTCCGCTGAGAAAAAAACCGCCCGGCAAGGGCAGAAGAGCTCTGAGAAGAGTATAGAAGACGGTGCGGCCCTGCAGAATGAAGCAGCTGAGACGGCTGATGAGGAAAAACCGGATTCAGCCCCGGAAGAGACTGCCGGGGAGGACGACACACACACGGGTATGGGGGCTGAACAGACAAATGGAAATATTCAGTCTGGCGGGACAGATCAGATAATGGATCAGGATGCTCCTGTGGTCGAATGTGTTGACGTCAGAAAATTCAGTAATAAAGAGTACAGGAACAGATACAGGGTAACTGATGAGGGCTCGGGGGTAGAGAAAGTATATGCCCTCATTTCCGAACAGGAATCGGGCGCAGTGTTTTCGCCTGATGGCGGATGGCAGGAGATCCTGCTCCCTGAAAACGGCAGTATCGGGAACTCAGTAGAATTTGAAGTCGGAATCGGCCTGCCTTCGAAAGGATATGTTTACATCCATGCCGTTGACAGGATGGGGAACAAAACGGATATTGCCGTGAAGAGTCATATTGCTGTTTATGAAGATTGTGCTCCGACTGTCAATATTTCCTGCTCTGGCTCGGAAATGCCGTCGAAAAACAAGGAATTCAGAGTCACGGCGGAAGATGACGGAGAGGTCTTTTCAGGAATCAAATCTGTTTCTGTGACCCTGACGGATCTGAAGGGGAACCGGCTTGCCGGAGCTGTGTCCCTGAGTCAGGAACCACCGGACGGATGCAGCTTCAGCAGCGATTCTCTGTACAGGACGAAGGACGCCCCGGAAAGCCCTTCCCTGCTGAGGGATTATCAGACACTGGGCGGACTCTTCACAATTGACGGGTCTGATCTGAAGCTGGACGGAGCATATACTCTGTCTGTCTCAGCGATGGATTACTGTGGAAACATCAGCCGGGAAGAATCAATCCCTTTGTTGTTTGACAATACACGACCGGCTGTGAAAGTGTCACTGGACAACAAGAAGGAACATACTGACGAAGAAACGGGAACTGAGTACTACAATGCGGCTGAGGGGAAGGGACTGACAGTGACTTTCACAGACACCTGTTTGGCCTTTCGGGACAGCAGCGGGAAGAGCGGCGAGTACAGGGCCGGCCTCTGTGACGCTGACGGAAATGAGATCGTGAGCAAAGAACTCCATGATCTGGAAAACGGGGAGACATCCGCGGACATCATTTTCACCAGGGAGGATATTAAAAAATGCAGGGACGGGAAGATAACTGTCAGGGTCAATTCCACGGACTACGCTGGAAATGACAATCATATGGAGGACGCCGGTCATTTCGTACTTGATACGATCAACCCGGTCGCGGTGATAAACATTGAGTGTTACCGCCAGCCATCCAGACCGGACCTGAACATCAGGTACGGCAGAAGGTTCTATTTCAATCAGAGACACACCTGCGAGATCAGGATTTTAGAGAAGAATCTGAAGCTGGACAGGACCGGAGGTGCTGAAGTCAGGACCTGCAGACTGAAGGTTTCCTATGCTGAAAAGAAGCCGGATGATCAGGATTACACAGATTCTTCAACAGTACAGATGAACGCAGGAGATTATAAGGCCGGTCAGGTCTCCTTTGACGAGGATCAGGGAACTGCGGTCTTCACATCCGCTCCCGGACCCGGCGTGATCCGGTATCTGGTAAAAGGGCAGGATCTTGCCGGCAATGACCTGATCTATGGCAAAAGGCAGGAAAAGTATTTTGAATCGGAAGGACTTACATATCCCATCGTGACAGACCTGGAAATACCTCAGATGTATGTGAAAATAGAGACCCTGCCTGAAAAAGCTCCGGAAGGAAATGCCGCGGTCAGGGCTTTTGAAATGTGGGATGATGGAAGGATCACAGCAAACGATCGTTACCGGGCGGAGAACTCGGCTTCGGTGACTGCGGCTCTTGTAAACGAAGACCGGGAAAAGACGCCCTATAAACTTTATTATGATCTGGTGAAGAGGACAGAAGTAAAAGAAAATACGACAGCACATGCAACGGACTATGCTCTTGGGACAAGGCTTGTACAAGCGGTTACAGCTCCCTCTGTCCCGGGCGGATCCGGTGTCCTCAAAAAGAGGTCCTGTGTCATCCGTGTCGAAGGATTCTACGCAGAGGACCTGGCGGGGAACCATGCGGGATGCACAGACGGGAACAGGCTGCAGACCCTTGATGTTTTTCTGGACCCGGATGCGCCCGGGGTGACAGCCGGGGACGCGCAGGCACCCATGATCACGATCGCTCCGACCCGCCCCTGCAGAAAATACGGGAAAGAGGGCGCGCCTCTTTATAATGGTGAATCCGACCTGTCTATCGAAGTTACGGTCAAAGACCCTTATGGTCCGGCCAATAGCGCCGGAACTGCCGGGGAGAAGAAGAGCCGGGGCAGCACAGGCCTGAAGAGTGTGGAATATGTCCTTAAGAATCATGAGAAGACGATTTTCAGCAGGTCTTTTCATTATGATGCGGAAGCAGCGAAAAACGATGACTCAAAACTTGTTTTTGAAAAGAAATGGACAGGAAAGGAGGCTGTCCGGATCGATAAAAAGAAAGCAAATTATAATTCGCTGACATTTCAGGTGAATGCCCTGGATCATGCCGGCAATCGATCGACTGCGGCCTATCAATTCGGAATTGATATCACTCCTCCGGCCGTCACTCTGACCTATGACAATAATCATGACAGGAACGGCTTTTATTTCAATCGATCCAGGACGGCGGTCATCGCAGTGAAGGAAAGGAACTTCAATCCCGACGAGTTTGATGTAAAAGTCACAGGCAAGGCATACGGAAGCAGGACCAAAGGCGCGGGAATATTTATCGAAAGCAGTTGGGATCTCAAGCCCGGGGAATCGGATAACGGAGATGACGACACTTACATCAGGAAGATCTCTTTTTACAATGACGGAGTCTATACTTTGTCGCTGGGCACCTTCGGTGAAAACAATGTCATTGCTGATCACGCCGGGAATAAGGGAAGATTGAAATTCAAGGGCCAGAAAGCTCCTTTTCAGTTCGTTATAGACAGGACAAAGCCGCGTGTTTCGATCCGCATGGATGTCAACAGCGGCAAAAAGAGCGGCGTCAGGCAGAATGTCAGTTCCACGGAGGAGGACGGCAGCTTCTACTACAGGGCGGATAACTGCGGGATCACTGTGACTTTTGATGACAATGGCCATGAATTCGGAATGAAAGGATCCGGAATTGAGTATAGTGTGAAGATTGATGGCAGACGAAGGAAGGCACTTGAGCTCGATTCCTTTTCTTTGGACAGGATCCTGGCCGGTAAATCAAAGTACAGAAGAGAGCAGACACTTACCTATAGCGCCGGGGAGCTGGCCCGGGACAAGAGCCGTCTGGGAGACGGTCTTCATACGATCACCGTGACTGCTGTTGACGCGGCAGGCAACAGGGCGGACCAGGACTATTTCATGAAACACAGCAGGGGCTGCAGGTTTCATAAAGAAGGGTACAGCGGAGAGTTCGTCCTGGATACAAAGAGACCTCTCGTCACAGGAATTGTTACAACAAGCATGGAAAATCTTCAGGGTCAGACCTATCCCGTCACGGACGGCAGGATCTACAGTGATACAGACTGCGTCTATTACAACAGGAATATTAAGGTGCGGATCAGTGTGAAAGATGAAAACATCCGGGCCGGATTGTTTGAGGGATCCATGTTCAGGGAAGGCGACGGCAGAATCCCTTCGGTCAAAGCAGAGATTTCCGGCAGCGGCAAAGTGATTGCCGCAGATTATATCCTGACAGGAGATCATCAATATTCGGGTCTGACCCTGACCGGAGGGGACAAGGCAGGAAATCCGCTTCTGCTGGAGGATCAGGCAGGAAACAAAGAGACCAGTCTGCGGCAGAGAGCTGACGATGCGGACAGGCTGCTGCAGTCATCAGCAGATTCCGGAAAAGGAAAAGTGTCCCTGAAGTACGGAAAAATTGTCGACAGAACCTGTCCCCAGGCGACGATCCTGTATGATTCCGTGGATTACGCCAACATGTACAAGGAAGACGGGGACAGGGAAAAAGTCCGCGCCTATTACAGAAAACCGGTAAATGTCAGGATTTCCTTCAGCGACAACCTCCCTCTTGACGGCAGCAGGTTCTATGCCGGTGACCGGGGAGTGGACAAGGCACTGGGATTTTCAGGCAGTTCCAGAACCTATGACCTGCCGGCGATTTCGATCACCAGGGACAGCCGCAGAAGATTCACGGCCTACGGAACAGACCGCGCTCTGAATCCGACCGATGTCTATGAGATGATACCTTACACCGACCAAAAGCACGGTCAGAGGTTTTCCCGGGACACAGGGCACAATAAGTGGACTTATGTAAAGAAAAAGGCGGGTGCCTTCAACCGGGATCTGACTGAACAGGAAGCTTACCTGCCCAGATATCAGATCATTGTGGACCGGACCGCTCCGACATTTACATTGGGCATTCAATCCGATGAGTCGGCCAGACAGGCCCTGCAGGATGGGAGGTACTATTTCAACCGCGCTTATACCGCGGCTTTCAAGATCAAGGAGACAAACTTTGACGCCTCCAGGATTGAGATCAGAGTGGGTTCAATGACAGACAACAAGAGTCATTACAACACGCAGGCCCTGGTTCTCCATGCGTCGGATCTGAGATCGGTGATTCCTGTCAGGGACAGAACCATCACGGACCGGAGGGACAGAGACGGCGTCTACCGCTACATGATCTACGGCAGTGATAAAGCGGGCAATGCCATTCTTCCCTCCGAAGAGGACAACCTGGACGGAACTGCAGGAGAGACAGAGAGGAGAGCGGACGACTGGGTCGACGGCCTTGAAGATGAGAGAGAAAGGGGCTCTGTCGAGAGGGAAGCAAATATGTCCGCCCACATTGCGCTGGATACGGTCGCTCCCGCGGGAAGCCTGAAGGTCACAACCGGCAGCAAGGACATTTATGCTTTGGATGTCAATGGCAATGTCACATTTGCGGAGCCTTATCGGCGGGAGACAAATGCCGATGTCAGCATCAAAGTTTTTGAAGAGGTCGAACGCAGTCCTGTGACTGTTTCCTACAGAATTGACTCGACGTCTTCTTCCGGAACGAAAACAGTCGGCGGACAGCCTTATCGGTACAACAACAGTGTCAGCACGACACAGAAGGGACAGCAGGCTTTCCGCGTGAACCAGTATACATTCACAGATCTTGCCGGAAACAGCAGGACCTATACGACTGAGAACCGGATTTATCTTGACAGGGAGGCACCTGCTGTGGACGAGATCGCCCCTTCCATCAGTATCGCCGCCCGCGCAAAGCCGGGAACCAGCGCATACCTGGACGGCCAGCCTCTGTTCAAATCGGATGTTTCGCTCAGCATTCACATATCGGATCCTGATCCGGGAAAGAGCAGTTCGGGCCTCGCCGACATTTCCTATACTTTGACAGATTCGGGAAGCCCTTCGGGTTCCGGATCCCTTCATCAAAAGAATCTGCAGCATTTGTCGAAGAACTATAAAGACCAGGCGCTCGATTATTCCGGGAGTTATACGGTAAATGTAGACGGACAAAAGCACAATAACAACCGGATCAAGATCGTTGTCACAGCCTTTGACAATGCCGGAAACAAGAGGGAGGCGGAATATCATTTCGGCATTGACACAACAAAACCCTCAGTCAGGATTACATATGATAACAACAGCGCACAGAACGGAGAATATTTTAAAGCCGGCCGCACTGCCGCCGTCCGGGTTACTGAACGCAACTTTGAACCCTCCAGGTTCCATATCGCAACGGAGAGCGGCGCCTCGATCGGCGGATGGTCGCACTCGGGCGGCGGAGGAAACGGAGACGGGGATCAATGGATCGCCAAAGTGACTTATTGGAAAGACGGTAATTATACGCTCAGAGTGAGCGGAGAAGACATGCTGGGCAACAGGGCATCGGAGATCAGGTATGAGGGCACGGCGCCTCAGAAGTTTACGATCGATCAGACGGCCCCGGGTGTGACGGTGACCTATGATAATAATGATGCCGCAAACAACAGGTATTACAAGGCAGCCAGAAGAGCTTCCGTCAGGGTTGATGATGTGAACTTTGCCGGACAGAACGACATACGCGTCGAGGCGGCCGGAGGCGGAACCGCGCCCCCGGTCTCATTCAGGGGCGGGACAGCTGACCTCTGTTTTTCACAGGACGGACGCTACGTGTTCAACGGAACGGTCACAGACCTGGCAGGCAATGTCACAGCGATCCCTGTCCAGGAGGAGTTCGTGATCGATACCAGGCCGCCTGTGCTCCGCTTTGAGGATGGAGATCCTTTCAGGGTGGTGAAGGCGGCGGATGACACAAAGAGTGACCGACCGGTCAAAAACCAGTTTTTTACAGGCAGACAGTTTGCGCCTGCCCTGACCGTCATGGACAGGAACTGCAGTACGGCTGCTGCGGACGCGGTTTTCAGAATTGACGGTACAAAAGAGGGAAACCACTTTACCGGCAGGATCGGAGAGCTTGAAAAAGACGGCACGCAGTTTTCCGTTTCACTGAGTCCCGCGGATTTCAGTGCAGAGAAGAGCAGGGACGATGTCTATCACGTGACAGCCTATGCGGTTGATCTTGCCGGCAATCAGAGTCAGGTGCTTGAATACGACTTCAGTCTCAATCGTTTCGGCTCTGTCTTCAAGGCAGCAGACGACGGCACGGAGGATTATATCCGCAGGGCATTCTTTCACAACTCGACAGAGCGGGATCTTCTGATCCAGGAGTACAATACGAACAGGCTCAGAAAAGGTTCCGAAAAGATTGAACTCATTCGGGACGGAAACACAGCGGACAGACGTACTCTGGTCCGGGGAAAGGAATATGACCTGCAGGAGGATATCCGGGGCGGAAGCACTAAAGGCGGAAGGATCTACCTCTACAGGATCAGGAGATCCGTGTTTGAGGAGGAAGGAGACTACAGCTTCTCGATCACTTCCGAAGACGAATCAGGTCACATCAACACGACTTCCCGGGTTTATGCCGGGGAGAGAGGCGGCGACGGAAAACTGTCCGTTTCCGAATTTCCGATCGACTTTGTCGTGGATAAGACACCTCCGGTCAACGGACTTGCAGGAGTTTCCTCCCGGGTAAAGCAGACCTTCAACGGGAAATCGCTGGTGCTTGGGATCTATCCGGAAGACGCTCAGACTGCAGTCGAAAAGGTTGAAATCAGACGCTGGTATACAGGGACAGACCTTTTCGGCAATCCGATCCTTCCGCAGAAAGAAGAGAAACCCGCGGAAGTCAGAACTTATGCCTGCTATGAGGAGGGAGAGAAACCTGCGGACAAAGAGGGCGAATATTATGAAGACCTCAATCAGTACGTGGATCCCGCAACTGACAGAATCGCCATCCGCTGCGAGCTTGAGGAGAACAGAGACTGGCAGGTGGTGGAGATCATTGCGACTGATTCCGCCGGCAACAGGAGTGTCGACATCCGAGAGGGAAGTCAGGAGGGTACGGCAGAAGCCAGAAGGGTATTTCTCATAACCACAGATGCTTATACACGGCTCGTCAACAATATGGGTGTCCGTGTCGGAGCCGGCGGCGTACTTGTACTGGCTTTCCTGTCGGCCTTCCTGCTCAGGCGCAGGAACACAAGATCAGACTGCTGACCGGACTGCTGAGTGATCCGGGATATTACGCGGATCCGGGCCTGCAATTGCCCTGAGGAGAAGCAACGGATGATCTTTTAATCGTATAAAAAAGCATACCCTCTGACCTGCCATCGGATGACCGGGTCAGGGGTATGCCGTTCTGATTCCCCGCTTCTTACATGTCTTACATGCCGCCGAAATGCTCCTCCAGCATCTTCTCGACGATACTGTACCTGTTTTCAAAGAAGCCGCGGATCTCGGTGTCGGTGATTTCAGTGAAATCGAGTCCCGAATCCCGACCGAAGAAGCGGCGGAAATTGACTTTCATAGGGTCGGTCAACTCTGCCGCGTACTGCCCCAGTTTTTCATCCACCGATTCAGGAGAGAAGATGGTGCGGCCGTATTCGAGAATGCGTTCGCTGAATTGTTTCCGGAAGTCCTTGTTTTTGGAGAGACTCACAAAAAGAGGAGAGGGATCCTTGTTCAGCACATAGTTCAGCGTGTCATTTTCTTTTAATTCAGAGGAAATCGCGGCTGAGTTGACATCGAAGAGGACCCAGCGCCAGCGTCCGTCCGTATAGGGGGAGTCGGTGGTGGGATTGCCGCTGATGTCAAGGTTTTTGGGATTGGGATCCTCTGCTTTGGCCGGGGAGCTTTCCGGGACGCTTTCATCGCCGCTTTCCGTGCTTTCGCTGCCGTCATCGTCCGAGGCGTCAGTGCGCTCCTCATTCTCAGCAGCCTGCAGGAAGACCTCCTCAGGAGCTTCACGGGTGCGCCACACTGCATAGTTGCCGTTGGGCCAGTCGCCGCAGCGGGCACAGTAGACCAGGACCGCGTAGTAATTGATGAAGCTGTCCATGTCAATGAGCTCACAGGCCTGGGCGTAGTTCTCCGGGTCGGACATATCATTTTCAGTGATAAACTTTTTCATCTTATCCAGGAGTTTCTGGTCACTGCTGATGCCGACTTCAACTCCCTTGCTCTTGATATCGACGACGTTCTCCTCAGGCACATTGTAATAGTAACTGAAGTACTTCTCATCGTATTTTTCTGTCAGATGGTAGAGCCCCCAGAACTCACCGTCCAGGAAAAGAAGACAGGGCACATAATGCATGGTCGCGAAGCCCTGGTCCGCCGCGAGTTCGGAGACAAGACGGTCTTTCTGCTTTGTGTAAAAATCATCTCCGCCGGTAGTCAGGGTGACGCGCTTTGGATTGAAGCCGGTCCCGAAGAAGTCATAGTGAAAGGAGGAATTGCCGTCATAGTCCTTGCGGGCATAGAGATTGAGGCTCTTGGGAAGGAAGCCGCGGCTTCCTCCGCCCTGAATGCGGATTCCGGCTTCCTGCTGCAGCAGGAGACTTCCGTCTCCGTCGAAAAACTGTACGTTAGCCCGGCGCTCCCACTCGCGTCCTCTCTGGTTGTAATTGGAATCCCACCACCACCAGATGTGACGGTACCAGATGCTGCTGTCGTGGAAAGGATCAGTGGCCGCAAAATCATCAAAAGTTTTGCCGGTGACATAGATTCCCTTTTCATAGTCAAAGAGATTCGCGGGATCTGTGACCACAGAGACGACTTTTACTTTTCCGTAGCCCTCGCGGTCTTTATAACCTATGAAGTAGGAGGCTGTCTCCACCCCGCTCTTTCCTTCCTGCTCTGTGTAGTAAACGGCTCGCAGGATCGTGCACTTGTCGACCGGTTCATCAGGGACCTTGTAGCCCTTGGATTCATAATCCTTTGCGTACTCCGAGAGAAGCTCCTCGTTGAAGCTGTGGGTCACATCCGTGCGCATGGAGTGCACATTTTCCCGGGAAGTGGCATCGGAAATCTCGATCCCTCCTTCATAGCGGAAAGTGTTTTCCTCACCCCGGGCAGGCTCTGTCCCGTCAAGAGTGTAGTAGATTTCGTTGGAAGGGGCCTTGATTTTCAGTGTGAAGGCTTCGTCATAAAAGCCGGAGGGCTTTGAAAAGATGATCTTGCTGTTTTTGACGGCATTATTCTCATATTCCTGGAGGGGAGCCAGATAGGGGAGCTCTTTTGTTGACAGAATCACGGCGAGGATCAGGGTCGTGATCAGCAGAAAGAGTACCGGAACAGCAGTATTTTTTTTATATAATCGTGACATGCGTTTACGTCTTTCCAATGGGATCCCGGGGATTTATCCGCGGGAAAAATAATTGACAAGTGATTATAACAAAGGAGGAGGAAAATGTATATATGACTTCCCCGGTCAGCCGCCGGACGGTCATCCTCCAGGCAGCCGCCGGACGGTCACTCCCCGGCCTCCCGCCCGGGACGGTCAGTTCCCATCCGGTCTCCGGATAGAGGCTTCCGGAGCGGTCAGCCGCCGGACGGTCAGTCGCGCACGAAATAATGCCTGCCCAGCCACCTGGACAGTCCGTCCAGGCCGGGATAGACGATACGTTCCGTGATGTTCAGGTGATCCAGCATATCGCGGATCCTCCACCGCAGCTCCTTTTTGATAATAAAGCGGGTGGTATGATTTGTGTGGGCATCGAGAAATCCTGTTATATCCACCATTTTGCCGGGGATCACTGAGAAGAAAGAGTACTGATTGACGATCCGGGGATCCAGCGAAGGCGGCTCAATGATGACCATGCATTTATCCTGCATATCTTCATCGTATTGATGAAGACTTTTGCAGACCTCGGAGATCATATCTACAGAAAAAACAGTCGTGTTATATTTCCTGATGACTTTTCTGTATTTCTCGGGAAGCATATCGTGGAGCTCGTGGATGTCGATCCGCCATACCACAGAGTCTCTGGCATCCATCATTTCCAGGTCGTTTTCGGTGGTGGAAAAATGGAGAGCAACGGTCGGAGAGTAACTCCAGTCCAGCAGTCTGGTGGGAAGTCCGTGATGCTGGCCGAGGATCATCTGGTTCCAGATAGAATTCTCGATGGTCGGTTCCTGAAGGATCGCGTATTTGGTAAAGTTGAGCAGCATGGGCGGCTCCAGAAAAGAGCTTTTGTCTTTGCAGTGCCGGCGCAGGCTGGTGGACAGAGTGAAGGATGCATCGGGCTCACCTCTATAGATGAAGAGGTTCCGATGCCTGCCCAGATCCGCGCGATAATCCTGTTCGGTGACCATAAGGGTAAAGTCCTGTATAGTGGCGATCTCTACATCCTGGATCATGGTATTCTCCTTTGCGAAATTATATGAAAGCACGAGAAAACACCCCGTATTTCGTGCCTGTCTGAAAAGTAACCGGCTATGACTTATTTTATCACATTTAAAAAAAATTATCTTGCGCGGCAAATATTTGAGTGCTATAATCGAAATGCTGTTTGGCAACAGCATGTTGTTTTTGTTGTGCATTCAATCAGATCAGTCGAATGCAGACGTTTTGAATCATACGGGGCGCGTCTAACCGGTATCCGTTTTCCCGCGGAAGGGAGGGCCTTCTGCAAGTCAGGCTGTCTTTGACAGACTCGCGGGATCTGCGGCATCAGGCGCCCAGGTAAGGAGGAAAATTATGAGAGAGGGAATTCATCCCAAGTATTATCAGGCAACTGTTACCTGCAACTGCGGCAACACATTCGTGACCGGATCCACATCTCCTGAGATCCACGTCGAAGTCTGCTCCAAGTGCCATTCTTTCTACACCGGCACACAGAAGACTGCTGCAGCCAAGGGTCGTATCGATAAGTTCAACAGAAAGTACGGTCTGGGCAACAAGTAATATTGATAAAACGAATCAGACGGCAAGGCGGCAGGGGAGGCCGCGGTTCCCCCTGCGTCTTGCCGTTGTTGTTTATTCTGCATCGCGCAATATCCGTGCCTTCAGTCGTGGAATACGCCCGCAAAAAGAGAAACTCACTTCACGGCTGTGAACGGCTTGAACGGATGTGATGGAAAACCGGAGGCACCGGCCCGTCCTGTATGTTCAAAGCTGTATGCGCTTCAGGGAAATGACGTGATCGCGGAACACGGGCGGATATGCCGCCAGGAAGCTTTTTTATGAAAAAATGTAATCAGCGCAATTCGGGAATCGGCGGACAGGCCGTTCTCGAAGGAGTTATGATGCGCAACGGCGAAGATTATGCGGTCGCGGTGCGCAGGAGTGATGGAAGCATCACGGTGAAAAAAGAGAAATACAAGGGATTTTTCGCAGACTCGCCTTTGAAAAAGATCCCTTTTATCCGCGGAATTTTTGTCTTTATCGACTCCATGGTTCTGGGACTGAGGTGCACGGATTATTCCGCCTCGATTTATGCGCAGGACGATCCCGATGAGGCGGACAAGGACACGGGGAGCGATCAGGCGAAGGAGTCCGAAGAGTCCGCCCTCGAAAAATTTCTGATGGCGGCTGTGATGGTGTTCAGCTTTGCTCTGGCAATCGGCCTTTTTATGGTCCTTCCGTATTTTATCGCGTCCCGCCTTATAAATCTGATCGGGAACGCCAATCTGCTCTCTGTGTTTGAGGGTGTCATCCGGATCGCAATCTTTGTGATCTACATTCTGCTGATCTCGATGATGAAGGACATCCGGCGCCTCTTTCAGTATCACGGAGCCGAGCACAAATGCATTAACTGTCTGGAGAACGGCCATGAGCTGACTGTTGAGAACGCCGCGAAAGCGACAAGGCTGCACAAGCGCTGCGGCAGCAGCTTTATCCTCTTTGTCATGATGGTGAGTATTGTCCTTTTCTTCTTTATCCGTGTCAGGAATCCGATCGCGAGAGTCGGAATCAGAATCCTGCTGCTGCCGGTGATCTCAGGAATCTCTTATGAACTGATCCGCTTTGCCGGAAGTTCCGACAATCCTCTGATCGCGCTTTTGTCAAAACCCGGACTCTGGCTTCAGGGGCTGACCACCAAAGAGCCGGATGAGGAGATGATTGCAGTGGCGATCGAATCGGTGAATGCGGTATTTGACTGGCGTGCCTATCTGGAAAAGGAGTTCGGCACTGAATATGCCGGAGAGAAGGAAGCGGAGGCGTCCTGCACAGCGGCCGCCGGAAGCTGATCTGCGGCGGGCTGCGCCGGATAAGTCTGTCGGTTTTCAGTCATGATGAATGGAGATAACATGGAATCATCATCCGGAACAGGAAGACAATACACATGCCGCGAAGTCTATGAAGAAGGCGCGGCTATGCTTGCGGAGCTGGAGGACGGAAGGCTGGATGCCCGGCTGCTTCTGGACCACTTTTGCGGAATCACAGTCAATCGCCTGCTTGCAGATCCGGAGAGTCCCGTCGATGATGAAAGACGCAGGGCTTTCCTGGAGGGAATCGGGCGCAGGGCGGCCAGAGAGCCGCTGGCTTACATTATCGGAGAGCAGTCCTTTATGGGACTGCCCTTTGTCGTGTCTGAGGATGTTCTGATCCCCGAACAGGACACGGAAAATCTGGTGGAAGAGGCGCTGAGGCTGATCGATGACAACTCACGGATTCTGGATCTGTGCACCGGCAGCGGATGTATTCTGCTGAGTCTTCTTCGTTATACCAACGGCTGTGTGGGTGTGGGATCGGATATTTCCGCCGCCGCGCTCAATATCGCACGAAAAAATGCCTGCAATCTCGGCTTGTCGGAGCAGGCATCCTGGGTGGAGGGAGACCTTTTCTCCGCGCTTTCGCAGATTCCCGGAAACGGAAACGAAGAGGGAAAGCCGGTCTTTGATCTGATCATTTCCAACCCTCCCTATATTCCGACCAGGGTGATCGGGACACTGGCCCCCGAGGTCAGGTGCTCGGAGCCCAGGCTTGCCCTGGACGGAGGTGAGGACGGACTTGATTTTTACAGGAGGATCATCCGGGAGGCGCCCGGATATCTTGTGATCGGCGGCAGGCTCATGCTGGAAATCGGCTATGATCAGGCACAGGCAGTCTCTTCATTGCTGGAGCAGGCGGGGTATTACGGGATTGAGATCCTAAAGGACTACGGCGGCAACGACCGCATTGCCACTGCGGTCTGCAGTATGGCACAGAAGGAAAGGAACTGACCCTGACGCCGGAATCAATCCGAAGGAATCAGGATTTTCGGACGGATTTTCGGGTGAGGTGTTTTTATATACTGATGCTTTCAGCTTATCTGTGGTAAACTGTTAGTGTATAGCATTATTTTGAGAATTCAGAGACCGGACTGCCGCGCAGCGCGGACGGTTTTCCCGCACAGGCCTGTCTGCCTGCCGGGAAAAGCGGTTTTGCGGTATTTCGGGGCATTTTTGCGCAGCATATGCTGATGTCCCGAAGGAGTGCTCCGTTACGCCGGCAGGAGCAGGCGGTCTCATAGCAGGGGCCTTGTGCCCTGTATGCAGGGTGAATTGACAGATGTTTGAGAAACTGGAAGGAGTTGTCCTCCGCTACGAGGATATATCACAGGAACTGATGAGCCCGGATGTGGCTTCTGACCAGAACCGTTTCAGGGCGCTCATGAAGGAGCAGAGCGACCTGGCTCCGGTCGTTGAGACTTATCTGGCTTATAAAAAGGCCGACCAGGACGCGGCAGAGGCACAGGCTCTCCTGGGAGAGGAGAGCGATGAGGAGATGCGGGCGCTGGCCAAGGAGGAACTGGCAGAGGCCAGGCAGACTCTCTCTGCCCTGGAGGAAAAGCTGCGGATCCTGCTTCTCCCCAAAGACCCGAATGACGACAAGAATGTGATCGTGGAGATCCGGGCAGGGGCGGGAGGAGACGAGGCCGCCCTGTTTGCCGGCGATGTCTACCGCATGTACGTCCATTACGCGGAAGGACGCGGATGGCGTGTCGAGACTGTCAGCTTCGAGGAAATCGGCATAGGCGGTATGAAGTCAGTCAGCTTTATCATTTCGGGAAAGGGGGCCTGGTCGAGGCTCAAATACGAGAGCGGAGTCCATCGCGTGCAGCGGATTCCGGTGACAGAATCAGGAGGCAGGATCCATACATCCACATGTACGGTGGCGGTGATTCCGGAGGTTGAGGATGATATCCAGATTGATATTCCGGAAAAAGATGTGCGCATTGATGTGATGCGTGCTTCCGGCAACGGCGGTCAGTGTGTCAATACAACGGACTCCGCTGTGCGCCTGACTCATTATCCCACCGGAATTGTCATTTACAGCCAGACAGAGAAATCCCAGCTGCAGAACAAGGCCAAGGCCTGGGCCCTGCTGCGCTCCAAGCTCTATGACATGGAGATGCAGCGAAGGCACGACGAGGAGGCGGACCTGCGGCGGAGCCAGATCGGCACAGGTGACCGCTCCGAGAAGATCCGCACTTACAATTTTCCTCAGGGGAGGGTGACGGATCACAGGATTAAGTGCACGCTCTACAAGCTGGACTCCTTCCTCAACGGTGATATGGATGATATCATTGACCCGCTGATCGCGGCGGATCAGGCGGCCAAACTTCTGAAAATGGGGGAATCGGCCTGAAGGCCTTGCCGCCTATGGTAATGGTTAAACATGTTATGCGGCCATGACCTGCTGTTCGCAAACACTAAATCATATATATCGGCTTTTTCCAACTGACTCTATTCATTACAAAGGGGGAAGAGATGGCTAATCTTTTTGGCGCGATTGATGTCGGCAGCCACGAAGTGGAACTCAAGATTTTTGAATTGTCCAAAAAGAGCGGAATCAGGCAGATTGACGACGTCAGCCACCTGATCGATCTGGGATCGGACACTTATGAGCAGGGAAGGATCAGCTTTGCCCATGTCACCGAGGTCAAAAGGATTCTCCTGGATTTCCGCAGGATCATGGACAGCTATGGCGTCCGCAATTATAAAGCCTATGCTACCAGCGCCTTCAGGGACATGGAGAATGCCTCTGTTGTTGTGAGGCAGATTGAGCAGGAGACCGGCATCCACATCGAGGTACTTGGCAACTCCGAACAGCGCTTTCTGGACTACAAGTCCATTGCCTCCAAGGGCGAGGGATTCAGCCAGGTGATCGGCAAGGGCACTGCGATCGTTGATTTCGGCGGCGGCAGCATTCAGATCTCGCTTTATGAAAAGGATCGTCTGGTCCTCACGCAGAATCTTCAGCTGGGCGTCCTGCGCATCAATGAGCTTCTTCACAGAATCGGGGCCGGCAGCACTAAGACGCCCGCCCTGGTGGAAGAGATGGTTGATTCCCAGCTTCAGGTCTTTGCAAAGCTCTATCTCAGGGATGTGAAGATCAGCAATATTATTCTGGTGGATGACTATATCTCGGAAGTGGTGAGAAAGCAGAGCTTCAACTTCCGGGAAATCATGAAGGACACACCTGAGAAAATGAAGCGTATGGAGGGATTTATCTCTGCCCGTGATTTCTATCGTTTTCTCGGTGAGATGGAAAAATACAGTATCCACGATCTGGCGGCCAGGATGGGAATAGAGGAGGACAATATCCCTCTTCTCAGAATTTCCGCGATCATGCTCAAGTGCATTTCGGAGTGTATGAACGCCGAGCTCATCTGGCTGCCCTGTGTGACTCTGGCCGACGGCATTGTATATGAGTATGCCGAGAAGCACAAATATCTGCAGGAACCGCATGACTTCAAAAAAGACATTCTTGCCTGCGCGGAACAGATCAGCCGCCGTTATCAGGGCAGTGAGGAAAGGTCGAGGACGATCGGAAAGATCGCGCTGAAGATTTTTGAGAGCACGAAAAAACTTCACGGTATGGGAAACCGGGAGAGGCTGCTTCTCCAGATCGCGACAACACTTCACGACTGCGGCAAGTATATCAGCATGACCAATCTGGCGGAGTGCTCCTACAATATCCTGAAATCCACGGAAATTATCGGTATTTCGGGAAGGGAGCAGACCATTGTCGCATGTGTCGTCCGCTTTAACCACGATGCTTTTTCCTACAAAACGATTCTGGCGGAGGAACCTGCTCTGGATGCGGAATCCTGCATGACTGTTGCCAGGCTCACAGCGATCCTGCGCGTCGCCAATGCTCTTGACCGTTCGCACCGCCAGAAATTCGGAGACTTCCAGATCCGGATCCAGGACCGGAAGATGATCATCACTGTGGAGACAGGAAAAGACATTTCCCTTGAAAAAGGGCTGTTCAGCCAGCGGGCTGATTTCTTTGAAGAGGTGTTCGGGATCAAACCTGTGATCAAACAGAAGAAACGCTGAGCGCGGATTGGCAGTGGAAAGATTCTGCCCTGCGCGGGACATGAACAGCTTAACGGGCTGACAGGCTGCCGGCAGCAGGCCGTGCGTTTCCCTCAGCTCCTGCAGAAATAATAAAGAGGAGAAGATCATGTCAGAGCTTACAGATAAATACGCAAATCCGCAGTATTACCACAACAGGGAATTGAGCTGGCTGCAGTTTGACCGCCGTTGTCTCAGTGAAGCCAGAAACAAGGACAATCCTCTGTTCGAACGCCTCAAATTTCTCGGGATCACCGCTTCCAACCTGGATGAGTTTTTCATGGTGCGTGTGGCCTCCCTTCAGGACATGCAGAACGCGGGATACAAAAAGAGAGATATCGCGGGAATGACAGCCGGAGAACAGCTGAACGCCATTCTCACCGAGACTCACAAATTCATGCAGAGGCAGTACTCCACCTACAATCGTCAGCTGGTACCCGGACTGAAGGAGAACGGACTGACGATCGTCGCCCGCTATGAAGATCTGCTGCCCGAGGAGCGCGCTTTCGTTGAGGACTTCTATGAAAACGCAGTTTTCCCCGTCCTGACTCCCATGGCTGTGGACAATTCACGTCCCTTCCCCCTGGTCAGGAACAAGAGTCTGAACCTCTGCGCCCTTCTGACACGTCAGGCGGGCACAGGCAAGGGAATCCCAGGATATACCAGAAAAGCGAAGAAATCCGGCAAGGACAGCAAGGATGGCAAGGATGGAAAGGCAGACAAGACAGCGCTGCAGTTTGCCACTGTTCAGGTCCCCGATGTCCTGCCCAGGATCCTGGAGCTGCCGGAAGTGGAGATCACCGGCGAGCAGAAGGCAGCCCTGGCAGGGGAAAAGAAAAAGAATAAGGACAACAAGGAGAAATCTGCATCAGCCGCCGTTTCTGAACAGACCGGGGCCTCCGGGGAGCAGAGTGAAAACACCTCCGCTCAGGAAGCCTGCATGACTTCGACTATGCGCAGGATTATTTTCCTGGAGGAGATCATCAGGCACCACATGGAAAGTCTCTTCTTCAACTATGATGTGCTCTGTGTCTACCCCTATCGGGTGACGAGAAACGCTGACCTGACGATCGATGAAGACGAAGCGTCCGATCTTCTGGAGGAGATCGAGAAGCAGCTCAAGAAACGGCAGAGGGGATATGCCATCCGCCTTGAGGTGGAGGAGGGGATCGATCCCAGGCTGCTGAACTTCCTGCAGAAGGAATTTGCTGTCTCTCAGGACAAGATCTATGAGATCGACGGACCTCTGGACCTGACTTTCCTGATGAAAATCTACGGACTTGACGGCTTTGAGTGGCTCAGAGAGAACCGCTATGCCAAGCCTCAGGAAATTCCCCGGCTCCCCGCGGGATGTGATATTTTTGAACAGATCCGCGAGGGCGATATTTTCATGCATCACCCCTACCAGACCTTCCAGCCTGTCGTGAACTTTGTCTCACAGGCGGCCGATGACCCGGATGTGCTCGCCATCAAACAGACCCTCTACCGTGTGAGCGGCAACTCCCCGATCATTCAGGCGCTTGCCAGAGCTGCCGAGAACGGAAAGCAGGTCACTGTACTGGTCGAGCTGAAGGCCCGGTTCGACGAGGAGCACAACATCGTCTGGGCCAGGATGCTCGAGCACGCAGGCTGCCATGTCATCTACGGCCTGGTCGGACTCAAGACCCACAGCAAGATCACCCTTGTCGTGCGCCGCGAAGAGGACGGTATCCGCAGATATGTCCACCTGGCAACCGGCAACTACAATGATTCAACTGCCAAAATCTACACAGATATCGGTCTGATGACATGCCGGGATGACATAGGCGAGGATGCCACAAGCGCCTTCAATATGCTCTCCGGATATTCCGAGCCCCGCTATTGGAACCGCCTTGCCCTCGCGCCCCTCTGGCTCAAGGACCGCTTCCTGAACCTGATTCTCCGCGAAGCCAGGCATGCCAGGAACGGGGAGAAGGCCCTGATCAAGGCCAAGATGAATTCTCTCTGCGACCCCGACATTATGGCAGCCCTCTATGAGGCCAGCTCCGCGGGCGTCAGAATTGACCTGATCGTGCGCGGTATCTGCTGCCTCAGGGTCGGTATTCCCGGTGTCAGCGAAAATATCCACGTCCGCTCCATCGTCGGCAATTTCCTGGAACACAGCCGCATCTTCTATTTTGAAAACGGCGGAACGCCCGAGGTGTATGCCGCCAGCGCCGACTGGATGCCCAGAAACCTCGACCGGCGTGTAGAGATTCTCTTCCCAATCGAAGACAAGAACATTGCCGAAAAAGTGGTCCATATCCTTGACCTGGAACTGGTAGATACAGTCAAGGCTCATACCCTGAAAAATGATGGCACCTATGAGCGCGTGGACAAGAGAGGAAAGGATCTGATCGACTCCCAGCGTATTTTCTGCGACGAGGCGGTGAAAGAAGCTGAGCTCGCCCTGCACCCCCGCGGAAACAGAGTCTTTATCCCTGCGGAAAGAAAAGAGGAATAAAAGAAGAGAAATAGAAGAAGAGAAAAAGAGAAAAGGGATAGAAGAAGAGGAATAGAAAAAGGGATATAGAAAAAGAGATATAGAAACAGCGAGGGAGCATATCACCGAATGTGATATGCTCCCATTTCGTTTTCCCGGGGGAAATAATCTTTATGCGCAGTCAGCCGGGCATATATAAGCGGTACAGACCAACCGGTTATGCACCTGAAAAGCTGCCTCAGTTGCTGTCTTCGTCTCTGGAGGCAATGTAGACTGTGCGCTTTCTGGCGTCGGCATTGGCCTCGAGGTAGTCATCGTAAGTGGAGACCTTGTCGATGATGCTGCCGTCGGGAAGGATCTCGATGATGCGGTTGGCGGTGGTCTGTACGACCTGGTGGTCGCGGCAGGCAAAGAGCTCGACGCCGGGGAAACGCATCATACCGTCATTGAGGGCGGAGATGGATTCCATATCCAGGTGGTTGGTGGGTTCATCGAAGATCAGGCAGTTGGCTCCGCTGATCATCATTTTGGAGAGCTGGCAGCGGACCTTTTCGCCTCCGGACAGGATGTTGACATGTTTGATCCCGTCCTCGCCAGCGAAGAGCATGCGGCCCAGGAACCCGCGGACATAGGTGACGTCCTTGATGGGAGAGAAGCCGGTCAGCCACTCGGTGATCGTCAGATTGGAGTCAAACTCACGGGTATTGTCCTTGCAGAAATATGCCTGGCTGGTCGTGATGCCCCATTTGTAGGTACCCTCGTCGGGCTCCATATTGCCCATGAGGATCTCGAACAGTGTGGTCTTGGAGAGCTCCTGGCTTCCGACAAAGGCAATCTTGTCGTCGTGTCCCATGACGAAGGAGACATTGTCCAGGACCTTGACACCGTTGATGGTCTTGGAGAGACCGCTGACGGTGAGGACCTCGTTGCCGATCGCCCGGTCGGGGCGGAAATCGATATAGGGATATTTTCGGCTGGAAGGCTTGATCTCCTCGAGCTGAATCTTTTCCAGGGCGCGCTTGCGGCTAGTCGCCTGTTTGGACTTGGAGGCATTGGCGGAGAAACGGGAGATGAATTCCTTGAGCTCCTTGATCTTTTCCTCTTTCTTTTTGTTCGCCTCCTTCATCTGCCGGATCAGCAGACGGGAGGACTCATACCAGAAATCGTAGTTGCCGGCGTACAGCGTGATCTTTCCGTAATCGATGTCCGCGATGTAAGTGCAGACCTTGTTCAGGAAATAACGGTCATGGGAGACTACGATGACAGTGTTGGGGAAGTTGATCAGGAACTCTTCCAGCCAGTTGATGGCATCCAGATCCAGATGGTTGGTGGGCTCGTCGAGGAGCAGGACATCGGGATTGCCGAAGAGGGCGCGGGCCAGGAGGACTTTGACCTTCTGAGCACCGGTGATCTCGCGCATCAGATATCCGTGAAGCTCTGTCTCGATACCCAGACCGTTCAGGAGGGCCTCGGCATTGGACTCGGCCTCCCAGCCGTCCATCTCGGCGAACTCAGTCTCGAGCTCACTGGCGCGGATGCCGTCCTCGTCGGAGAAATCCTCCTTGGCGTAAAGGGCATCCTTCTCGGCGCGGATCTCGAACAGACGGGGATTTCCCTGAATGACTGTGTCGAGAACAATCTGGTTGTCATATTTATTGTGATCCTGCTCCAGGAAGGACAGGCGCTGCCCTTCAGAAATCGTGACGTTGCCGCTCGTGGTCTCGAGCTGACCGGAGAGGATGCGGAGGAAAGTGGACTTGCCGGCGCCGTTGGCGCCGATGATGCCGTAGCAGTTTCCTTCTGTGAACTTGATCGAAACATCTTCAAACAGGGCCTTCTTGCCCAGGCGGAGTGTCACTCCATTAGCTGCAATCATAGTATTCTGTTACCTCGCTTGAGGGAGAGGGCGGCTGGCCGCCATTTTGTTGCGCCCCCGGATCCCGGAAGCGGAAGCTGCGCGGTGAGCAGATGAATAGAGGACTCACCGGTATTGACTGAAAAACAAGGATGGATCGGGCAGAGGCTGCCCGGGGACAGCAGTCCCGAATGAATCATATGCGGACTGAACCCAAACCATACGTATCTTCTATCATATCGGAAAGAAAGGATTCCCGCAATATGAAAAAAGATACATTATTGCAAAAATGTATTTCAAAATGAGCGGATTCTGATTGTCTGGCGCGCTGTGAGAGCGCGGGAAGCGTGAATCAGAGCCTTTATTCTTCATCGCGGGATTATACCTACGATGAAGCGGATTTCCCTTTTTGCGCGCGTATCCCACAACTGAAGTAACGGGTATTGCGCGATGAAGAATAAATATGTCAGTGAACGCCGGTCCATGACCGCAGGTAAAAGAACAGGAAAGTGCCCGCAAAAGCAGACTCCGAGGCTGCTTCGGAGAAGGATAAAAAAAGCCTGAAAATTATGAAAAAAAGGGAAATGATCGGGAGGGAATGTTGGCTTACCTGTACGTTCGGTGTTATAATTACAGACACTGTATACAACCGGATTTCCTGAAAAAAGCAGGAATACAGAGGTTCCGAAAAAGCAGGAATACAGAGCTCCCGAAAAAGCGGGAATATAGATTTCCTGAAAAAAACAGGAATACAGAGTTTTCGAAAAGCGGGAACACAGACGTCCCGGGAAACACCGCCAATATAGAGAAAACAGAGACAGAATAGAGACAGATCAGAGAGAAAAAGCAAATGAAAATAAATGAGAAAGGGAAAAGCCTTGCCTTGAAGGCTGCTGTTGTTTCGGCAGTCTATTTGTATGCCATCATGCCCCGCATGCTGTCCCGGAAAAAATTGGAGAAGAGGGATTTCAGGGCGCATTATTACGCCCACCGGGGGCTGCATCAGAACGGTACCCCGCACCCTGAGAATTCCCTGCCGGCGATCAGAAGAGCCGTGGAAGCAGGGTACGGGATCGAATTTGATATCCAGGTGACAAAAGACGGTGTGCCGGTCGTTTTTCATGATTTTACCCTGTGGAGGATGTGCGGACAAAAGGGAAGAGTGATCGACTACACGCTGGAGGAACTTGAAAAATTCCGCCTGCTGGACTGCGGAGAAAAGATACCGACCCTGAAGGAAGTGCTGAGGGTAGTGGATGGGAAAGTCCCCCTCATTATCGAGATGAAAGTTGAATATATGGATCTCAGAGTATGCAGGGCCGCCAATCAGCTGCTGCGGGAGTATCAGGGAGAATACTGCATCGAGTCCTTCAATCCTCTGGTCCTTCTCTGGTACCGGAAGAACCGCCCCGACGTCATGCGGGGACAGCTTTCCGACGGCTTTATCCACCAGAAGGAATTCCGCACTCCGTCCAAGCTTGCGCCCGGGCTCTTTCTTCAGTTTCTGGCCACAAATTTCGTGACAAGACCCGACTTCGTAGCTTATAATTTTCACTATCAGGGAAACCTTTCACGGCGGCTCTGGCGCAGGCTTTTCAGAGGCAAAAGCGCCGCGTGGACGGTCCGGAGCGAGGAGGAGCTGAAAAAGGCCAGACCGCATTTTGACGCCTATATTTTTGACAGTTTTATCCCGCCGGAATTTCCCGGAAAAAAGATTCACGGCAGCAGGAAAAACGAAGACCCGGCAGACTGATCCTGCAAGGTGCAGGCTGGAAAAATGCATTTCCGGATGTATTCCCGGATATATTGGAGTTGTACAGGATTTAGTACGATGAAAAATGACACTTTATCAATTATAAGTTGCCGTAGTAGTGAAATATGTAGTAAAATATTGTGTCTGGTTTACATGAGGGGGTCAGTTTTTTTCAGAAGCAGTCCTTTTTGATGCTAACCAACTGCTGTGTTGAAAAGAACCGTGTGTAAAGAAGACAGTTTTTCTGCATTTTTTGACGCGGAACAAATAAAAAGGAGGTAATGAATGAGCAAAAGAGTTTACAAATTCAGTGAGGGCAATGCGGATATGCGCAATCTCCTGGGCGGCAAGGGTGCAAACCTTGCGGAGATGACGAATATCGGTCTGCCGATCCCGAACGGCTTCACAATTTCCACCGAAGCCTGCACCGACTACTACAACGAGGGAAAGACCATCAACGAAGACACGCAGAAGCAGATCTTCGAAGCACTTACCTGGCTTGAAGGTGTTCAGGGCAAAAAGTTCGGCGATACCGAGAATCCGCTTCTGGTTTCTGTACGTTCCGGCGCGCGTGCATCCATGCCCGGAATGATGGACACGATCCTGAACCTGGGACTTAACGATGTCTCTGTCAAGGGTTTTGCCCAGAAGACCGGAAACCCCCGCTTTGCTTATGACTCTTATCGTCGTTTTATTCAGATGTTCTCCGATGTTGTCATGGAAATGAGCAAGACTTTCTTTGACAGTATTCTCGAGGGCGTGAAGAAGGAGCACGGATATACATATGATACCGAGCTGACAGCAGAGGATCTGCAGGATGTCATCGCTCAGTACAAGGCGATCTACAAAGAGAAGATGGGTGAGGAGTTCCCTCAGGATCCCAAGGTACAGCTGATGGAAGCCATTAAGGCTGTCTTCCGTTCCTGGGACAATCCCCGCGCCAATTACTATCGTATGATGAACGATATCCCTTATTCCTGGGGCACCGCTGTCAACGTACAGTCCATGGTCTTCGGCAATATGGGCAACACATCCGGTACGGGTGTCGCGTTCACACGTGATCCCGCTACAGGCGGAAAGGGCATCTTCGGCGAGTACCTGATCAATGCTCAGGGCGAGGACGTCGTCGCAGGTATCCGCACACCTTCCAAGATCTCCCAACTTCAGAAGGATCTTCCCGAGTGCTACAAGCAGTTCGTGAACATCGCTGATACCCTGGAGAAGCACTACCGCGATATGCAGGATATGGAGTTCACCATCGAGGAAGGCAAGCTCTTCTTCCTGCAGACCAGAAACGGCAAGCGCACCGCTCAGGCTGCCATTCAGATCGCATGTGATCTCGTGGATGAAGGCATGATCACTCCTGAGGAAGCTGTCTGCAGAATCGAGGCCAAGTCCCTTGATCAGCTGCTCCATCCCGTATTTGACGCCGATGCACTCAAGAACGGCGAGCAGATCGGAGAGGCTCTTCCCGCATCTCCCGGCGCTGCCGCTGGCCGCGTTTATTTCAACGCTGAAGATGCTGTCGACGCTCACGCTGCCGGCAGCCGCGTCATCCTGGTCCGCCAGGAGACTTCCCCCGAGGACATCGAGGGTATGCATGCCGCTGAAGGTGTTCTGACCATGCGCGGCGGCATGACCAGCCACGCTGCTGTTGTTGCCAGAGGCATGGGCACCTGCTGCGTCTCCGGCTGCGGCGACCTCAAGGTTTTCGAAGCCGAGAAGTACATCGAGCTCGGCGGCCACAAGATCAAAGAGGGCGAATACATCTCTCTCGACGGTTCCACCGGCAAGATCTATCTCGGCGATATCAAGACTGTGGAAGCTTCCATCAGCGGCAACTTCGAGCGCATTATGAACTGGGCTGACAAGGCTCGCAGACTGAAAGTCCGCACCAATGCCGACACTCCCGAGGATGCTGCAAACGCTGTCCGCATGGGCGCAGAGGGCATCGGCCTGACCAGAACAGAGCACATGTTCTTCAACCCTGACAGAATTCCGAAGATCCGCAAGATGATCCTCTCCGACACCACCGAAGAGCGCGAGAAGGCACTGAACGAGCTGATCCCCTTCCAGAAGGGCGA
>ODAI010484490.1_pt1 | contig 25165 bp, 20 predicted proteins | sample 1539321 | NCBI WGS metagenome assembly ODAI01 (sample SAMN02144231, study PRJEB22623) | gut metagenome | biome: sheep rumen | host: Ovis aries | place: New Zealand
GAGCTTCAGACTAGATGAACATCCGAAGGTAACTATTTGAATTTATTTGCATAAATTCATTCTCTCATAACATAGTTCATTCACTTTTCAGTGAAATCACTTAGACTAAGCAAAAGCCATAATTACCTTAAAGGTTGTTATTATGGATCGTTTACTCTACAATAACCAAGCTATTTGACCAATTATAATAAAAAGCAGTGTTATGAAAACGGCGTTGCGCATTCTTTTGAAGGCGAGAATGATATGAACCGGTGCCGGTTCCGTTTTCAAACCTATTCTATTGTACCGTATTTTGGTTCCTTCATAAATTCTAGGTCCGCCGAGTGTCACATTTAGAGCACCGGCCATATAACCGATAATCATTCCGGTAAGACAGTACGGATGGGAACGCATGGAGGAAAATGCGCAACCTGTGGCGATCCCGGCTCTTTTCCCGAACTGCAGTATGAAAAAGAGCAGGCATACCGGAAACAGGGAAAAAGCCCGGTAAAGGAGACTGTTCAATCTGCCGAAATCACAGAAAAGCGGCTGTTTAGGATTGAAAGCCTTGTTGAGAATTGTTATGAATGTTGCTGAAAATGCCGCCTCCGGGCCGGCTGTCATATACCAGAATGCAGGAATGAACCAGCCTGAGATGAAATTAAGCGGAATACTTTCTGTTGCCGCCTTGGCTATCCCCATGGCGCTGAGGCTGCTGACTTCTCTGAGAACATACGGATGGAGGATTTGTCTTGCCAGGGAAAGATTATTCTGTTTCAGTGCGGCATTGACCCTGCGGGCATAACTTCTGAACCCTGCGTATTCAAGGCAGAATATAAGAATGGTCAGATCGTACATAACTTCCCATGGACACAGATTATGGTATGACCACAGCAGCAGTCCGGTCGGGATTATTATAATTGCGTTCAACAGCACCGAGGACAGAACGGCGTAAAAGAATGAAACCCGCTGATAGATGATCCGGCAGGCCAGAATGTTGAATATTCTGGCCAGAATATTTCCGGAGACTGGAAATAAAAAAACAAAAAAAGATGCTGTTAACAGGATCCCGCCCCTGGAGGTTAAAAGATCACTCAAAAAAGCGGTGTTTATGTGTGTGGTCATGATTTTTTTGCACTATCCTGTTAAGTTTGACAAACTGCGTAGCTGCAGTGAATAACAGCTGTCTGCACCTCTCCGGTTCGATTGTACTTGAGTTGTTACAGAATATGAAATATTCACTGTAATAAAAATCCGCGGTTGAGATCAAAGCCGCGGATCGCAAAGAACTGGATGAATGTTATTCCTGCAGAAAGCAGACAATCTGATTTACCATCATTGCCGCATTTCTTCCGGCTGTCGGCAGAAAATCTTCAAATTTAACCGAGGAGTTGATGTTTGCACCGTCGGAAATGGAACGTATTACAACAAAAGGAATGTTGAAATTGTTACAGATCTGGGCGATGGAAGCTCCTTCCATTTCACAGGCTGCCACCCCCGGGAAATCCTTCAGAATTTTGTTTCTCTGCTCTTCAGAACAGATGAACTGATCGCCGCTGACAATCAGACCGACAATATTCTGGGTTCCGGCGCATCCCTTGGCAAGATTTACCAGTTTGTTATCTGCGGTGAAGACCGGTGGCTGACCAGGAATTTGGCCGACCTTATAGCCGAAATTGGTAAGATTTACATCGTGGTAGGCAACTTCGCTTGATATTACCACATCACCGATATTTGATTCGCCGCCAGGAAGAAGTGATCCTGCAGAGCCGGTGTTGATCATATGGGTGACCTTGAATATTGTAGCCAGAATGGTTGCGGTAGCGCCCGCCTGCACTTTACCTATTCCTGACTCGGTGAGAACGACATCCTTGCCGAGAAGTTTCCCTTTATAAAACTTGTGATTGCCGTAGTTGATGGTTTCAACCTGAATCATCTGATCCAGGATCGGATTTACTTCTGCTTCCATCGCTCCGATAATACCTATTAGCATAAATACCTCTGATTGTTATTGTATTAGAACTGGTATGGTACGAAAATATCAGCCGTCCACTGACGCACCGACTAGAGCATTTTATATTGCCGACTGCTTTTATAGGAAACGATTATTATTATTTTGATTCCGGTATGTGAAAAAGGATACAAAAATTAAAAATGCTGCGTGAACGGCTGAGATTTATACAGTAGATGCAATTGGCAGGTGAGCATGCGGACGTTTGGCAGACCGTCCCGCTGTAACCTTCTTTGCGAAGGTGTGCTACAATACGCCGTCATTTTCCGGAAGGACGCAAGTTATGAACTGTAGTACGTAACCGGTTCGTAAGTGTAATGGGAGAAATAAAGGATGAAAAAAGTTATTCAAATTCTGCAGTACCGGTATCTGGTTCCGGCTGTCCTGCTGTCGCTGGCAGGCTTGCTGGTGGCGATGTTTACCGCCGAGGTTCCGGAGTCCGTTTTCACAATTACTAAATTCGTTCCTTTTCTTCTGGCCGGACTGCTGCTGCAGTTCGCTCTTCAATGCAGTCTGTTTTCGAAGCCCGGTCTGGTTTCTCTGCTTTTAAGTATCCCTCACATCCTGACTGTTCCGCTGCTTTTCTGGTATGCAGGTGTGGTTGACGAAATTGTAAGACCTCGCAGAGATATTATATTCGGCCTGTACCTGCTGCTGACGCTCTTTTCAGGCATAGTGATCGGCCGGAGAAAAAACAGCCGTCTGCTACTGGCCGCCACCTTGTCGGCAGGGGGGATTCTGTTGTTTCTGCCGCTGGCTGAACTGGTTCATTTTGCGCTGTACGGTTCAATTGTAACGGAGGGTGCGGTATACGCGATGCTTGCCACAGATGTTCAGGAGGCGGCTGAGTATATCGGCAGTTACGTTGGTTATCCGGCAGCGGCAGCCTTAGTCTTAGGTATACTGCTTTCGCCGGCTGTTTTTTATTTTCTTTTCCGAAGAAAAGAGGTGGACCGGGAACCTTTGCATATTGCCGCTATCGTACTGGCTGTGCTGGTTTCTCTGCTGACCGGAACGGTTTATCTCGGTAAAACCGATCTGATCCGCAAAATCCTGACTGTGGCAAAGTTCCGCTCTGATAACAGTGTGTTTCTTGAAGGCAGAAATGAAAGGTTTGCAAGGTTCAGACTTGATGAAGGTTCTGAACTTATGACCAACAGAATCAGCGGAACTGTAATTGTGGTGATAGGCGAGTCTGCCTCCAGGGACTACATGCAGGTATATTCTCCGGATTTTGCCTACCCGGACACCCCGTGGCTGAGCAGTGTGAGGAATGATGGCAGTTTTGTGATGTTTGAACATGCCTACGCATGCTACAACCAGACCGAGGTGGCGTTGAAAAATGTTCTTACCGAAGCCAGTCAGTACAACGGACTTTCCTTCGGAAGTTCGCTGTCGATTATTGATGTGGCACGGAAGGCTGGATTCAAAACCTACTGGTTCACCAATCAGAATTATACAGATCTGCACAGTGCACCTGTCACCATGATTGCACAGACGGCACATCAGCTGGCAAGACCGCAGGTCCGCTACGATCATGAAATGCTCAAACTGCTGGAGGAGGCGGCCCGCGATCAGGAGCGCAACCGGCTGATTGTCATTCACATGATGGGAAGCCACGCAGAATATTCCAGACGGTACCCGGAGGATTACAACATATTCTGGGACGGCGGAAAAACCGCAGAGTATGCCAATACTATTGCCTACGGTGATGAATTTCTCCGGAAGGTATTCTCCCTGGCACGGCAGAAGATGGATCTGCAGCTGATGGTTTATTTTTCCGATCACGGTGAAAATATCGAAAAGGGGCATCATCCATCCATCAGAAGTTTTGATACGCTCAGGATCCCGCTTGTTGTCTATGCATCACCGGAATATCAGAAAGCCTATCCTGAAAAATTCGCAATGCTCAGAACACACCGCGGCGAATATTTTACCAACGACATGTTTTTCAATACTCTGTCAGGACTGATCGGAGCCTATTCAGAGCATTACAACCGGAAGGAGGATCTGAGTTCGCCTATGTACGGTTATAATCGTGACAATACCCTGACTTTTCTGGGAACAGTTCCGCTTTCATCGGATCATGACGGGGGAAAATAAGCATTTCAGGATAAAACTGTTTGATAACCGCGGATATTTTGTTGCAGAATACGGCCGCTTTTTTCCGGTTTTTTAGCCTTGCTCACATTTAAGCAGATAATACGCAACACTTTAACTGCAAAAAGATTATACTTAATATGTTATAATTACATTAATAAAGGGTTTACAGTTCTTTGAATTCCGATCTGCAGTACCTAAAAACGTCGTTGTTTACAGTGCGGAGGAATTCCGGACTATTCTGTACACTGCTGTTTTAACGATGAACCTGTCGTAGTGGTGCAGTGACCATCCTGCGCGTATTTCAAAAGTTTGCGCAGAACGGCTTTGAAGAATGTCTGCCGGGTCTGCTACCTGACAGCACTCTGACTGATTTTATTTAAATCCGGATATTTTTCCGGAAACGGTCTTTGCTCAGACCTCACTTTCTTATGTGAAACGTTCTGTTATACGAGCGGAACGACAGCTAAACCAATAATTATTATATAAACAGTAACCAGTTCAAGGCAGTTTAAAATGAAGGTTGATTTTGACAAGCCCCTATCAATAGATAAAAGCAGTTTTATCGAAGTTTGGGAAAAGAGCGGCAATGCCCATGTCCTGATGCTCAGGCCTCACGGTTTCGGAAAATCCATGTTCACTGAATTATTGGATAACTACTATGATCATTCAAAGAGCAGTGAATTCCAGAAAAATTACGGCAATACCTACATTGCCGGACATCCTACCAGGAACAAGAGCAACTACCGAGTGTTGCGCATTTCCTTTGGAAATCTGAGAGGATGCGCCATAGACAAGTTCCGGGAGGAATTTTCCAAGGATGTATGCGAAGGTATCCAGAACTTCATGAAGAAGAATCCTGATCTTGAGTATGAGATGGATGAGAATTTTGTCAATGCACCGGATTTCCTTCTGACCAGCCTGTGTCTTAATTTCACCCAGCAGTTCCCGGGTGAGAAGATCTTCCTGATTATTGAGGATTACGATAATTTTGCATACGATGTGCTGTTTGAAAACAAGACTGAACTGTGCGATGTGGACATGGTCAGGGATTTCTACAACGCAATCAAGTCCGAACTGAATATTGTGATCGGCCGGACCTTCATAACCGGCGTATTTCCGGTTTCAATCGGAAGTCTGTTCGACGGTATGAATTCAATTTCGAACTACAGTACCTACAAAAACTACCATGACATCGTAGGTTTCAATGAAGAGGATTTAAGCCAGTTCCTGGATGATCGCATCAGTTTCCACGGCCGCAAGGCAAAGGCCAGCAAAAATATCAAGCGTTCCGACAAGAGCAAGGAGCAGCTTCTGAGCGAACTGAAGACCGTGGCCGGCGGTTTTGTGTTCTCTCCGCATGTTTCAAATTCTCTGTATAATTCACGCAACTGTGAGTACTATCTTCATAAGGAGTTTTCAACCGGTGAAGATCCGCTGGTAAAGGAAAGAGCCCGCTATTTCCAGAGACTCAATACACTGCTTGATCTGAGCGATCTGCCTAACAAGCCTCAGCTGTTGCGGGATATCTGCCACGAGCGCCGTATCAAGATCAACAGTATTAACAATTTCCTCAGACTGACACTGGTTAAGAACTATCAGCAGGATGAACTGCTGTCTCTGCTTTTCTATCTTGGATTCCTGACCATCGACAGTAATTCTATCAAGACTGTGGGTTCTGCCGCTCTGGTATGTCCTAATATGTTCGTGCTGGATATGTTCAGGGAATACTGCAGAAACAAGAATATTGATATAGATTACCTATAGAACCGTTTGGAACGGTAACTGCTGGTTGGCTCCTTTGATTCGATTCGAAGGAGCTTTTTTCTATTAATGTGATTGATATCACTAAATTAGGCTGATAAAATACGCACAAATAAGATTTAACGCTAGATTTGATTGTCTATATTAGTTTGTTGGCTGTTTTCTAATCAGATAATATAGTTTTTTGAATTCCTGTCCGCTTAGATCTTTCAAGAAATTTTTTAGTTGATATTTTTTATTTGAGGTGAAATAAGTACCGTGCCTGATTTAAAACTGTTTGCCGGAAATGCTATTCCTGAGCTTGCTCAAAAGATTGCTGATCGTCTGGGAGCCAAACTGGGTGACGCCACTGTGGGTCGTTTCAGTGATGGCGAGGTTCAGGTTCAGATTAATGAATTTGTCCGTGGATGCGATGTGTTCATCATTCAGTCAACCTGCGCTCCAACCAACGACAATTTAATGGAACTGGTGGTTATGATCGATGCTATGCGTCGTGCATCAGCCGGCCGTATCACTGCAGTTGTTCCATATTTCGGATATGCAAGACAGGATCGTCGTGTTCGTTCAGCACGTGTGCCTATTACAGCCAAGGTTGTTGCAGATTTTCTGACCGGTGTTGGTGTTGACCGCGTTGTAACAGTTGATCTTCACGCAGAACAGATTCAGGGATTTTTCGATGTACCAATCGATAACCTGTTCGGAAGCCCTGTTCTGCTGGAAGATTTAAGACAGAAACACCTTGAAAATCCGGTAATCGTTTCTCCGGATATCGGCGGTGTGGTAAGAGCACGTGCCATGGCTAAACTGCTCAATGACATCGATATTGCAATTATCGACAAGAGAAGACCAAAACCTAATGTGTCACAGGTTATGCATCTGATCGGTGAAGTTGAAGGTCGTGACTGTATTATCATTGATGATATGGTTGATACCGGCGGAACACTGTGCAAGGCCGCTGATGCTCTGAAAGAACGCGGAGCAAAGAGTGTTCTTGCCTATGCAACCCACCCGGTACTTTCCGGTTCAGCCTATGACAATATCACCAACTCAAAGATTGATGAAATTGTGGTAACCGATTCAATTCCTCTGACAGACAAGATCAAGTCTACCGGCAAGGTTAGAACTCTGACTCTGGCTCCGATGCTTGCAGAAGCAATCCGCAGAATCAGCAATGAGGAATCTATTTCTGCAATGTTTGAGTGCTAATCGGTATTTGAACCGTCTTTAACGGATGAACGGAGATCTCCGCATTATGCGTGAGGTCTCTTTTTTGTTTCAGGTTCGGTCTGTCTATCTGTCTGTGATGACCGGTATTACGGATCCGTGGAAGCTGAGGTCCTAATAAAATCGGTCAGGACGGGAAAAATCTTGTATAATTAACGGTTGTTACATCACTGATATGTTTTATAGGTTTGGGTATGGAATCAACGAATAGGGAAGATATTATTAATAACTGCGAAACAAAAAAAACAAACAGGGAAGAAGCCATGCAGCGCATTCTTTCTCTGAAGGCGGAATCTTTTCCCCAGTCTGAGCGGGTTTTTCTGACAATGGATGACGGAACCGGGGTTCCGTTCAGAAAAATCAGCCAGACGGGTTCCAATCCATCTGTCATGGTCTATGATACCTCCGGCGTATACGGTGACAGCAGTGCTGTGCTGGATCTGCACAGCGGACTTAAGCCAATCCGTGAAAAATGGATTAGTGAAAGAGAGGTTGAGAGGAGGGAGGCATTCAATCAGACCTGCTCAACCTTTTTAAATGGCAGAAAGAAGGATCCTGAAGAAGCAACCATGATCTACCGGGCAAAATCCGGAAAAAGGATCACCCAGCTTGCCTATGCCCGTGCCGGGATTGTAACTCCGGAAATGCAGTATGTGGCAATCAGAGAAAGCCAGCGTGTGGATCCTGCTGAACAGGGTGAGTTTACTGCTGAGAAAATCCGTCAGGAGGTGGCGGCAGGACGTGCGATAATCCCAGCCAATATCAACCATCTTGAACTTGAACCGATGATTATCGGTTCAAAATTCCTGGTGAAGGTCAATTCCAATATCGGCAATTCATCCATGAGCTCCTCCGTTGAAGAGGAGGTAGAAAAACTGGTATGGTCGGTGCGCTGGGGTGCGGATACCGTGATGGATCTGAGTACCGGACGCAATATTCATGAGACCCGTGAATCTATTATCCGAAATTCACCTGTTCCGATCGGGACGGTTCCTCTGTATCAGACGTTGGAGAAAGTTGGCGGAATTGCTGAGAATCTTTCATGGGAGATCTTCAGGGATACTCTGGTGGAACAGGCGGAGCAGGGTGTTGACTATTTTACCATTCATGCCGGACTTCTGAAGAGTTTCATTCCCCTTGCTGCAAGGAGAATGACCGGGATTGTTTCCCGCGGCGGTTCCATCATTGCCAACTGGTGCATGCACCATAATCAGGAAAATTTCCTTTATACCCATTTCCGTGAAATATGCGAGATCTGTGCTTCCTATGACGTAGCACTTTCCCTTGGCGACGGTCTGAGACCGGGATCCTGTTATGATGCCAATGATGAAGCACAGTTTTCAGAACTTAAGGTTCTGGGTGAACTTACCAGAATCGCCTGGGAATATGATGTTCAGGTTATGATTGAAGGTCCGGGTCATGTGCCGATGGATTTGATCAAGGTGAATGTGGAGAAGGAGGAGGCGGACTGCCACTGTGCCCCGTTCTATACCCTCGGTCCGGTGGTAACAGACATAGCACCGGGATATGATCATTTTACCTCCGGGATCGGTGCTGCCATGATCGGATGGTACGGCTGTGCCATGCTGTGCTATGTGACACCTAAGGAACACCTCGGACTTCCGAACCGTGAGGATGTAAAGCAGGGCATGATTGCTTACAAGATTGCCGCCCATGCCGCCGATGTGGCCAAACACCATCCGATGGCGATCATAAGGGATCATGCCATGAGCAAGGCCCGTTTTGAATTCAGGTGGCTTGATCAGTTTGCTCTGGCACTTGATCCGTACACAGCCCGTAGACTGTACAATGAGAGTACTCCGGAGGACTGCCGGAATGTGGATCATTTCTGCTCCATGTGCGGACCTAAGTTCTGCTCTATGAGGATCAGCAGAAGGATCAGAGAGAAATACGGAAAGGAACTGGATTTATAGCATGAAGAAGGTTTGGACAATAGCCGGTTCCGACAGCTGCTGCGGTGCCGGTGCTCAGCGTGATATTTCAGTGATGCACGATCTCGGGGTTTATCCCTGCATGGTGCTTACCTGTCTTACAGCCCAGAGTTCACAGGCTGTAGACTGCGTTGAGCCGGTTTCTGAGAGCTTTTTTAATCAGAATATCAGAACTCTGGCGGCGGATCTGTATCCGGATGCACTGAAAATCGGTCTTATTCCGGATCTGACAATACTCGGTCTGATTCGGGACTTTATAAAATCTCTCAGAAAGAATGACAGCGGGAGAAAACCTTTTGTTCTGCTTGATCCGGTGTGCATCGCCTCCACCGGACAGCAAATAAGTTCACTGGCTGATGTTCCTGCAGAGTTCCATACGCTGTTCCCGTATGTTGATCTGTTGACCCCGAATCTTGATGAACTGAGGATCCTTTCGGGAAGTGAACGCAACGCGGAAAGTATGGCGGAGATTGAACAGCAGGTCGCCAAACTCAGACTTGCCGGGCTTGGCAATATTCTGGTCAAAGGCGGTCACAGCAGAGATCCGCAGTATGTTCACGACGTGCTTTTTGCCGGTGATGAACGTTTTATTCTCAGAGCCAGAAGATTTGACACCGTTAATACCCACGGTACCGGATGTACTCTTTCATCAGCCATTGTTTCCTATATGGCAATGGACTATTTCCTGTATGATGCGGTTACTGCGGCGCAGATGTATGTGTCACAGGCCATTGATCTCGGTGTTCGTCCCGGACACGGCAACGGCACGCCTGCTTTCGGTATTGCTCATTATCAGGAAAAATATCTTCCTCAGGCTGTCAGCAGTTTTGCTGAATCCGTGCCCGAATATCATTTTAAAACCATTGATGAACCTCTCGGCCTCTATCCGGTGGTTGACAGTGTGGAATGGATTGAAAGACTGCTTGCGTGCGGGGTTAAAACCATTCAGCTCAGGATTAAGGATCCGCAGTATCCGCACCTTGAGCGGGATATAGAGCGGGCGGTGGCTCTCGGAGAGCAGTACGGAGCAAGAGTATTTATAGATGACTACTGGCAGCTGGCGGTTAAATATCATGCCTACGGTGTTCATCTCGGGCAGGAGGATCTGCTGACAGCGGATCTTTCCCTGATTTCCGAAAGCGGGATCGCTCTGGGGGTTTCTACCCACGGGTTTTACGAAATTGCGCGGGCCTGCCGGATCAATCCTTCCTACATTGCCCTTGGCCATATATTCCCGACCAGAACCAAGGTGATGAAATCAGACCCGCAGGGACTGGAAAGGCTGAGACTATATGCAGATTTGCTCAGAGACAGAAATACAGTCGCCATCGGAGGGATCAAGGAGAAAAATTTTTCTGATGTACTTGCAACCGGAGTAAAATCCATTGCGGTGGTAACAGCAATCACTGCGGCTGAAGATCCGGAAAAAGCCACGGCGCAGCTGCTGGCATATTTTGCGGACAGTAGGTCCGATAAAGGATTATAATAAGTATGAAAATTATTTTTAACGATAAACCGGCCGAAGTAGGCTGCACAGCTCTGCTTGATGTACTGTCAGAACTCGGAATTATTAAAAATGCGGATGAAATATACGGAATGGCAGTATGTCTGAATGACAGTATCATTTCCAAGAATGATTATCAGAACTGTAAACTGCAGGAAAATGATCGTCTGGATGTTTTTTATATGATGGCAGGAGGAAGTTGTGAGCGGTAAACTGAAAATCGGCAGCTATGAATTTGATTCAAGACTGTTTGTGGGAACTGGTAAATTTTCATCGGTACAGATGATGGTTGATTCCATCAGAGCATCCGGTGCCCAGATGGTAACCATGTCGATCAAGAGAGTGGATCTGAACCGCAGGGAGGATCATCTGCTTGCTCCCCTCAAATCATTAAATCTTACGCTTCTTCCCAATACCGCCGGAGCCCGTACTGCCAGAGAGGCGGTGTTTGCTGCATGCCTTGCCAAAGAGGCTCTCGGTACAGATCTGATTAAACTGGAGGTTCATCCTGATCCGAAATATCTTCTGCCGGATCCTGTTGAAACTCTTAAAGCTGCAGAGGAACTGGTACAGAAGGGATTCACCGTTCTGCCGTACTGTCAGGCTGATCCGGTGCTGTGTAAGCGCCTTGCAGATGCCGGCTGTCCGTGTGTTATGCCGCTGGCTGCACCGATTGGAAGTAATCAGGGCCTGAAAACACTGGAATTTCTGAAAATAATCATTGAGCAGTCAACAGTGCCGGTGGTGGTGGATGCCGGGATCGGAGCTCCGTCTCATGCCGCCCGTGCCATGGAACTGGGTGCGGATGCAGTGCTGGTAAATACCGCCATAGCGGTATCCGGAGATCCGGTGGCGATGGCGGGTGCCTTCGAACTTGCGGTAAGAGCGGGCAGAGCCGCATATGAGGCAGGTCTCGGAAGATCAACTCTTAGAGCAAACGCCACTTCCAATATGGAACATTTTCTGAGCAGTCTGGAGTAGTGAAATGAGCTTTTACGATGAACTGGAGCAGCTGGATTTTGATTACTGGCACCGCAGGGTGATGCAGTCTACCGAAAATGATGTTGCCGATGCGTTCATGCATGAACAGCGTACTGTTGATGATTTTGCAGCGCTTCTGTCACCGGCTGCTGTTCCTCTTCTGCCGGAAATGATCCGAGAGGCGGAGAAACTTACCCGCAAGCGTTTCGGTCAGACCCTCGGCATGTATATTCCGCTTTATCTTACCAATCTGTGCTCCAACAGTTGCAAATACTGCGGTTTTGCCGCTGAAAACAAATTCCGCCGCAAGGTCCTCAACCGCGAGGAGGTGATTGCTGAGTGTGAAGCAATTGCTGCAATGGGTTATGAAACCATTCTGGTGGTGACCGGTGAACATCAGCGCAAGGGTGGAATGGATTATTTCCGTGAGATGATCCCGATTGTCAAACAGTATTCCACCTACCTGATGATGGAGGTTCAGCCGATGGATACGGAGGATTACCGGGAACTTAAGGGAATGGGGGTTGATGCGGTGATGGTCTACCAGGAAACCTACCATAAACCAACCTATAAGGAAAACCATGTCAGAGGCAGAAAGGCTGACATGCGCTACCGCATGGAGACCCCGGAAAGACTCGGGGAGGCGGGGATGGACAAGATCGGAATGGGTATTCTGCTCGGACTTGCCGATTTTCATGCCGATGCCTGTATGCTGGCGCATCATATTGCATATATGCGCAGACATTACTGGCAGAGCAAAATCAGTCTGTCCTTCCCGCGTCTGCGACCTGCCGCCGGAGGATTTGTCCCTCCGTGTCCGGTATCTGAAAAGGACCTGATCCAGTACATCTGTGCTTTCAGAATGTTCGATCCGGAACTGGAGATTTCCATTTCCACCAGGGAATCCTCAAAGTTCAGGGATGCCATAGTTCCGATTGCCATAAACTCCATCAGTGCCGGTTCCAGCACTCAGCCGGGTGGATATGCCGCGGATCATCACGATCTGCCGCAGTTTATTATCAATGATGATCGCAGTGTAACTGAAATCAGCAGACATTTTGAAAAGATGGGACTCGATCTGATCTGGCACAGCAGCCGTGTAAGCTGAAACCGGATCAGCCCGACTTTCCGGTTGTCTGCACCGCTGGATGAATAAAGAAAGGGAAACTCAATCCGTGAGTTTCCCTTTCAATGTAATTTTGCCTTCGGTTCCGATCCTGGAACTATATTTCATCCATGAAAACTAGCATCCTGCCGACGATAAATCCCTTTACATTAATGATTCTAGTAAAAAAAGTCCCGATTACAAGGGGCCGGATCAGATACTGATTACGCAATATAATCGATAGTTTATAAAAAAATAACGGAAAATCAATTATTTGATAATACAGTTTATAATTAGACTTACTGAACATTAGTATATTTGCCGATAGAGCGATGGCAGATTTCCTACAAAAAACAGGTAAAATTGAGAATTTGAAAAGGCTTAAAACTGCCGGAAAAATTGAATTTCCGGAAAAAGTAAAGGGAACCCATCCATAGGCTCCCTCTGCAAATTGGTTTGTTTATCAGCTCTATCCCAGAACTTTATTTCTTCCTTGAAATACATGGCTTCATGCCAAAGTTGCTTCTTGCAACAGTTCCTATTATAGTCATTTTTATATAAATATCTATAGGTCTGAATAACTTCCTACAGGGGATAATTTGTAATTATGAATAAAAAATAACGGTAAATCAATAATATATCTATACAGGATTACATAAAGATTATCGATTTTAGGTGGTTTTACCTACACAACTATGGCAAATATCCTACAAGAATGTAAGCTATCACTGCTTAACTTAATTTTCTAAAATCCGGACTGAAAAATGAAATGTGGCGGTGATCAAAAAGAATAATCCGGTGAAAATTACCGGTCCTTAAAAAGCAAAAGGAACTCAATCCTTGAGTTCCTTCCACAACAGTTTTTTATTCGGTTCCCAATCCCGGGAACTATATTTCAATCCTTGAAATGTACGGCATCCTGCCGTAGTTGCGTCCTGCAACACTTTATATTCTAGTTATTTTTTTATGAATAACAAGGGCGGTTCCGGTGAACTCGGACCTTGATGATAGTCCAGCTGATTGATAAAAATATCGTAAAATCAATAAGTTATTTATGGGTATAGAGTGCTTTCGTTTTAGCTTCTGGAGAAAATAGGCAGGCAAGTATGGCAAATGTCCTACATTATTACAGTCAAACTGCGAAAAAAAGCTGCCTGCGGGTTCCAGCCTCCTGCGCTGTAAGCCTTTGCATATGAACTGTTGTCCTTAAAATTTTGAATAAATAACACACAATCAAAAAATAAGTTCTAAAATATGGTACAAAGTAATAAAATATGACGTTATAATTTTGTTTATTACTGATTACTGTTTGTCAGCTTGAACTGACTGTAAAAAAATAATCATTATAACTGCTGACTGGGATTGTGACTGAATAATGAATGTACTGTTCTATTTGTTTCAGAATATTGACGAAGCATCCGGGTCGATCGGTGGAATAGAACGCCATACTCTGACCCTTAAAAAAGGCCTGGAACCTTACGGTTTCAAGTTTTTCCTTGCTTTTTCAAATCATGATGAAGTATCAGAACTTGATTATGACAAGTCCCTGCTGATCAATTCCAAAACCCCTATTTCCCTTATCAGACTTTTTATTGTAAAGAACAAGATAGATGTGATTCATGTGCAGCAGAATGACGGTTCTGAAATGAAGATCTTCAAGAAGGCCATCAATGGGCTTGATAATGTCAGAATAGTCACTACCTATCATTTCTGTCCCGGATATGAACTTGATGATCTTACCTTTCATAATGCCTGGGTGCGTTTCTTGCAGAGTCACAGACTTTCCCAGAAGATCAAATGGCTGCGCCGCTTCTGTTTAATGCCGTTCTACCGTTACAAGAAAAGAACGAAGATGATTGCCAAGTTCAAGCTGCTGTACTGCTATTCAAAACCTTTGATCCTGCTGTGTGACGATTATGTCGAAAGGTTTTCCTCCTTTCTGTCTCATGACTGCAGACCGAATACCATGGTGATCAATAACTGCACCTCGTTTGACGATTATTACGATCCGCTCAGACTTGACCAGAAGAGGAAAGAGGTTGTTATTGTCTCCCGTCTTGAGGAAACCTACAAGAGACTGTCAATTGCCATAAATATCTGGAAACGCTTCCAGGATGAGGGTATTTTTCAGGACTGGCACCTTACCATTGTGGGGGAGGGTTACTCACAGCGTTACTATGAGAGTCTGATTAAAAATATTCCGAATATAACCATGGTCGGAAGACAGGAGTCAAAACCTTATTTCGAAAGAAGTTCCATCTATCTTAACACCTCCAAGACCGAAGGCTGGTGTCTGTGCTGCGGCGAGGCAATGCAGATGGGGGTGGTGCCTGTGTCCTTCTCTTCCTGGGGTGCGGTGTACGATATCATAGATTCCGATGTGAACGGTTTTATTATTCCTGACAATGATCTCGAAACATATTATCAAAAGCTGGTGCTGCTGATGTCCGATGACAAGTTGCGCCATAAAATGGCGAAGGCGGCAATTGAAAAATCCCAGAAATTCTCCAAGGAAAAATTCATTCAGCACTATATAGATGTCTACAGCGGTAAACTTCACTGATAGCCAGCAAAACGTTAAAACTGAAGATTTTGAACTTCTTCTGCTCATTTGTTTATAAAATTTCTTTTTGTGGTATAATCAGTTAAATTTTTTATGTAAGTTTCTTTTATTTTTCATCGTAGGTACTAAAATGTTTTTCGATAAGATTGAAGCTGCTCCTGCAGATCCTATTCTTGGTTTGACCGAAGAATTCCGTAATGATACTAAGCCTAATAAAATCAACCTTGGTGTTGGTGTTTACAAGAATGACGCCGGTGAAACTCCAGTGCTTAAGACTGTAAAAAAGGCTGAAAAGATTATTCTTGATACTGAAAAAACCAAGAGCTATCTGAGTATCCCTGGTACTCCTGAGTACGGCCGTCTGGTTCAGGCTCTGGTTTTCGGTGAAGGTGACGAAATTGTTGTTTCAAAGAGAGCATGCACTGCTCAGGCTCCAGGCGGTACCGGTGCTCTGCGTGTGGGTGCAGACTTCCTGATCCAGCAGAAGATTGCCAACAAGATCTGGATCTCCAATCCTACCTGGGTTAACCACTTCAAGGTATTCGGCGCTGCCGGTTTTGAAACAGCTCAGTACAACTATTACAATCCTACAACCCACGGACTTGATTTTGAAGGTATGAAGCAGTCTCTGCGTCAGGCCAAGGCAGGCGACGTTGTTCTTCTGCACGGCTGCTGCCACAATCCAACCGGTATTGATCCAAAACCGGAACAGTGGGAGGAACTGGCTAAACTGACAGCAGAACTCAACCTCCTGCCATTCTTTGATTTCGCATATCAGGGATTCGGTAACGGTGTTAACGAGGATGCTGTAGGTATCAGAACATTTGCCAAGTACCATAAGGAATTCCTGGTTGCAAGTTCATTCTCCAAGAATTTCGGTCTGTACAATGAACGTATCGGAGCTATCACTGTTGTGAACGCAGATGCAGAGCAGTGTGCTAAATCATTCAGCCAGCTGAAGATTGCCATCCGTGCCAACTACTCAAATCCTCCTGCCCACGGTGCGAAGATTGTTGAAACAATCCTTTCAAATCCTGAACTGAGAGCAGAATGGGAAAATGAAGTTAAGGAAATGAGAGAAAGAATCAAGACCATGCGTAATCTGCTGGTTACTAAACTCAAGGAACTCGGTGTTAACCAGGACTTCTCTTTCATCAATGAACAGAACGGTATGTTCTCCTTCTCCGGTCTGAACAAGGAGCAGGTTAACAAGCTGAAGACCCAGTTCGGTGTCTATATTGTAGGTTCCGGCCGTATCAGCGTTGCAGGTATCACCACCCACAATATTGATGCACTGTGCACCGCAATCGCTGGTGTTCTGTAATATAAATTCTCTGTTCAGCAGAGTTTAACCATTCAATAGACCGGTTCCGTGCGGAGCCGGTTTTTCGTATCTGGATCCGCAACAGGCTTTTTCTGCAATATCTGATCTATTAATGTCAGGGATCTTAAAAAAAACATCAGTTTATAGTAAAATAGCGGAAAAGTATTGGAGATCCGTGAGCTTATAATCCGGACAGGATTTAAACAGTTGCAGCTCTGTTTCTCTGCAGGTTTATAAATTTTGATAGATGGAAAAGAAATGATCGGCGAAAAAAACACTGACGACGTTAGAATTAAAGAGGTTCATGTAGTATTACCACCAGTTGCAATCAGAGAAAAGTATCCGCTAACCGAAAAGGCTGCAGATACTGTTATCAATGCGCGCAAGGAAATTCAGAATATTATGGATGATCGCGATGATCGTCTGGTAGTTGTTACCGGTCCTTGCTCAATCCATGATCCTAAATCGGCCATTGAATATGCCAACCGTCTGGCTGTATTGAGAGAAAAATACAAGGATACACTGCATATTATTATGCGTGTGTATTTTGAAAAACCAAGAACCACAGTGGGCTGGAAAGGTTTGATTAACGATCCTTATCTTGATCATTCATACAAAATCAACGACGGACTCAGAATCGGCAGAAAGCTCATGCTGGATGTAAACAACCTTGGTGTTCCTGCTGCTGTTGAGTTCCTTGACATTCTTTCCCCTCAGTATTTCGATGAACTGATTTCCTGGGGTGCGATCGGCGCTAGAACAACTGAATCACAGCTCCACAGAGAAATGGCTTCAGGTCTGTCATGTCCGGTAGGTTTCAAGAACAATACCGACGGCTCCGTGAAGATTGCAACCGATGCAATCCAGGCTGCAAGATCTGAACATTCATTCCTGTCAGTAACCAAGTTCGGTCACAGTGCAATTTTCAGAACTACCGGAAACAATTACTGTCACCTGATCCTGCGCGGCGGCAAGAATTCAACCAATTATGACAGTGAGTCTGTAGCTTCAGCATGCGAAGCTCTTTCAAAGGCTGGTCTGCCTCAGAAGGTTATGATTGACTTCAGTCATGCAAACAGCTCCAAGCAGTTCAAGAAACAGGTTGAGGTTTGCGAGAATGTTTCTGCACAGATCGCAGCAGGCAACAATGCCATCTTCGGTGTGATGATTGAAAGCCACCTGGTGGAAGGCCGTCAGGACTGCAAGGATCCTAAAGATCTGGTATACGGTCAGAGTATTACCGATGCCTGCGTAGGCTGGGATGATACCGTACTGATTATTTCAAAGCTGAGTGCAGCAGTTGAAGCAAGAAGACAGTTAAAAAAACAATAAACAAAGAATTTAAAATTTATAAGTAAGGATGGATGAAAAATGGGCCGTTATTCACTTGATAAAGACAAAATCAAAGTATTGCTGCTTGAAGGTGTTGCGCCAAGTGCCGTAGAGGAGTTCAACAAAGCCGGTTATTCCAATGTTGAATATCTGAAGGGTGCTCTTGACAAGGAAGAACTTCTTGAAAAGATCAAGGATGTTCACTTCCTGGGTATTCGTTCCAGAACTTTTTTGACACCGGATGTTTTTGACGCTGCCAAAAAACTGGTTGCAGTAGGATGCTTCTGTATCGGTACCAATCAGGTTGATTTGAAGTCCGCCACCGAGCACGGTATTCCTGTGTTCAATGCTCCTTATTCCAATACCAGAAGCGTGGCAGAACTGGTTACAGGTGAATATCTGCTGTTACTGCGCCGTGTTCCTTCCAAGAACGCCGGCACTCATGCAGGTAGATGGGACAAGAATGCTGCAGGCTGCTTTGAGGCCCGCGGTAAGACTCTCGGTATTGTAGGTTACGGTCATATCGGAACCCAGGTTGGTATAATCGCCGAGGCTCTGGGTCTGAAGGTTATCTACCATGATATCGAGAATAAACTGTCTCTTGGTAATGCTCACCAGGTAGGTTCTCTGGATGAACTGCTGGCCAAGGCTGATATCGTAACCATGCATGTTCCTGAGACACCTGAAACCAAGAATATGATCAGTCGTGATCAGTTTGCCAAGATGAAGGACGGAGCTATATTCCTGAATGCATCCAGAGGTACAGTTGTTGATGTTGAGGCTCTTGCTGAAGCTGTTGAATCCGGTCATATTGCCGGTGCGGCATGTGACGTTCATCCGGTAGAACCTGCAACCAACAAGGATCCGTTTATTTCCCCTCTTCAGAAGTTTGACAATGTTATTCTTACCCCTCATATCGGTGCTTCAACCAAGGAAGCTCAGACCAATATCGGTATTGAAGTGGCTGACAAGCTGGTTAAATACTCTGATAACGGTTCAACCATTATGGCTGTAAACTTCCCTGAAGTTTCTCTGCCGCTGCAGGGTAATGTAAACCGTCTGCTTCATATTCACAGAAATAATCCTGGTATCATCAACAAGATCAACAATATCTTTGCAGAATACGGTATCAATGTTGTATCCCAGTATCTGCAGACCTCTCCTCAGATCGGTTATGTTGTTCTTGACGTTGAAAAGAGTGACAAGAGCGAAGAGGTTTTAAACAAATTAAGAGAGATTGAAGGTACCATCAAGACCAGAATTCTGCTCTAATCTGTATTAAAATTCCGGATTAATCCGGTGTGGGAGAAATATAAAAAGACAATCGATATGCTTCATATTGGTTGTCTTTTTGCAAATAGGGACCGAAAAATGGAACAGCAGGTACCGTTGTGCGTTGATCTTGACGGCACGGTCGTGTACGGCGACATGTCGCTGAGATCATTTATCAGCTATATCAAGTTTAATCCACTGAGAATTTTCCGTGTTCTGTGGTGGCATCGTCTCGGCCGTGCCTATACCAAGTACAAACTGTGCAAACACTACAGCTTCGACTGCAGTAAACTCAGATATATCCCACAGACTCTTGAATTTATCAGACAGGAGCGGTTGAAGGGGCGCAGAATTTACCTCTGTACCGGTTCAAATGTCCTTATTGCCCACAGAATATCAAGGCATCTTGGATTGTTTGATGACGTTTTTGCCACTTATGTTAAAAAAAATTTCGTAGGGAGAAATAAGGCAGCAGTGCTGGTAAAGGCTTTCGGAGAAAAGGGTTTTGACTATGTGGGAAACGCAATGGTTGATTTGAAAGTATGGGAGCATGCCAGAATGGCTGTAGTAGTCAATGCTTCCCCTGCTGTAGAAAAGAAAGCACTTGAAATGTTTGGATCTGAACGTGTTAAGGTTTTGAAATGATTTTTGATACATACGAAGATTTTGTAAATTATTACGTAAAAGGTGATTCCGATGCGCTGTTTGTCATGGCGTGTCTTGATTTTTCGTATCAGTGTAAGCTGATGGCATATGGGTGCTCCGCGGAGGTGGTCAGTATCGTGACCAGGCACGCTTACAAAGTAGCAAAGTTTGCTGCCGAGGCCATGGCAAACACGGAAGCGGCTGAACTGGTCAAACGGATTGAACTCTTTAGTAGGAAACTTAATAAATCAGTATATCAGAAAACTACAAAGTGGGTTGATTCAGCTTTAGACAGACACATTAATATTAATACATTCAAACTGCATCTATTCAGCAAATACACTGAACAAATGAAAGAGTTTGAAAACTCAGTAGGTATTGACTGCATGGAATACTATGAGGCACAGGAATACATTCAAAGAGAATACTCAAACTGTATGTTCAGCCAGGAGTAAATTGCAGTGCAGGTTCACGATGGACTAATTGGCTGATGCTGTTATGCCACTTGCTGGGGATAAAGGCAGAGATAGTGTGCGAGGCTGAAGACGAGAGGTTTTGAAATGATTTTTGAATCTTATGAAGATTTTGTAAACAACTATGTAAAAGGTAAATCCGAGGCTCTGTTTACCATGGCCTGCCTTGATTTTCTCTATCACTGTGTCCTGATGAAAAACGAGACCGAACTTGATGTCTGCTATAAAGTATGGCAGCACAGTTACGATGTGGCAAAGTTTGCGGCAGATACACTGGCAAACAAAGATGCAGCGGAGATGATCAGGCTGATGGACGTCATGATTGACAAAAAGGATGCTGCGTCATACGCTGAAACTTTCAAGTGGGTGCAGTCAGCACTTGGACGGTATATCGATGTCAGCAAATTCAAAGCTGACAATGAATTGTCCGAGCAATGCAAGAAAATGATTGAGTTTGAAACATCCATCGGTATCGACAGTAAGGAATACTATGAGATCCGCAGAGGTTCAATTAAAAGAAAACTGAGAAAGATTTTCAATCGCAGGGTTATATTTGTGCTTCTGCTGTTTTATGTGCTGCTGACAGGTTTTCTGATCTATTTTGTTAACAAATAACGGCAGTTCCGGAGATTGAGTTGAAAAAAGGTTTACTGATCCTTGGATTTGTATGCAGTCAGGCTGCCGGAGCCGCGGCCGCGCAGGGTACATTCGTTCAGGAATTTGCCCAGAGACAGCAGCAGGCGCTGGCTCCGCTGATCCAGTACTGTCTTGATGAATACAACGATCATAATTATTCCGCGGCGCTGCAGCTGTGCGGAGTATATGAAAATTCCGGCTTCGCCAGGGTTCATTCGGTTCTCGGTGATTTGTACTACCGCGGACTGGGCACTGCAAAAAATTATGAACGTGGGATCCGTTATTATCAGAGAGCTGTGGCAGAGGGTGATTACAGTGCGGCTTCCAAACTTGCCGGGATCTTCCTTTTTGACAACACGGTTGAACGCAATGAAACCCTGGGTCTTGCCTACCTCGATATGGCGGAAATCAACAATGTCGCTTCAGCTGTTCCGATCAGTATAGAATACCGCTACAGCAGAAATCCTTCATCTCTTGCTGAAACAGCCAGAAAAGATTTCAGGATCATGCAGGACTTCGTCAGGGAGGCCCGTGATCATGAGTTCTATGTTCATTACAGGTATCTCTTAAGCCGGTTCTATCTGACCGGCTACGGCATCAAGGCTGATCCGCATACAGCGGTGCAGTTGATGGAGGAACTGGATCGTGACTTCAAAGATCCTGAATCCCAGTTCAGTCTGGCTGAACTGTACTACCACGGAGAGCTTGTTCCACGGAATTTTGCGCGTGCAGTATCATATCTGGAGAAAATTTCCGACAGTCAGTCCGTTACCTCCGGGGCAAATTATTATTATCTCGGGATGATTTACCGGACCGGCGGAGATGGAATCAGGGCCGATGAACCAAGGGCTATAGATCTTCTCAGAAAAGCCTCCGGTTCCGGAAATGCCGGGGCGGCGCTTGAACTTGCCCGGATCTATCTCGCGAGGGCTGCGAAAGAGCCTATTTATTTTAAGGATGCCGCCGCCTGGTGTGACTTTGCGGTGCAGCTCGACAGTGCTGAGGGTTATTACGAACGAGCCAGACTTGCCCTGGAAAATCCGGGAGGAAATGAAGGCTATATCACGGCCGCGGTAGATCTGAAAACCGCTGCAGAAAAAAATTACTGTCCTGCTTATGATCTGCTTGGGGATCTGAGCCGTTCACGCAATGATGATCACGGGGCCGTGGAATATTACCGGAAAGCCATAGACTGCGGTTCGACCTCTCGATACGGTGAACTTGCCGCGCTGGTACTCAAGGGAGCCGGCGGTGAGGTAAATTACGGGGAGTTTACTGAACTTATAAATTTCGGTATGAACCGCAATGACAGTACCGCCTATTATATCAGCGGTATATATCACCTGAATCCGCCTGACGGAAGACAGGCTCCTAATATCAAGGTCGCAATGGAGGATCTGCGCCGTGCTGCAACTCTTGGCAACAGCGATGCTCTTTATACCCTTTATCAGATTTACTCTGAGGGAAGGTATACCGATAAAAATATTCCTGCAGCTCTTGACTGTCTTGAGCGTGCAGCCCGGCTCGGTTCAGTCAAAGCTCTTACCCGGAAATTTAAATATTATTTTGAGGGAAACTATGTCAAGGCTGATCAGCAGGTTGCTTTTGACACTGCAACCAGGCTTGCTGCTATAGATGTCAAAAAGGGAAACTATCTGCTGGGACAGTGGTACGCCGCCTCCAATGATTATCTGAAGGCGCGGGACTGCTACCAGACCGCAGCTGACGCCGGTTCTGCCGAGGCTATGTATGAACTCGGGATGCTTTACCGGGAGAATCAGCAGATTGAGCAGGATCTGTTTAAATCCTGCAGCTATTTTCATCAGGCTGAACAGCTTGATTATGCACCTGCCTCCGGTCAGCTGGCCAGGTGCATCTATGATATCCATAACGGTGAAATCAGGGAGGCGGTGCCATACCTGGAAAAAGTGGCTCTTAACGGTGATCCTGATGCCATTGATAAACTGATCAATATCTATTCCAACGAGGATGATCCTTTCCATAACAACGGCGAACTGCTGAAGTGGATCCGGGTCGGGGCAAAATTCGGTTATCCGAACTGTCTCTATCTGCTCGGATCCTCCTATCTCAACGGTATGGATGATGCTCTCAATGTCAATCCCGAGCTTGGTAAAAAATATCTGCGCCTGGCAATGAACCGCGGTTCAACTCCTGCCGCCTATGAACTGGCAAAATACTACGCCGAGCAGAATCATCACAGTGACGCCTGCGAAATTTATGACAAATTCTCCTACAGTAATGATTTCAGTTTCATGCAGAATCTGGCGCTGTGCTACCTCAACGGAACCGGCAAGAATCTGAATATTGCTGAAGGAGAGCGGCTTCTGCTCAAGGCCTATGACAGTACCCGCAGTCAGGATACCGCCTACCTGCTCGGTGAACTGTACAGCGATGAGGGCAATAGTAGATTTTTTGATTTGCAAAAGGCGGTAGAATGGTATCTTGAGGCTGCCGACGGCGGTGCGGTCGCTGCTCTTGAAAGGCTCGGTGAACTTTACGAACGTAAATCATCGATTCAGAACGAGAGCAAATCTTTCTTCTATTATACCAAGGCAATGGAGGCTGGCAGTTCCACCGCCTATGTAAAGGTTTCGAGGGACTACTATCTTGGGATTGGTACCACTGCGGATTATAAAAAGGCCTGTGACGTGGCCCAGGAGGCGGTAGATCTTGCAATTGCGGAGGGCAATGCACTGCTGGCCGACTGTTATCTTACCGGTAACGGCAGGGAGCAGAATTTTGACACTGCTGCTGCTTTACTGCATGACGGCGTGGATAAAAACAGCGCTGATTCTGCAATCAGACTCGGGAAGATTTATTCCGAAGGAAAATATGTCGATCCGGATATCGATTTTGCCTGCAAATATTTTTTCAAGGCCGTGCTCCATGATCGTTATCACGGGGTTATAACAAGAGATGCGGTAATGAATTTTGTTGACGGCAATATCTGTTACAAGGATTCGCTGCATGCGTACGTAATATTCAATATACTGCAGGCCCAGAATGTAGACACCGGGATCAAATACCATAATGAAATTGCCCGTCTGGTCAAACTTCTGTCGGATCGGGAACTGAAGTTTGCCCACCAGATTATTTCAGATATAAATGATTACGAAGAACAGTAGCTGTAAAAAAACAAAGTATGCTATTTTATCAATGTTCCTGCTGCTATGCTCATCAGCACTGCAGGCGGAGGATGCCGTTTCTCTTGGAGATGACTGCAAAAATGCCCAGGACTGCAATGATGTAAACCGTTGCAAATCAGCCTACGAACAGAAGGATTACGAACTGGCTTTTCCGATTTGCAGCAAGCTGGTTAATTCAAGTGATGATCAAATCAAATTCATGCTCGGCTATATGTATGTAAAAGGACTTGGAACCGGACAGGACTATTACAAGGCCTTTGATTTATTCAAGTATGTCTCTAAACATCATTATCCTGACGCCTGGTTCAATCTTGCCAATATGTATTATTTCGGAAGGGGAACTCCGGTTAACGAGGTTATGGCATTGCGATACTATGAAATGGCTGCGGCGGAAGGAAATCTGACGGCAGCATTTAATGCAGGGGTGATCCACAGCAGACAGGGTAATTTTATCCAGGCCAAGAAGTATTTGTTTCATGCTGTGGAGGAGGATAATGCCTCTGTTTATCTCAACATCGGCAATCTTTATGCTGAAAGCCGGTTCAACAATGTGGATTATATAGAGGCTTATGCATGGTATCGTCTGGCAGCCGATGATCCGTTTGTTGAGCAAACCGCGCTGGCCAATCTCAAAGAGGTTCGAAAGTACCTTAATCCCAAGCAGACAGCGGAGGGCGACGGCCGTTACCGCACCTACAATCACCGTTACCGCAAAAGATAATTCCTGAGAGACAAGGGGGTGTGCAGGTTCGACGATTAACCTGCCGCACTGAGACTGTTCTGTCATGTACAGCTGCATTATAACCTTGAAATACGGCTGGACATACAATCTACCACGCAAAATTAAAGGAATGAAGGCAGTAAATCTTTATGCCCCGAGTCGCTGCACGAATATTCAGTGCGATCTGCCAAAAGAAGGACGGTGAAACGTAAGTATCATCACAGTTCTTTATGTAAAGTTTACAAGAAATAGGCCATGTGCTATAAATTCCGTCATCATTTACTGAATGATAAAAGGCAGAGATAGTAAACGATCCATAATAACCTTTAAGGTAATTATGGCTTTTGCTTAGTCTAAGTGATTTCACTGAAAAGTGAATGAACTACGTTATGAGAGAATGAATTTATGCAAA
>ODAI011797940.1_pt1 | contig 25161 bp, 15 predicted proteins | sample 1539321 | NCBI WGS metagenome assembly ODAI01 (sample SAMN02144231, study PRJEB22623) | gut metagenome | biome: sheep rumen | host: Ovis aries | place: New Zealand
GCGCCTTAAGTCCAACAATTTGTTGATCATGTCCATCAGCTTGTCCGTATTGCGCATTGCCGTCATTATCCTTTTCCGTCCTTCCGGAGGGATATCCTCCATTCCCTCAAGCTCTCCCAACGGCGATTTTATCAGGGAGACAGGAGTTTTGAGGTCATGGGCGACGCTGATGAAAGTCTGGATCCTCTGAAGAATATTACGTTCCTTGCTTCTTCTGGTGAAATACAGGTAGGAACTTAAGAGTGCAAGGCCAAGGAAAACAGTGTAGAACAAGAACGCCCAAATCGAGAACCACCACGGCTGACGTATCCGGACTGGGAGAGAACGGGAAGAAATGACGGCGGAAGAATACTTGTCTATCGCCCTTATCGTGAAGACATATCTTCCCGGCCTCACCTTCACGTATGTTGCAGTACCGGAACTTCCGGTCTCCAGCCATCTGGAGTCATACCCTTGGAGAGAATATTCGAACCTGATACGGAAGTCCGACTTGTAATTGATGCATGAGTGGGCGATAGAGAATGAATTCGAATCATACCCCAACGTCAGAGATTCAGCGTTGTCAAGAGATCTGGGGAGCACCCCGCCCTTTTCTCCCGGAGTTACGGTCTCATAGTTTATGCTCAAATCCGTAAGGACTATGTTGAGAGTCGGTTCACTGAAGTACTCCAGTTTTGAGGGATCGAAAGACAAAACCCCTTGTGATGTGCCGAACATAAGCGCACCATCCCTTCCTTTCCAGATGGAGTTCGGATTGAAAATACCGCTATTGAATTCCAGCAACCCGTCAGCGCTGATGATTGTCCGCTGCTCCGGATCGAGCCAGAACAGTCCCTCCGGAGTAATGAACCATATCATTCCGACATTGTCCTCATGAACCCCGAGAACATTGTTACCGGGAAGGCCGTTCTCCATAGTGTATCTTCCGGCTGAACCGGTAGAAAGGTCATATTGAATCAGACCGTCCCCGTCGGTCGCCATCCACAAAGTGGAATCTGAAGCCAGGAAAAGCGCTCTCACAGGGGAAGTTATCGAGAAGTCCCCGAATGAGTTCTTCCACTGTAATGTGGAAGTTTTGCGGTCGAATACCCCGAGACCTTGGCAACCGGCCAGAAGCAGGGTATCCTTACCGTATGCCCAAATATCACCGACACATGTCGCAGGATAACCTGTCCATGAGCCTTCCGACATTGAATAACGGCTGAAGTCACCTTCAAGACCTCCGAGCCACATGTTACCGCCATCGGGATATATATGATAGATATACTGGAGAGGGGAAGGCTTGTTTTGCACTTTTCCCGTCTCTTTGTCAATCAGATGAAGTCCGATACCATAGCCTCCAACCCAAATGAGGCCATCACGGTCTTGCGCGATCGAAAGAACCACGTTACCCTCAGCACTGGACAGGAAATGCCGCCACTGGCCATCATGAAGGAGATTGACCCCCCTGTTCGTTCCGAACCAGAAGTCTCCGTCCCTGTCCTGGTATATGACATTCACATTGTCATCGTCAATTGAATTGTCCCCGGAAGGAGCATGTGTCATCCATAAGGGTGAATACATGTCGGGGACAAGATAGCTGACACCTCTGGTGGATGTCGCCACCCATACGTAATCATCGCCGTCTACCGTTATATCGGTCACCGTGTTATCCAACAGAGAACCGGGAATGTCATCTGCAGGGATATACCGTCCTACAATGGATAGTGATACCGGATCGATGATGAACACTCCTGCGCCATCCATTCCGACAAGGATGTTCCCGTCTGAACTGGCACAAATGACCCTCACCGCGATTGTAGGAAGAGAAGAGAGCCTCCGAAGTTCAGAGCTGTTTTTGTCCCAAACCCACACTCCCATATTGAAAGTACCGAGAAAGAGCTTCTCTCCGCAATCAAAGACTTCCAATACAGGAAGATCCCCTATAGATTGGACCTTCATAAGATCATCTCCGGTTGAGGAACAATGCCAGACCCCTTCATCGGTAGATAGCCACAGCATACCGTCTGAAGAACGTGCAATGTGGTTCATATTAACCCCTTCGAGCCCTACTTGAGTCACCGTAGCGCCGCTCCAACGGAAAAGCCCCTCTGAAGTCGCTACCATCACATCCGATTGATTGAAAGGAAGGATACATTTGACAGAAGAACGGGAGTCCTGAAAAAGCGAGAACACAATATCAAAACGGTCCATCTCCGAATTGTAGCGATAGACTTGACCGCTCGGAAGAGAAATCCAAACGACCCCCTCTTCATCGACTGTCAGATCAGCTCCCGAGGAATTGTTTTCATTCAATGATGAATTGCCACTGAGGGAATATCGTCTGAAGCTGCTGCCGTCATATCTCTCCATCCCCGCCTGGGTGAACATCCAAAGGAATCCGGACGAATCCTTCTCTATCTGATAGACCTTCCTGCTCCCCAGCCCTTGGTCAACACCCAAATAGCGGAAATTCCCCTCCGCCCTTGTGATCAGGGGCAGAAGAAAAAGAAACAGCATCAGAATGACAGATTGTTTTAAGATTCGCATCCTATAGTGTTGGCCACGTGGCATAGACAAAGGTAAGCCGAGCGCACAAATTAAACAAGACTTGTCGGCACACAACAGTTCTCCTTTTCGGGCAATTGTTGAAAATCAAACTGATTTTGTCAGTTTTTAAACCATAAAATGAAGAACTGTGCAGGAATAAAAAGTTGTACAAGAAAAACAATCGGACACATTGTCCCGGCAAGTGCCACGTTATCACCTTGCGAGAATTACAGGATCTGGACCTGCGGCCCCTCCGGTCTGAAAAAAGACAGCCCCCAAATTCCCTACCATATGATAATATATCAACCTTGTTTGTCAGTTATTCGACCTTTTTTTCAAAAATAGACCATAACTTTGACTATACCGTGAGGCAGCGCACGGCATCAATTTTCAAAAGACTTATAATCAATTGATCAACAACGATTCTGAAATGTGAGAGCCAATTGGCCACAAAAGCCCTACCCGTTTTCGCCCTCCCGAAAGCATGGAGTGCGCCGGGACCGGAGGAAATTGTTCCGAGGCCAGTTTCCTTCACTTCAACCGGAAATGCATACCGCCTTTCGCTCCGTATGATTCTTTCGCCTTACTGAGGGGAAAGACGGAATCCGAATCGCGGAGAGGTTTGATACTTTTGACAAAGAGAAATGCATATCGATATGAAACTGATCGTAATGTCTTTATGTGCCTTTTTGGGAATGCAATCTCAGGCACACATCTACCATGACAAGTGGATCGACTTCAACAAAAACGGGAAAAAGGATATTTATGAAAATCCCGAAGAACGTATACAGGACCGGGTAGATGATCTGTTGAGCAAGATGACCCTTGAGGAGAAAACTTGTCAGCTGGTGACATTGTATGGTGCAGGAAGAGTTCTGAAGGATGCTCTCCCGACCGACACATGGAAGGATGAAGTATGGTCTGACGGCTTGGGGAACATCGACGAACATCTGAACGGTGTCGGTAGCGCATACGGGAAGTTCCGCAATCTGATCTACCCTTTCTCCAATCACGTTGAGGCGCTCAATACTGTCCAACGGTGGTTCATCGAAAATACACGCCTGGGTATACCTGTAGAATTCTCGAACGAAGGAATCCACGGCCTGAATCACACCATGGCCACCCCCCTTCCCGCTCCCATCGCCATCGGTTCCACTTGGGACCGCGAACTTGTCAGGAAAGCAGGAAGCATCGTGGGTAAAGAAGCCTCTCTTCTGGGATATCACAGCGTCTATGCTCCTATCCTTGACATAGCACGTGACCAACGTTGGGGCAGAACTCTCGAATGCTATGGAGAGGATCCCTATGTAGTGGCCGAACTCGGCATACAGATGGCATCAGGTATACAGGACCAAGGTGTCGCCTCTTGCCTTAAGCATTACGTCGCTTATGGAGTTCCCAAAGGCGGACGCGATGCGGACTGCAGAACAGACCCGCACATCACACCCAGGGAGCTGCATGAACTGTATCTGTATACCTTCCGCCGTGTAATAGAAAAGGCTCACCCTCTGGAAGTGATGTCCAGCTACAATGATTGGAACGGCGAACCGGTAAGCGCATCCCATTATTTTCTGACGGAGCTGCTTCGTGACACTTATGGTTTCGACGGGTATGTCGTAAGTGACAGCGATGCGGTGGAATTCGTGCACACCAAGCATCAGGTCGCTCCAACATATGATGATGCTGTCCGCCAAGTGCTTGAAGCAGGCCTCAATATCAGGACCAACTTCTCACAACCATCGATCTTCGTTGATGCCGTAAGGCGTCTTCTGTCCGAAGGCAAACTCTCTGAAGAGACACTCGACAAAAGAGTAAGGGAAGTGCTTTCGGTCAAATTCCGTCTCGGTCTTTTCGACAATCCTTTTTCCGGAAACGGGAAGAAGGCGGATGAGGAAGCCGGGCTTTTGAAGAATTCAGACTTCGTGGCTCAGATGGGTAGAGAAGCGGTCGTTCTCCTCAAGAATGAGAACAAACTCCTTCCTCTGGACAAAAAGTCCCTCTCCAGGATCCTGGTAACCGGCCCACTTGCTGACGAAGACAATTTCATGACAAGCAGGTATGGTCCCAACGGCATTTCTACGGTAACGATGCTCCAAGGCATCAGGAATCATCTTTCTTCCAGTGGAATCACTGTCGATTACGAAAAAGGATGCGAAGTGAAAGACGCCCGCTGGCCCCTTAGTGAAATAATTCCCGAGCCCATGTCGGAGGAAGAGGAAGAAGGGATTCGGAAAGCGGTCGAGAAGGCCGCATCGGCTGATGTTGTCATCGCGGTGATGGGAGAAGACAAAGATGCCACCGGAGAGAGCCGTTCAAGGACATCCCTGGATCTTCCTGGACACCAACGTGAACTTCTGCAAGCCCTCTACAAGACCGGAAAACCCATAATCCTTGTGCTCATCAACGGCCAGCCGCTCACTATCAACTGGGAAGACAAGAACATTCCTTCCATTCTGGAAATGTGGTTCCCGAACTGTGAAGGAGGAACCATCCTTGGCGAAGTGCTTTTCGGAGAGGTGAACCCTAGCGGAAAACTTACGGTCACCTTCCCGAAAACCGTAGGCCAAATCGAAACGAATTTTCCCTTCAAAAAAGGCTCCGAAGGCGGACAAGGTCGGATCGGAGACCCGAACGGATGGGGTGTGACCCGCGTCATCGGGCCTTTATATCCTTTCGGATACGGACTAAGCTACACTGAATTCACATATTCGGATCTGGAAATCCGCAAAACGGATGACAACAGAATAGACGTATATTTCGATGTGACGAACTCAGGCGACCGTGAAGGTACCGAAATCGTGCAATTGTACGTCCGGGACAAGTACAGTTCAGTAGTCACCTACGATTCCCTTCTTCGTGGATTCGAGAGGATACCGCTCAAAAAAGGAGAAACCCGCCATATGCATTTCACTTTGGAGGGAAAGGATCTTCAGATTCTGGACAGAGACATGAAATGGACCACCGAAGCGGGAGAATTCGAATTGCTGGTAGGGGCAAGCTCCACTGACATACGGCTGTCCGGAACGTTCTCCATCGACACCGACCACACTTATTGACCCTCTTTACAGACCTCCAGAGCGGTTCACTATTTCCGGGGAAAAGGATTCAATCCGCATCACTTCTTGTGGAGTAAGAACTTCCGACCAAGTCTGGAGACGGCTTTCATCGGCCAAGAGATCAGCGCAGGACAGGGCTGAGAAGCCAAGGCGACAGTCCGGGAATACGGTGCCCGGCCTAAGATGTCCGACTCGGTGTACATCGTACTGTCACTTGTGAATCTTCCCGGTATGTCAACGCCCTTTGGACAAGGCATAATGATGCTGTATTCACCTTATTGAGATTTCCGCTCAACAATATCTTACACCTTTTTCAGATTTTTGACGACGCTGAATCAAGTCCTCTTTGGATTTACTGCAAGAATCCTGAGAAAAACGAGATGTACACATACATCTCCGTGATCCGTTATTACCTTGTGAGGAATACCGGATGTGAAGTTGTGACCTTTCCTGTCTGAAGACAAACGATGGTCGACAATCGTCCATATTCCCTACCATATGATTATAAATCAACCTTATTTGTCAGTTATTCGACCTTATCTTCAAAAATGGACCATATCTTTGACCATACTTGCAATAGTACACATTATCTTTTTCAACAGGTTTATAATTAATTGATTAACTACAGACCCAAAAGACCATGAGTATATTGATCCCAAAAGTCCTGCTCGTTTGCGCCCTTTCCATTGCGGCATTGAAGGCATGGAGTGCACCTGGACCGGAGGACATTATTCCGAGGCCCGTTTCCTTCACTTCAACCGGAAATACGTACCGTTTCCGTGAGGACGGAAAAGACATCAAAGTCAATTTGGGCGACAAGGCCTTCAACAGGGAACTACATTCACTTTCTCTTCCCTCTTTCGCCCTGGATGAAGCTTACCGGCTTACTGTCGGGAAAGACGGAATCCGGATCGCCGCCCTGTCGCAAAAAGGTGTTCTCCGCGCAAGGCAAAGCCTCAGTTACATGGAAGCTCTTTCCGATGACGGAACAATCCGGCAATGTTCCATAACCGACTACCCCAGATTCGCGCACAGGGGGCTGATGCTCGACATTTCCAGAAACTTCCGTTCAAAGGACTTTATCCTCAAGCAGCTCGATGCTATGGCAAGGGTAAAACTCAACTCTCTCCATCTGCATCTGACGGACAGCGCCGGGTGGAGAATCGAGATAGACTCCTACCCCGAACTGTGCAATTACGCGGCTTGGAGAAGTGCCGACAAGTTTACTGAGTGGAAAGATGGATCATATGCCCAAAAGGGAAGCGATGGTGCCTACGGCGGATACCTGACAAAAGAGGACGCGAAAGAGATTGTAGCATATGCCGAAAAAAGAGGCATCAGCATCATTCCTGAAATAGAAATGCCAGGACACTGTTCTGAAGTCACTGCGGCATACCCTGAACTTTCTTGTTGGCACAAAGACGGGAATGGCGAGCTGGTACAGACTCCCACCCCCGATGTCTGTCCTTCCAACGAGAAAACCTATGAGTTCTTCTGCAAAGTCCTGGACGAAGTGATTGAAATATTCCCGTCAAGGCTTATACATATCGGAGGGGACGAAGCCTCACGCAGAGCATGGGCGGAGTGCCCATCATGCCAGGCATTGATGCGGAAGGAAGGGATGACGGACATAGCCGAGCTCCAGAGCTATATGACAAAGAGAATGGAAAAGCATCTTCTGTCCCGCGGGAGGGTGCTTCTCGGATGGGACGAGATAATGGAAGGCGGCCTCGCCCCCGAGGCTACCGTCATGTCATGGCGCGGAACGCAGGCGGGAGCGGAAGCGATGGCGGAGGGACACGATGTGATCATGTGTCCCATGAGCAATTGCTACCTCGATTATCCTCAGGACGAACCGTCCAGGGTTCCTCCCGCATTCGGAAGCTATCAGCCCCTCAAGAACGTTTACAAGTTCAACCCCCAGCCCGATACGGTGGATGAGGCCATGCTGCCGCATCTTCTCGGAGTCCAAGGAAACCTGTGGACCGAATACGTCCCGACCGACGAACATGCCGAGTTCCAGCTGTATCCAAGGGCATTCGCCATCGCTGAAATCGGTTGGACTCCTCAGGAAGAAAAGGACTATGACAACTTCCGCGCAAGAGCCCTCGACCTTCTCGACGTGCTAAGGGCTGACGGATACCATCCGTTTAACCTTGCCGACGAGTTCGGGGATCGTCCCGAGGCCGTCCATCCAGCCGTTCATCTCGCCCTTGGCTGCCCCGTCAAGTACAATATACCCTATAACTCCAAGTATCCGGCAACAAGGGAGGCCTCCCTGACAGATGGCGTCCGTGGAGGATACTCCTATTACGATGCCGTATGGCAGGGCTTCCTCAGTGACATTGACGTCGTCATCGACCTCGGGGAAGTCAAGGATATCCATTTCATCGGAGCATCTTTCATGAGCCAGATCGGCGTAAACATCGCCCTTCCCGAGAAAACCGAGGCCTGGGTATCGGAAGACGGGGAAAATTTCACTCCGCTATGCAGCACCTTCAGGGAACTCCCCGACGCTGCCCAGACAGGACAGAGTTTCGTCCTTTATGGGGAAGTCGTCAACGCAAAGGGCCGTTTTGTGCGCTATAAGGCCTTCAGATCAGGAAAGCCCCGCCACGACTGGCTGTTCACGGATGAAATCCTGGTCAACTGAAAAACGGGACCCTCTTTACTCAATCATCCCATATCAAAACACATCGGACATGGCAGAAACTGTAAAACACTCTAACGCTAGAATCTATACCTTCCCGGTCCTTTTCCTCTCCCTGGCGCTCTGTACTCTTTCCGAAGCGCAGGACAAGAGCTACTGGAAAGCTGACGAGAATCTCTTAAGGCAGATTTCGGACAGCCGTATTGTACACTCCATAATGAAAGAGATTCCCGAGAATTCAGGAATGTACCGATGGGAGAAAAAAGAAGTACACGGCCGAAGGATGCTACCTCTTTTCGAGGACTTTTCATCCCTGCAGCATAACGGTGAGGGAAGGATATATCCTGATGCCGAGTTTTCCCATAGCGGAAAAGGAAGCGTCAAACTCGTGACCCCCGTATCAGGTCCCGTCAAAAGTTCCGACAACCGGAACTACGGAATGCCGGAGATAGTCCGTCCTTTAGGCGGAGAAGACCTGAGAGGCTACAACAGGTTCAGTTGCTGGGTTTATGTCGAAGCTACCGGCTTCTATACCGCCTTCCTGGGGTTTGAACTTCGGAACGAGGGAGAGCATCCGACTCCGACACCGGGAAGATTCGAGGGTTCCCACTTCGTAACCGTGACTCCCGGACAATGGATAAGAATAATATGGGAGATTCCTGATCTGTACAGGGACAAGGTCACAGGCTTTTCCGTCAGCATAATGATGAACGGGGAAACTCAAGGGTCCCTTAGCGAGATGACCCTATGGGTCGACGAGATGTCCATCGAAAGCGTTTCACCGGAACATTCAAGAGGCTTCGGTCTGGATGAAGGTTCAGTGGCCTACAGCCACAGCGGGTATCTTTCCGAAGGGCGGAAACAGGCGGTTCTGCCCGGACCGAAGGCGCAAAACTTCAGCCTTGTTGACGAGAAAGGCAGCATTGTCTATTCATCACGGACTGTCCCAGTCCGGGGGAAAGACTTTTCGGTCGCCGATTTCAGTGACTTCACTTCCGAGGGAACTTACACCCTCAAGGTCGGAAGCTCTTCCACCAGACCTTTCCCGATAGGAGGATCCGCCTTCCTCTCGACAGCATGGCATACGCTGAATTTCTATTTTTCCCAGCGCTGCGGTTTCGACCAGAACGGAATACATGAGCCCTGCCACCTTGATGTCTTGATGCACCATCCCCTGGACGGGAGGACCCTTTCCGTTGCCGGCGGATGGCATGATGCTGCAGATCTTACCCAAGGAACCGGAAATACTACTGAATGTATTATCTCCCTACTTGAAATGGCTTCAGCCGTGAAGGGCAGGGATGAGGTATTGTACGAAAGGCTCCTTGAGGAGGCAAGATGGGGACTGAGTTGGGTACTTCGTACCCGTTTCGGAGACGGATACCGTCTTGGCGGGATCATTATAGGCATATGGACCAAGAATACAAGAGGAGACAAGGACGATATGGACTGCAATGCCACCAACAATGCCTCGGACAACTTCCGCACCGCCGGGGCATGCGCCATGGCCGTAGAGCATTTCATGAAGGCCGATCCCGTGTTTGCAGGCTGGCTTGAAAGGGCCGCAAAGGAGGACTATGTATTCGCAAAAGAAGCGCTACCCTCCCAAATCAATCCATCGTCAGAAGCCGAACTGAACGCAATGGCTGTAGTGTCAGCCATGCGGCTTTATGATCTGACAGGAGATGAGTCCTATCTGGAGGATGCGGCATCCTGGGCAAAATCCCAAATGAAATGCCAGCAAATGTCTCCACGGAATGACTGGAAGATTCCTCTAAGAGGCTTCTATTGGGAGAATCATTCCCACCAAAGGGCTCTCGCTTATTATCATGGCAGTCAGGAACATCTGCTGGTCCAAGGACTTGCGATGCTTCTGGAGGCAGCACCCTCGCACAAGGATTCCCCCTTATGGAAAGAATCACTTCAAGCGTACGCAGAGTATTATAAGGCCATTGTCGGGATAACAGCTCCATACGGCATGCTTCCCGCAGGAGTATACGAGAAAGGGAATACCGACTATTCCACCATATATCATGAAGGAAACGCCGTCGGACTTCCCACAATGGAAGAATACAATGCTCAGGTCGGAAACGGAGTTCCCTTAGGAGGAGGATTCTACCTCAGAAGGTTCCCTGTCTCCTATCAGTTCAGAGGATTCAATTCCGTAACCCTCGCCAAGGGTAAAGCGGCGTTCATCCTTAGCCGTGCACTTTCAGATCCGGTTCTTAGGGATATTGGCACAAGACAGGTAGAGTGGGTCATCGGATTAAATCCGTTTGCCATGAGCACCGTTTATGGGGAAGGCTACGACTATCCCCTTCTGTACGGAGCCTATTCCGGAAATGTTGTCGGAGCGGTACCGGTCGGCATCGAAACCTTCGAAAACGACGATGAGCCCTATTTCCCGATGCAGTCGAACTGCACCTACAAGGAAATCTGGACTCAGGCCACCGCCAGGCTTTCCTCGTGCGTTGCCGAAATCTTTCTCCTGAAGCACTGACCTTGAGATCCGCCCGATCCTGACGTACATAACCGCATGAGATGGTCATAGCCCTCAAAATACGACGACCCGTTGGTCAGACGACCTTTTACCATTCCTGGATTCAATGACATGGCAGATGGACAAGTTTGATTTTTCAGTAAACCCTAATTAAGGTTAGTATGATGTCCTCGCAGTTAACATCATAATCTTCTATTTGTGAGGACGTGCACTCCCTCACATTCTTTGGTCGGTCGACCTAATCCCTGCGATGGACTTTTATCGAATTCTCAGGTTTTTGACGTCCCATGTTGTAGAACTGCTCACTGGCATGTACTATCATCACCAGCAGGCAGGCGATGACGCGGATGTAATCAACAAATGCAATCCGTTCTTTCCTTTACTCGATAATTTCCTTAAAAAACAGTGTGTTCGGGGCAGCATAGAGCTTGCGGAAGTCTTCGGCACTGGGCTGGTCGGGGTCGGGGGCATAGAACTCGTGCTTGTAGTTGCGCCAGATGAGGAAATAGTTGATGGGGTATTTGTCCATGATGGGCTTCAAACGGGCACTGAAGTTTTTTGCAAAAAGGACAAGTACTCACCGAATTTTGCGTCCGCCACCTAAAGCTGGAAACGGCCCCAGAACGGCCTGAGAGGTTAATGTTCCGGTCCGCGGGATTGAATGAGCGGATAAAAATCGCTACATTTGCAGATAGATTGAAGCGGTCCACCACATAGCCGCATCACCATAACCAATCCTGCAATCCACAAAACACATGAGCATCAGAGGATTCATCATCTCGCTGACACTCGCGCTGGTCCTGTGCCCCGTGGCCGGCGGACAGACAAGAGCAATCAGGGCGAACATCAGGGGCGTCGACATCGGACAAGTCATCAGTCCCGAAGATATCAAAAGGCAGTTCTCCGACCACCAGGTCCAGACCAATCTGGGCGTCTACTCCTTCAGATACCAAGAGACCTTCGACTACGTCAGGGTCAAGGATTACGATTTCTCCGGACGCTACGGTGGTTCGGGCGAAATCATATACACCCTCCTCGACGGCAGGATCATAAAAATCGAAATCGAGCTGACTTCCACGGAAGGGCTCGACCGCGAAGAATTCTACAAGAGCCTGTACGCGGTGCTGTACTCGGAATACGGCATATGGGACAGAGGGCTGGACATCATCTTGTTCGACGGGGACGCCAGCACTTACGATTCCGACGCGATGCCCATAGTCAGCGTACGGGGCGACGCGAACGCCTACCTCTGGTCAGGGGCGAACGGGGTCGACCTCTTCCTGGAGCTGATAGACTACGGGGGGCAGTGCAAGATAAAATACGTCGCTCCCCTGTCATACAGGGCCGGAGCCTCCAAGGTCTCCTCCATACTGGAGAAGCTCGACAGTTCCACACTATAATCCAGCAGCCATGTTCAAGAGAATATTCACAGCCGCCATACTTTTCCTGTCCATCTTCTCCTACTGTCACGCACAGGGCTTCGCTTGTCCGTACTGTCACGCGCACATCGATTTCAGAGTCAAGGTCTGTTGGCTGTGCGGGCGCGACCTCACCGAATACTGGAAGGACTACGACCGGAAGCTGAGGAACACGATGAAGTCATACATCGCTCTGAATTACGGTGTCGCCGGTTCGATCATAAACGAGGAGAAGGCAAAGAAGGCGGGACTCAACGAAGAACACATGACACAGGCGAATTCGGTGGTCAACGACATCGTGGACAACTTCGAGAAGACGTTCGCGGAGATCGAGGGGGCACTTCCGCAGTACTACGAATCCTGCGACATCTCGGTGCTCGACAGGGTGAGGGGCCAATTCAACAAGGCCATGAGCGGTTTCGCGTTCTCGGTCCGCGAGTGTTCCGGAATGATAGACGACTGCGACGGCGCGGCATTCAACCGCCTTGACGCCCTCGTCGACAGGACCAACAGTCTGCGCAGAAAGATAGAGTCGGCGAAGTCATACGTCCCCGACCGGATCAGGCTCGGGGAATTCACGTTGGTCAGAAGCGGGCAATCCCACCGACTTTCACTGCCCCCAGACTTCTCCTCGTCCAGACTGGTCGTCCCAGCCTCCGGCAGGTTCAACTACGTAGACGTTCCTGTAGCGGGACTGCTGGAAGGGACAGACCTGAGCGTATACCCCGGTCTCGAGTCCATCGAATACCAGGGCGACCTTCTCGTGTTCGACGCGGCCCAGCACAACGCCTGCCCCAACTTGAAGACGGTCGTCCTGAACGGCAAGGGCACTGTCCCCCCCAGGATGACAGGCGGGGCGCTCCGTGAAGGCATCACCGTACATGTATCGCAGACCGCCATCAGGACATACACCTCCGGAGCCTATGAAGGATGGGACAAGGTGATGCTCGTCGCCGAAGGGGACGGGAGCGACCTGTACGCCATGGACGGGACCGTGTACAAGTACGACAAGGGGAGCCGGAAGGCCAGCATACACCACTACTACAAGTCGGGCGCGGGAGCTCCCGCCTTCCTCGAGACCGTCGCCGGGGCCCCCGTCTCGGCGATCGACGACTACGCCTTCTCAGGAAGCCGCATCAGCGGCATCAAGATACCGTCCACCGTCACACGGATCGGGGACAGGGCGTTCTACGACTGCACCGGACTGGAGAAGGTCACCATCCCGGGGAGCGTCACGGAGATCGGAGGCGGCGCGTTCCTCGGGTGCAGGAACCTGAAGGAAGTCACCATCACGGGACAGGAGCCGCCGTCCGCCCATCTGGACATGGTCCCGCAGAGCTGCTGGGTCACCGTGGGACGCAAGACGCTGGAGAAGTTCGTGAGCACCCAGCCGTACAAGAGGTTCAAGAGGGTCAGGGAAGAGGGCGGAGGCCAGTACCGCGCATACGACGGAAACCAGACGTACCTGGTGAACGAAGCCGACGGGTCCGCGAAACTCGTCAAGGGCGCTGACGCCGGTGTGCTGGACCTCCCGGAGGACGTCTTCGGCGGCCTGTTCAGGCTCACCGGCATCGGGACACGCGCGTTCGAGGGGTGCGGCAGCCTCACCACGCTGACGGTCCCCTCCTCGGTCAAGACGATAGACGCCGAGGCCTTCTCCGGCGCCCCGAAACTCACCGCCGTCCGTTCGCTAGGCGATGTGCCCCCGGCATGCGACAAGGCGATCTTCGACAAGAAGAACGCGTGCACCGTGTACGTGCCAGCAGAATCCGTGAAACTGTACAAGAAAGAGAAAGGCTGGAAGTCCGCTGACGAGATCCAGGGGTCGGACGTGCTGGGAGGATCCGGCGCCGGCAGAGCTCAGGCGTCCTCAAGCCCGGCAACCATCCCAGCGTCCATCACCACGACCAACGGGGCGACCCTTTCCGGCATGAGCCGGACGGAAGCGCTGGCAAAATGGGCTGAGCTGTTCTCCGACAAGCACAACAGGAAGTCCCTCGGGACGATCAGCGTCAAGGACATCCATACCGAAACGATCAACGCCCCGAGCGGCGACCTTGAATGCATCATAGCGGATCCGCACCTGGTCAGCATAGAGGGGTACGTCGACGTGCCGGGCGACCGCACCGAAGTCTACCTGAAGAAATTGCGTCCCGGAAAGACCACGCTGTACGTCATCTTCTACGGGTATTTCTATTACGAGTACACGGTGACAGCCGAATAGGACACGGTCCTCCCGCAGGACCTCCAGACAGGAACGGCTTCCGGACGATACCGGAAGCCGTCATCCTTTTGCCCTTACCGGAGGGAAAGCGCACCGCAGGCGGTTCACTTCTCCCCTCCCACCAGCCATGACGAGAGTTCCTCCCTGGAATCGAAGGAGTAGGTCCTACCGCTCTTTGGTTATGATTTCAAATTTATCATTTTTGTCACAAAGGACAAAGATAGATACGAACAAATCCACCTGACACAACATTTCATGCCAGTTCATATTAATTCATTTTACAAAAAGCCCCAAGGCATTATTATTATCGAATTCTCAAAGATATGGTATAGAGAACTAATGAGAACACATTGTTACTTTTTCTTGGATGCTTTGGAGCCTGACAACTTTTCAATCTTTTTGTCGATTGTCTCATTAAAGTCCCGGACTAAGGAGGTTATAGACTTCTTAGGTTTGTCAAGAGACTGATTATAGGCTTCCAGTGCATTGACTTTTGTACGGATAAACTCATATTCATCAATTGATTTTGAATCCTTTATATTTGATTCAATCTCTTCTATAAATTCTGACTCATATTGCTTTTTTTCTTTATCCGTAACTGCTTTTATTGATCCGTTTTCAAACAATTCAAGGTTATCGGTCAAGAATATTCTGTTTGCCTTAGGAACTGTACCAGCCTTCTTCGCTTCTTTGGCAATTTGTATATCCTCTTCCGTAGAGGTATATTCTATTGGATCAGAATCATACTTTGATTCGGTATCCGCCATTTTAAGTGACGTAATTTTAGCGCCATAGCCCGTCATTGTCGTTTTGTAGGTAACCCACAGATGCAAAAATCCGACAGTCTTAGTTGTACGATAGTTGGAAGCAACCACAACATCGTAACCCTGATTTTCCATTGCTTTATAAGCGGTTGCTGCCCTGGAAAGCCGTCCCGGATGTCCAAAAATAGAACCAGCGGCTTCATTAATGTCTGCATACTTGTTCCCACCTGAAATTTTCAGGACTCCAAACAAATAGGTCGTTGTATTTGTGGCTGTCAACTTGTTGTCCGTATTGACATCAAGATCAGCCGCCATGTTAGGATAAGACAATGGAACATAGCCATAGGTTTGTGCCATTGAACTACAACCTATCAAAACAATAGTTCCGATCAAAAGAGAACACAGGTGAAAGATAGTTTTTTTCATAATGAAAAAAGAATATGTGACCAGGCTCTAAAGCCACAAATCTTACTAAAGAGAGTAGAGCCCATATTGCGGAATCAATGATATTCGCGACAAAACACTCCCTACTCGTTGATTACCATATTAGCCCAACAAGTAGTGCTAATTTAAGGATAATCCTTTTTTCTTCGAGCCACATAAATAATCCATTAAGGTCCAAAAGTACAACATAACATCATGATGGAGAATCCATTGTAAATTGCCCCCACCTTTCCTTCTTTCATCGGAAAAAGAAACGCAGGCTGAAGAGAGTAAAATTGAGTCACTTTGCGTCTGAATTTCCCCTTACAAGGTCGATTCATATTTGTTCATATACGAAAAAAGCTCCCCTGAAGGGAGCTGTGTCCAAATGTCTTTACCTGCAAACAGGACGTATCAATGATCCGGTCGACCTGAACTGTTGGGCTACGCTTGTAGATTGAATGTCGATTCCCAGAATCAAGGCCTGGTAAGGATAATCTCGGGCGACGTTTGAAGACCAATAGAAACCCACTCTGTAATCATCGCCATAGTTGGTGTTATTGTAGTACATGTCGTCGACATAGTGACCTCCTGCCGGTAGAAAAATGCTGTTTTTGTTGACTTTGCTCTTGACAGTATATCCCACCACACCATTCTTCTTACCCCATATCCACGTACAGTTGTTTATGAGCTCCTTGATTTCTTTCTCTGTCGGGATTCTCCACTTGTCTCCCAAGGCTACGCTGGCAGCATCATCCACTCTTTGCAATTGGGAGATATTGTCCACTGCACCGTATTTCTCATCATAATTGTATTTCGTTATCGCATAGTGGGAGCCGTTGAACCACTTGTAGTTCGTCTGCCCGAAAACGCCCTTCGTTTCCGTCTCTCCCCATGAATAGAACGTCCCGAAATCTTCAGGCGAAGAAGCTCCTATATTGCAGGAAGCCCATTTGACGGATAGGCCGAGATCTACAGCTTTTCCGGGTGCATCATCTTTGGAACATGAACAAAGAGAGACAAGGGTAAGGGAAGAAGCCAGTAAGGAAAAAAACTATTTCATAATGGTTATCATTGGGTTGCCTCAAAAATACTCAACTTCTGAAAATCGACAATAACTCCGATGCGGATGACCTTATATTTTCGTTGGGAAAGCCTCTCAGAACAGCAACGCAACCTGGAAATAGAAATCCTCGAAGAACTTCCTCCCCCTGCCCTTTGTCTCCTTGAAATCCGACCAGAACTGTCTGACCACTTCATTCCGGACATCATAATCGATGAAATCATAAGCGGATGAATTGTACTGGACACTGAGTTGGAAGTGTTTGGCGGCTTCAATGCCTATGCCGACGCCTCCTCCAAGTATAAATGGCTTGATACCGGAATCCTTGAAAGAAGTTGCTTCGTATTCTATACGATCGACTTTGTTTTCGGTGATGCTGAAAGTACCCTTAACTGACCCTAGTCCAAAACCGACAAATGGTGAAACGAAGAGGTATGGCCGAATACCTCCGAAATCCTTTCCCCATTGAACCTGCACAGGAAATTCAAGGAACGGGGCGGCCACCTTGACCGAAGACCAGGTATTAATTATCGTATAGAATTCGGTGTAGTGTTTGTCATAGAAGATCTCCGGCTGCAAAGCAAAGCCATATTTCAATGGGATTTTGACTCCTGCGCCATATTGGTAGATTCCCTCGACTTCTGATCTTCCTGCAAATCCCACAAAAACAAGAGCTTGAGGTTTTGTTTGAGCATGGATAAAGATTGGCAAGATGACGCCAAAGACTATGAGAATTAACTTTTTCATGGTCATTATCTTTTGTGGTTATGCCAAAGGTAATCATATTTAGCGAATTGCCAATATCCTCCACACTTCAATAAAAAAGCTCCCCGAAGGGAGCAATGATATTTCGTATAGCCGAGATTGCAACTTCTAAAATCTATATCCTACACCAAAATGCCAACCACCCAAACCTTCATCTTCTCCGACAAGAGCAATTACTCCCATCTTTAGGCTCACGGCTGATTTCTGATTATCTCCCAACTTGAAGTCAATTCCAAATTCAGGATTAGCATACCATCCAAAATTGGTAACATCGCTATAATCATAGAAAGTCATGCCTATACCATTATCCAACCTGAAATACGGAGAAACTCTTTTCCTGTTGAAATTAACTTTAAATGTTGAGAAAATGGGAATAGAATAGGAACTTCTGTTCTGGTACCAATCGTGGCCGTTTACAAATAGGACTGTATCATAGTAATAAAATTTCACACCGCCACCTAAGAATATATTTTTATTGAATCTATAACCGACAACAGGACCGACATTGAAACTTTTGTATCCATCATTCCCAGGACCCAGAACAACCCATAAATCTTTAGTAAACTCGACTGCTACAGAAAAGCCGTTCTTCCACGTTCCGTCATAAATATCTCTTTTCCTTACTGGCTGAGAAACAACATACTCCCGTTCAGTTCCATTACTGAAACGGATTTTGGAGATATCTGTAGTTTTGGATACAAAGGTGGGGCCACTCTGATTATCATAGTACAAATAACGTATCTCGCTATCACTCACTTCTGTGATCTTGGCTTCAATAAGCCTTCCATCTCTGAAAGATATGACATCCTGTGCCTTAAGGCAGACTGACGCCAAAAGAAAGGCAAACAGACAAAGTATCTTTTTCATGGTCTTCATTTTTGTGGTTACACCAAAGGTAAGCATATTTAGCGAATTGCCAATATCCTCCACACAACCACCCACTCATATATTCAACCCCCTCCCCACTTTGACATGGGAGGGCTTATTTTTTTGTGTAGACAACTAAGCTCTACAAATCAGGGAACATATCCGCTGCTTTTGATTACTATTTCTTTTTATTCCTTACAGGGCTTTCTTTTTTCGGCAAAGATGGAGTCTTTGCATATTTCCCGAATGTATCACCCAGATCATCACCAAATTCTTCCATGGCATCACCCATAAGATTTAGGACCGAACCATACCGGCCAGCTTCAGTATTAAAATCTCTACTGAAGACAATCTGTTTGACTGCATCTATAATGCACACATAACCACTTATCTCAGATCCTTTGTCTTCGACAGATGTCACTTTAATCACCAGAGTATATTCAGCATCAGAATAGTGTCCTGCCTTGTGAGGGGTTGACCCCCAGTTGGCACCTTCATTGAAGGTAGACATGAACCTACCCTCAACTTCAGCTATCCCGGTATCCCAATCGGGTTCAGTAGCGATGAAGTCCGAAACATCGCGATGAAGTATTGTAGCCTCTGAGAAATCGAGAACCAGATTGAGATTCATGACATCTGCCAATACTGAAAGATCTTGCCATGGAGACTTCTCTGCAGGAATAGCATCTAATGCAACAGTTTTATCCAAAAAAGAAGAAGACGTGTTACTGCTATAAGAAATCACCCTTCCACTCCCTAAACGAATCTCTTTCAGTTGAGCGGTCTTGGCAACATTGACAAGAGATTCATTGGGATAGACATATTCCACATCTTCAGAAGACATCTTGGAGATTGAAGCTATCGCTTTTTCGCCGTTGACGAAAAATAAGGTATCAGGTTTCGCTTGTGCCGATGCAAGAATTGGCAATAAGACACTTAGGACTGTTAGAACTGACTTTTTCATACATAACTGTTTATATGCACAAACTTACGAAAAATCCTAACAGATAAGGCCAGAGACATAATTTTTCTTCCACCTGCTAAGTAGATTCTCTCCTTTTCCATCCTTGAACAGGGCAAACACATAAAAATTGGATATATTTGCGAGTGAAGTAAAATATTACAAGATGAAACGGTTGACATTCATAATCATCGGAATAGTGGTACTATTCTCCGGATGCTCAAAAGCAGAGAATGATGAACTCAAGAATGTAGATGACGTCTGTTCTGTTATGGACGACTCTGCTTTCAGGACATACTGTTTGGAGAATTTTGATTTCGACAAGGACGGAAAACTTTCCATGGAGGAAGCTGAAAAGGTTACCAGGATAGATATTAACTACAAAGGAATCAGATCCTTAACCGGAATTGCATATTTCAAGAACCTTGAAATACTTAACGCATCCAGCAGCCAGATAACAACGATTAATGTCTCTAGGAATACAAAGCTGATATGGTTATGGCTTTACGGTAACAACCTTTCTTCCATAGATGTTACCAATTTGACCGAATTGTCCGGGTTCTGTTGCGCCAGCAACAAGCTACAGTCATTGGATGTTTCAAATAATCTGAAACTGACCGAACTCCTTTGCTACGACAATCAACTGACTTCCCTGGACGTGTCCAAAAATGTTCTTCTCACAAGATTGGAATGCAGCGAGAACAAACTCAATTCTTTGGATGTCTCAAAGAATACTGAGTTGATACATCTAAGGTGCGGATACAATAATCTGTCTTCGTTGGACGTAACAAAAATGCACAACCTCGAACAGCTGCGTTGCGGTGGAGGAAAACTTAAAAGCCTAGACATTTCAAATAATACCCATCTGAAAGAGTTGGCTTTCGAATCAAACCAAGTCGAAGCGATTGATCTGAAGAACAATAGAGAGTTGGAAATAATTGAATGCAACAACAATGAACTATCTTCCCTTGAACTGAATTACCTTCCGGAACTGTGGAGACTGTATTGCAAAAACAATAATCTGACATCTTTGGACATGTCCAAATGTCCCAAACTGAACGACATCGAATATAATCCGCAAAAACAGGGTGACATCACTCCGATTTTACCTCCCAGATGGCAGTAGATCCGATATACTTAACTCTACACAACCCAATTCCACATGATGAACAATCTTCCAACTGGCAGAGAATAGTCCTGCAAACACAGAAATACGTAAAAATAGCGACCGGAGATCAATCTGATCGCTTTATTTTTTAGTATGGGGACTAAGAAAATAGGTTGATTGATTACCTGGAAACTATGTTTTGGGGTATGATATTAACCTTGCGAGATGGATTTCGGGTTGAAAATTTGGCGAAAAGTGTGTGATGTGGGTTTGTTTGAACCATCTCTTTATGTATTCAAGGTAAACTTGCACCTAGGATAGTTCGAACAACCGTAAAACCTACCATATCTTCCATTCCTTAGGACAAGGTTTCCACCACAACGAGGACATTTTCCCTCATTAATGAAGGAATAGCTTGTTGCTTTAGCTTCTTGAGCTCTTGCAGCATGTTCTGAAGCTATTTCTCCAGAACCATCCCTCCGATGCATAGATATAGTGTGAATGATTGAACTAACTTGTTCTTCTGTAAGCAATATATCCTTATGGCTAAGAATCACATCTTCAAGGTTACTCCAATGTGTAACATCTGCACTTGAGACGGTCAGATGCAATTCCGCGTTGTTGGAGAAAACAATTATCGAGAAGAATGGAAGGGTTCCATACTGCGAAAGAAGTTTCCTTAGCGTGTTTATGTGACCTTGATTCTGTCTTATTGGATTGAAGAAAGGAAACTCTTTTGAATGATGCCCATATTTGAATACTGAACGGCTGAACCAACTAAAGTATTCTTTCCAATACTCAGCATTTTCGGAGCCATATATTTTTCCGGAATAATTCTTTGTCTCTATGACGAAAATTCCACACTGAGATATTACAATGTGATCAATCTGAGATGTCTTCCCATCAGGTCTTTTTAGGTAAACGTCGTTCATAATTATATAGTCAGGTGGAAGTGACGACAACTTTGCCCCAACTATTCTTTCCCCTCTCTCTCCTTTATTTACGAAAACTCCAGACCTAACGAGAATGAAGCCAACAAAGAGGATAAGAAGTACAATTAATATTCCGTCCATCTGTTTCTAATTTGTCAGATTGTGAAAAAGCAAGAAATGTGAATCACTTCTTATCTATCAATTCCTGATACATCTTGAAGAGTCTTGCCACTATCTCGCTTTCGGAAGAATCCTTGTGGAAACCATAGGCTTCAAGGACAGCAGCATCGTTAGCTTGATGAGCTTTGCGGAGTTCGATGGGCATAGTTAACTCATCATAGAGATCCGCAAGGCTACTATCCGGATACAGAGCACGTGCATCTAAGATTGCTTGAGCTGTTATTTCTATCTTGGTTTTCTGCGATTCTGAAGGTGCAGGCCAGGGGAAGTTATTATAAACGATGGTGTTAGAATAGCTATAATCGCTCTTTAGGCGACCGCAGACAGCTCTCATCCAGGACATGTGAACGGAAGAAACAATAATCCCAAAATCATATATTGTCGAACTTTGCATACAGAAAAGTTTATCCCCAGGTACAACCTCTCGGGATAAATAATCTACAGGTATGTACTTCCTTCCCTCCGACGAAACTTTTGGGAGTGCCACATAATCACTATCAGGTATTCTTATCTCATCAAATAACGAAGGCGTATCTGCTTTTTGCCTTGTCGCAGCCTTACTACTCGCCATTCGGAAAACTTTAACTTTTTCTACCCTGCTTAAAACAATAGGACATTTCTTAATTTCTCTTGGGTTAGCACCTTGCAACCATAAACAGTACCTCGGTTTGCGCTGGATGAAATCTTTGCCCATCATAAATGGACGAATAAATTGTAAAGCTTGAGGTTCTCTGGAAACTAATTCTTCTTTTTCTTCAGATGAAAGAATAAGATTCCCATCATCGGTTGGTTGACACCCACGCACAAACATAGGGACATCACAAATAGGGCTCGAACGTCTTTCTATAAAGATAGAAGGAGCATCTAGAAGATATGGGTTAATATTGTTAGCAACAACTTCTTCCCCATTCAAATACAAGAATTTGCTATCATGACTTATTGTACTGAATCCTATAATCACACAATGAACTTGAGCTTTTTCATTTGCTTCGCTATTCCATTTGAATGAACGATATGCAAAGTTGATTGAAATGCCAAAATGTTCAATCAATGGTCTCCAAATTGAAGAAACTTGCTCTCCTTGAGTAATAGAATTAGTGGAAACTAATGCCGCATTTAACGGCTTTGAAAGATTTGTTGCCTCGCGCATTAATTCTGCTGCCTTGAAATACCAACCAGCAACATAATCAACATTTTTGTTCGGCATAAGAGCTTCAAGATCAAGTTTCTGTTCCTTCGTTTGATATGCATACCCTATAAAAGGAGGATTCCCCATGATGTAACTCAGTTCACCAGCCGGGACGACATCATTCCAATCCATCCTTAGGGCATTACCTTCATGGATGTTGTTGTACTCTTTGAGGGGCAACGGTTCGAGGTTGAATCCGACAATTGCATCCGTTTCCTGAAGCATCTGGGTTTCCGCAATCCAAAGGGCAGCCTGAGAAACGGAACAGGCGAAATCATTGATCTCGATTCCATAGAACTGATAGATGCTGACCTTAATGGGATCAGCCAATTCTCCGATAATCCTTTCTCCTCCGTAAAGAATCTTGATGGCTTCATTCTCCAACCTCCTTAGACAGGTGTACGATTCCGTCAGGAAGTTTCCGGAGCCGCATGCAGGGTCGAGAAACTTGAGGGATGCAAGCTTGTCCTGGAATTCTGCTGCCTTGGCCTTGCGTGTCTTGATGACCGAAATCTTCTTGATTTCCTCCATCTCCGCTTTCAGGTCATCAAGGAAGAGAGGGTCAATGACCTTATGAATGTTCTCCAGGGAGGTATAGTGCATACCACCGGATCTTCTGGTGGCGGGATTCAACGTGCTCTCAAACACAGCACCGAAGATTGTCGGAGAAATGTCACTCCAATCGAAGTCATCTGATGCCCTTTTGAGAATGAGGTCACGGATTTCTTCGGTGATTCTCGGAATTTCGATATCTCCCGCAAACATTCCACCGCTGACGAAGGGGAATGCCGCCAAATCAGGGTCCATGTAAGGATCACGATCCTCCGGTTTAGTGTCAAGCACCTGGAAGAACTCGATGAGCGCTCTGCGGAATTCATTGGCGGGGAATCTTTCCAAGTAATCATGGAACATGTTCCTCGATCCGAAGATCGCTGCATCTTCCGCATACAGGCAGAAAACCAAACGGACACAAAGTTTGTTGAGACTCTTCTGGCTGTCCGGATTATCGGGATTGATGTACTGGGCGAGGAGTTTCTCATAGAGTACACCTACGATTTCTCCTGCCTTGATGGATACCTCTTCTTCTTTTTTGAGGTGGATAGCTTTGTCGTCAACGAGGAATTCAAGACGATGGAACTCCTTCTCAAGATCCGCGAGTTCTAGGACCTGGGGAGGATCATTGGGATTCTCCATGTCATGGATGTGGAAAGTCTTGAAATTACATGTGACTATCCAACGAGGAGCCCTTGAAAGAGGAAGACCGGTGGCATATCTTCTGGCTTGCTGATACGGAGTAAGTTCAGTTCCGTCGCTCTGCTTGTACTTCTCGGTAAGAGTTCGATAGGATCCTTTCTGCTCTATGAGAACTTTGGTGGAATGGATATAGGCATCAATGAAATCGGATCCCCTTTCCTTGGTGATTGTCTTCACTGGAATCTCGAATTCCATTTCCTTCATAGGATTGTCGACTCCGAAAACATCATGAAGGAGAGAAAGCCAAAATCGCTGGGTCTCTCCCTTCTCATATCCCTTTCCGGACCATTCCCGGACAAAGTTTTTCGCCGCTTGCTTTTGTGCTGTATTTGATGCCATTATTCTTCTAAACTCGGATCCTTACAAAAATACGGATTTTTCCAAAGCTGACAACCTGAAAAAACATTTATGCAATAGGTTTCCGGATATAATGGATTTTAAAGAACCATATATTCCGTGATATACAATAAGCCAAGATAGGCAGGAAATTCTGTTATATTCCATTATGAATCGTACAGGAGAGGAAGATGTGCAGTAAGTCCGAATACTGAGAAAAGAGAAAGGAGAAATCCGATTCAAAAATTTCTTGTGAAGATTTATCCTGATTCAAATTCTGAGAAAAGTCGGATTTCAACAGAGGAATAAAAGAATTAAAAGGCGTTATTATCACAAGTAAATCACAAGCACAGAATAAAAGAAAAGCACCTACGGAAACCGTAAGTGCCTCATTAAAACCTGGTGAGGATTACTGGATTTGAACCAGTGCCCTCTTGCCTGTCAAGCAAGGCTTTTGAGACGTTTTTTGTATTGCAATATATTAAAAATCATTATATTTGCACTTGAATTGCAACACGTTGCAAATTTATGGTTTTATACCAGTTTAAACAAGAAATCACGCCCCAATCACGCCCCCTTAAAAAGCATAAAATATGGCAACCATCAGCGTCATTCTAAAGAAAAGCAAAACCAACTCAAAAGGAGAGCACCCGATTCAGTTGAGACTAGCAGATAGCGGTAACAAAAGGCTCTATTTCTCCACAGGTTTCTCCGCAACCGAAAAACAGTTCGACACAGAAGTTGGGCGATTCTTCCAAGGGAGAGGAATCCGTCCTTTCAATGTCGAACGAAAGGAAGAAGGCGGAGGTATGAGACCATACACAAATAAGGAAGCAAACGACAAGCTATCCGAAATGGAAAACCGCGCCAGAGGTATTCTGGAGAGCTACTCCGAGAACAAGGTGGACTGGACTCTCGAGATGTTCAAGGAAGAATTCGCGA
>ODAI010816390.1_pt1 | contig 25159 bp, 22 predicted proteins | sample 1539321 | NCBI WGS metagenome assembly ODAI01 (sample SAMN02144231, study PRJEB22623) | gut metagenome | biome: sheep rumen | host: Ovis aries | place: New Zealand
CGGCATTCCCGGCGAAAAGCTGAAGAACATCTACTTCCACTCGTCCAGCCCCGACTCCAACCCCAAGCTGGGCACGCTTATCGACTATCTCGGCGCAAAGCGAATCGGCCTGCTGCATGTGGACACGGTGGACGACATCCGGGATCTGCTCCCCACCCGCGCGGCCTATGCAGCCGCAAAGCGCGGCTGCGAAACCGTTGCCGTCGGCATTGCCCAAGACAGCTACGACGAATGCCTCAAGGGCATGCGCAGGCTGGCCGCCCTCAAGCCCGACGCCGTCTATCTCGGGCATTTGCGCTGCACCTCCGCGGAAACGCTTAACGGGCTGCTCCAGCCGCTCCTCGACGCGGGCATTCCCGCCGTTGGCACCGAGTCCCTCGGCGAAGCCTCTGCCGGCGCGCTGATGGCCTTCTACCAGCGTGCCGGCACCATGGAGCGGCGCAACGCCTACCACTTGCTGCGCATCCTCTTCGCCGGCAGGAAGGAGGTTCTACCGCCGCTGGAAGCGGCTGGAGAACTCGCTGTCAACATGGAGACGGCCTCCACGCTTGGCATACGCCTGCCGATGAGCGTGCTGGCCGATGCCGAATACATCATCTGGAAGACGCGCAAATCGCCGGCCCCCTAATCCCCCTTCCTCAGCCAGGGGTGCAGTCGCGTCAGCGCTCCTCCTCTGGGAGCCAGAGCTGAAGGAGCCGGTGCAGATCTTGCGATTGCCGCAGGCGATCCAGCATCTTGGCAAAGCGCGCACGTCCGGCGACATCGTCCTCCCTGAAGACAGGCACGAGCATCCCCAGCCCCCAGTCCTGCAGCGGCCCCGACACGGCGACGCCCCCGGCGACGGCCTTCAGCGTGCCCGCCGTGCAGGCCGGCACGAGAGCGCTGGCGATCCTGCGCCGGGAGAGCTCATTGATCAGGGCATCCCTCGAAGGGTAGGACCGCACGCGGCAGCGGCCGTGAAGGCGCGTCCGCATGGCGGAAATGACCTGCTCCTCCCAGCTCCCTTCGACGACACCGACTGTCCTGGGCGAGAAGACAACGGCATCGCCGGCAAGCTTCCCGTCCCAGGACACGACGGCAAGAGGACTCTCCAGCACCGCCTCGCCGAAGGCCAGTCCCTTGGGCGGCACGGCACCGGCCTCGACGAAGCTGAAATACAGATCGACAATGCCGGCGCGCAGAAAGTCCTGAGCCATCTCCTGGCGCAGGGGCATGTGGGGCGCCTTCGTCCTTGCCACTCCGGCCAGCGCGTCCATAAGCGCCGGACACAGGCCCTCGGGGCCGCCGTCGGCCTTCAGCCGCGAGAAGGGCGTCTGCCCGGCAAAGAAGCCGTGAACAAAGAAGGCATCGACGCCGCAGGACGCAGCCCCCGGCGCCAGCAAAGCCAGCAGCAGGGCGAACGCCAAGGCAACGTGCCGTCCCGCTACCAGCATTTCTCGAACCTGCCTTCGCGGAAGCGGTAAACTGTCGTCTCCACGCCCGTTGGATTGCCGTTTTCGTCAAAGCCGATCTTGCCGAGCGACGTCTTCCATGTGCCTTCCCGCAGGACTCTGGCAATGTCGCCCGGCGCAAGGCTGTCCGCGGCGTCCAGCGCGCCGAGCAGGACCTGCATGGCTGCATAGGAGCTGTAGAAGTAGGGTCCGGGAGGCATGCCGAACCAGTTCCTGTGCAGCTCCGCCAGCGAGGCGCTCATGCTCCGGGAGCGGCTCTCGTCCGTGAAGACCGCGTATACCTTGACGCCTTGCAGCTTGAGGGAGCCGACGGTCTCCACGTTGTGGAGCACGTCGGGACAGACCACATTCACGGTCGTCCTGTTGGCCTCGAGGAGCATAAGGACGCGCTCGCACACTTCCTTGTAGGCGCCAATGAAGAGCGTGTCTGCGCCGGAGCGCTCAAGCGCCCGGACAGAGGCCGAGAAGTCGAGGGAAACGGGGTTGAGCCTGTCGCAGAGCACCGTTGCAACGCCCTTCTTCTCCAGCTGGTCCCGCACCTCCAAGGCGAAATCCCGGCCGAAGGCCGTGCCGTCGTGCAGAAAGGCCGCCCGCTTGACGCCGAGCTTGCTCTTGGCAAACTTCGCCGCGACCCGCCCCTCCTCCCGCAGGGGATTGATGGTCCTAAAGAACCAGGGATTGCGCTTGGCATTCCCCATGTCGTCCTTGGTGACCGAGGGCGAGACGGCAACAATGCCGGCCTTCGTGTAGACGGGAAGCGCGACCTCCATGGCGTCCGTGCAGGTGTGCCCGAAGACGGCCGCCACCCGCTTTGCGACCAGCTGCTCTGCAGCCCCCACGGCCTTGCCGCGGGTGCACTGGTCGTCCACCTCTTCCAGCACCACGCGCATGCCCCGCACGCCGCCCCTGTCGTTGATCTGCGCAACGGCTATCCGCGCGGCCCGGCCTATGGAAGCGCTGTCCTTGGCAAAGGGGCCTGTGAGCGCATCGGCCACGCCGATGCGCAGCACCGCCTGCTCCCCGCAGACGGCGGCACCTGGGGCCAGCGCCAGGAGAAGGCAGGCGAAGGCGGAGGCGAGGGCTCTGGCGAGAGGCATCCCTGCACGGTGCAGAAGGCGGCCATCTGGATGTCTTGCGCGTTGCTGCATGGCGAAGGCTCCTTGAAGGTGGGGTGGACGCAGTGCCGTGCGGGCGCCTGCGCTTCAGGGAAAGAAAGTCCGGAAACAGGGTGCTTGTCAACTGGGACGGCAGCTTCCCTAGGGATACGCTGATTAATTCAGCATCGGCTCAACAACCCTTCGATAATTCAATGGGTTAGTTCGGCCTTGTCGCTGAAAGATGCCTTTAATCAGCGCTTCCCTAGAGAAAAAACTCAGGCTCCCGGCGATCCCGGCAGACAGCCTCAAGCCAGGTTCGGATCGCTTCCTGGCGCTCGTCCAGAAAGGCCTTGGCACCCTGGGGGCAGAACTTCACGCAAGCGCAGCAGCGCAGGCACCCCCCGCCCACGAGGGAGGGGTCGTCCCTGCCGACGATGCCAAGGGGGCAGACCTGGGCGCAGGCGCCGCAGCGGGTGCAGGAGGCAAGCGTCGAAGGCCTCGCCGGCGCAGAGGGCGGCAGTGTTTTGTAGGGGCGTACGCCCGGAAGCCGGCCTGCAACGTTCCGGCCCTCTGCAGCTGCCTGGGCGGCGCTGGCCGCAAAGGCCGCAAGCAGCTCCAGATCGCTGGCGTCCGGCCTGCCTGCGGCCACGGCCGGCGCGATGCAGTGCTCGGCGATCACAGCACCAGCGGCTGCCACCGTGAAGCCCTGCGCCGCCAGCATGTCGCCTGCCTCCAGCAGCGCGTCGTCGTAGTGGCGGTTGCCATAGACGGCAAGGACGACGGCTTGCCTGCCAGCCCCCTCAAGCGCCTGCAGGCAGGGCAGGCAGATCTCGGGAACGCGACCGCCGTAGACAGGAAAGCCAAAGACAAGGACATCTCCGCCCGCCAGGCGGACCGGCCTCTCCCTCCCTGCCGGGAGGGTCCAGTCGTGCAGCTCGACGCCTGCCTGCAGGGCCTTGGCCATGCCTTCTGCCAGCAGGAGCGCCATGCGCTTCGAAGAACCGGTGGGGCTGAAAACGGCCGCGTGGATACGTCTGCTCATGCGCTGCTCCTTTGCCCCGGCGCCGGCGCGCCAAGGCCTCGCTCTCTGCCTGCCACCTCCTTATGCCACGTCTGGGCGCGCTTCGCCAGCCAGATGCCGGGCTCCCGGTTCCGCCGCTCCCGGCCAAGGCGCCAGGCGCATTGCCGGTCAAGGACTGCGCCGCGAAACCGCCTGCCTGCTGGCAGCAATGCCGCTTGCCGGCGAAAGCACGAAGCGGTCATCGAGCCTGAAGCGAGAGTCCCTCGAGCCCTTCGAGATGGACAGCGGTGCCGCCCCATCAGGTCAAGGGAAGCGCGCTGATGCAGCGACGCATTCTACCGCTGACCCGCGGTGCTGACGCACTGGCAGAATCCAAGCGCCAAGCCCGCAGGCTCGCCTTCACCGGCAGACAGCAAGCTGCAGGTCCAGTAGCTGGGATGTCTTGGCCCTGCAGGGACGTTTACAGTACACGTTCCGCAAATTTCTAGTACAGTTTGTACTATAAATTAAATGGGCATCCGACTCTGCTGCCGGATGCCCGAAATTCCTGGTGGGTCGTGCGGGGATCGAACCTGCGACTCTCTGCTTAAAAGGCAGATACTCTACCTACTGAGTTAACGACCCAGCCACGAGGGGTTGTGTAGACCTCAAACCATCTGCCTGTCAAGAAAAACATGCAGATATGCATGGGGCTGGATGCCGGGCCTTAGCCCTTCTTCTCGATCTTGGCCCAGCTGTCGCGCAGCGTCGCCGTGCGGTTGAACACGGCAAGCGCCTCCGTGCTGTCCTTGTCCTTGCAGAAGTAGCCGACCCGCTCGAACTGCACGGCCTCGCCCACCTTGACGCCGGCCATGGCCGGCTCGAGGCGGGCATGAACCGTCTTCATGGAGTTGGGATTGACAAGGTCCAGGAAGGTTTTGCCTTCCGGCACGTCATTGGGATCGTCGGCAAGGAAGAGGTGGTCGTAGAGCCGCACCTCAGCCGGGATGGCGTGTTTGGCGCTCACCCAGTGGATGGTGCCCTTGACCTTGCGGCCGTCCGGGCTGTTGCCTCCCTTGGACGCCGGATCGTAGGTGCAGTGGATCTCGAGCACGTTGCCGGCCTCGTCGGTCTTCACGTCCGTGCAGGTGACGAAGTAGGCGTAGCGCAGGCGCACTTCGCGGCCTGGAGCCAGGCGGAAGTACTTCTTGGGCGGATCCATGCGGAAGTCGTCGCGGTCGATGTAGAGCTCCCTGGCAAAAGGCACCTTTCTGGAACCATAGGAAGCGTCCTCGGGATGCAGGGGCATCTCGAAGACTTCCTCCCCCTCCTCGGGGTAGTTGTCGATGATCACCTTGACCGGATCCAGCACGGCCATCCAGCGGGGGGTATGGGCGTTGAGGTATTCGCGGATGCAGAACTCGAGCAGGCCGTAGTCCACCACGGAGTCGGACTTGGCAAGGCCGATGCGGCGGCAGAAGTCGTGCAGGGCCTCCGGCGGAACGCCCTTGCGGCGCAGGGCGCAGAGGGTGGGCATGCGGGGGTCGTCCCAGCCCTTCACATAGCCTTCCTTGACAAGCTGGATGAGCTTGCGCTTGGAGAGAATGGTGTGGGTGAGGTTCAGACGGGCGAACTCCGTCTGCTCGGGATGATAGACGCCAAGGGTCTCCAGTATCCAGTTGTAGAAGTCGCGGTTGTTGACGAACTCAAGCGTGCACAGCGAGTGGGTGATGCCCTCGATGGAGTCGCTCAGCGGATGCGTGAAGTCGTACATGGGGTAGATGCACCACTTCTCGCCAGTGCGGTGGTGGGATGCATGCCGGATCCGGTAGAGCGTGGGATCGCGCATGGTCAGGTTGGGCGAGGCCATGTCGATCTTGGCGCGCAGGACGTGGCTGCCGTCCGGGAATTCGCCGGCGCGCATGCGGCGGAAGAGATCGAGATTCTCGTCCACGGAGCGGTTCCGGTAGGGGCTCTCCCGGCCCGGCTCCTTGAGGGTTCCGCGGTATTCCCTGATCTCGTCGGCCGTCAGGTCGTCGACGTAGGCCTTGCCCATCTGGATGAGCTGCTCGGCGTAGGCGTAGAGCTGCTCGAAGTAGTTGGAGGCGTAGAACTCCCTGTCGTCCCAGCTGCCGCCGAGCCAGCGGACGTCCTCCTTGATGGAGTCGACGTACTCAGTCTCCTCCTTGGTCGGGTTCGTGTCGTCGAAGCGGAGGTTGCAGAGGCCGCCAAACTCCTTGGCGACGCCGAAGTTCAGGCAAATGGACTTGGCATGGCCGAGGTGGAGGTAGCCGTTGGGCTCGGGGGGAAAGCGCGTGTGCACCTTGCCGCCGAAGCGGCCGGAGGCATTGTCGGCAATGATCTTGGCGCGGATGAAGTCAATGTTCTCTTTGGCAGGGGCTTCCTGCGCTTTTTCCTGTGACATGGGGAGCTTCCTCGCAGAAATAGTGAAATCTGAAGCGGATACTTTACGCGCGAGCCTAGCCACGGTCAACAAATTGAAAACGCTCTTGACATTCCGAAAGGTTTCGCCTACAAGTCGCAGGTCAAGCGGAAAGGTGTCCGAGCCGGCCGAAGGAGCTCGCCTGCTAAGCGAGTATACGGGCTTAAACCTGTATCGAGGGTTCAAATCCCTCCCTTTCCGCCACGTCGAATTTTCAGCCCGACAGAATGGGCGTTGTACAAGGGGTGCCTCTGGGCACCCCTTGTCATTTCAGGCTGCTCGCGTCCCCCCACCTATGTCGCGGGTTCCTGCGACCCCCGCGATGGCGACCGAAATAGCTGCCAGGCGATTCGGAAGCCCCCCGGCGGGGGAGAACGGCAACCGCCACGGATCCCCGGCATGGAAGGGCCGGGTCGGGGGATCTCGAGTTTCCAGATTTTTCGTGGGAGTTCCTCCCCATGGAACCCATTGACCTTGCAGAGCTTTTCTGCAAAGGGAACCGCATGGGCATGGCATTGGACGTTGCCTCCCTCGGCAGGTCCGCTACGCCACAGGCGCGTCGCCAGCCCCCGAGTGCGCCCCTTCCCCACGAACCGGGACAGCGCCTCGGACATCTTCCGCAAGGAGCGCCCATGTCACGTTTTTTCTGGCTTGACGGCCTCGACAGAGACCTGCGCGAGCACGTTCTCTTTTCCCTCCGAGTGCTCTGGACGCAGGCGTCCAATGCACTTGAGGGGAATACCTTCTCGAAAGGGGATACCCTGTTCTTCCTCAGGGAAGGGCTGACTGTGTCCGGAAAGACGTTGCAGGAACATCTCGAAATCAAAGGCCATTCCGATGCAGTTGAACGCATGGCGGAAATGGCCGTCGGAGGTGTCCCCCTCGGCGAGCGGGAGCTTTTCGAACTGCACCGCCTCGTCCAGACGGCCGCGATCACCGACGCGTACCGCCCCGTGGGAGCCTGGAAGCGGGAGAACAACGGAACCCAGGCTGAGAAGGACGGGAAGCTCGTCTGGCACGAGTATCCGTCCTTCGAGCAGACGCCGAAACTCATGGAACGGTGGATCTCGGAATTCGCGACCTTGTCCCCGAAAGACCGTGCCGAGGCCCTATTGTGCTACGCAAAGGCGCATATCTCCTTCGTGTCCATCCACCCCTTCTTCGACGGCAACGGGCGCATGGCGCGCCTTCTCGCGAATTTTCCCCTCCTGCGGAACGGCTTCCCGCCGATCATCATCCAGCGAAGTGCACGGCGGGAGTACATCGACCTCTTAAGCGCCTTCCAAAAGATGCAGGCTTCGCCATTCCCGGAGCTTGCCGACTGCCAGGCCTTCACCGCGTTTTTGGAAACGCAGTGGAGCGAGACATGGGAAATCATCAATGCAGCGCACGGGACGCAGGCCGCCCGCCGCAAGATGTCCGGTGTTGAAGGCCCAGCCCCCGCAGAGCAAGACAACGAAGCAGGAATGGAAGGGGGCCACAGGACGGTAAGCTTATGCGCCGCTCCCGCGCCCGTCGAGGCGGAGGATTCCGGTCCCAGACCGTAGGCAGCCCCGCCTCCTTCGAAGCGCATCTTGCACCCGCTCCCCAGCCGTCCTGGCCGAGACGGCTCCTGTCGGCGATGCGCTCGGCACTCCCCTGCGGATCCTCCAGCGCATCCGGCCCTTCAGGTTCAGCAGGGACAGGGATCGAGGCCGACAACCCTTTCGGAGCTATTCTTCATCCACAGGCCCTCTCGGCCTTTCCGAAAAGCCGAAGCTGGCTGCGGGGACAGCTTTGCCGGACAAGGACTGCGCCGCGACATCCTCGACGAAGGGCGGGGCTTCCGGCGCAGCCTATCGAAGCGCAGGCCCGCGCCGATCCAGCAGAGCCTGCGCTTCCGGATCGGATTCCCAGTGCTCGAACGACCAGCGGAAGCGCTCAGTCTCATCCTCCCTGACGCCGTTCCTTTCGAAGGACTCCCGCCACCGGGCGATTGTTGCCAGCATGCCGGCAAGAACGTCCTCCGCCTGAACCCGCGTCAGGCCGAAGCGCGGCGCACAGGAGAGAACGTTGGCAACGGAGCCGAGGCGTCCGGCATTGCCTATGTTCATGGCATGCGTGACATGCATGCCGACGCCGTACGTCGATGCAGACGGCACGATGTCGAAGGCAGGCGCCAGGACAAGCGAGTGCCCGTTGGCAAGGAAGCCGTGGTTGCGGGGATGATCGTCCGTGTTGCGACACAGAACGTTGAAGGCCATGCGGCGGAAAAGCTGCGACAGGTTCTTCACGCCCATGGCGGCGGCGCTGTCGGCTATGGCTTCGTAGCTGTAGGCGGCGCGTTCCAGTTCCGTCCACCGGCACAGCGACAGCGCCGAAAGGTAGCCTCTGCGGGCGAAGCCACCGGGGACGGGCTCCCTGTCGAAGCGCCTTACGAGCAGGACGTCGCGCCCCTCAACGTCAAGCAGCCGGAGTTCCGGGACATCGATCCCGCAGTCCGCCGCAAGCTCCATCGACGACTTCTCGACGCGGGCGTTCGACCACTTGTCCCCTTTGGCAGGAAACTTGGCAATCCAGAGGATGCCGTCGTGGAGCATGGCGCTCTTGGGCCTCGACCCGCCCATGGAGCTGCCCTGGGCAAGCAGCTCCATGTACTGGGGAGCAACGGGACGCTCTCTTTCCAGATTTTCGACCGCATCAAGCAGAATGTCCGCATCGGAAGAAAGTGGCGGTTCGCTTTCCGGCTCGCCGTCCTTCAGAGATGCGCGGAAGTCAAGGTTTCCCGTTCTCGCAGCATTGCTAAACAGCAGGTAGTCGCGCTCATGCAGCTCCTCGGCGTTCCGCCCCAGCGCCTTGGCAATGACAAGCCGACCCCACAAGTCCGGCGCCGCATCGCGGACGGCGCCCATCCTTCCCGGTTCGAGGGCAAAGGACGGGAACGCAAGAGGCATGGACACGGGATCAACCGGCACGGCTTCCCTCCTCTGAGAGTAGAGACGTCCATAGCTTCCAGAAAGCCTGCCTTCGTCGTCAAGCCGCACTATCGCCGCAGGCACTGCCTCGACGGCGCCCGGAAGGTAGACAAAAATGTAGAATTCCTTGTCTGGACGGAGCATGCAGTCCTCCTAGAAATCCAGTTCCTTTTCCCGCTTTTCCCGCACGCGCTGCAGGCGCGCCCTCGACTCCGCATCGAGCCCGAGTCCCAGCACGTCCCTTTCCGGACTGCAGAGGCCGATGAATTCGCCCGACAGCTGGAGCACCCAGACAAGGTTCATCCAGGCACCCATGGAAACTGCCGGATCGCCGGCTTCAATGCGGGCGATGGTCTGCCGCGTGCAGCCGGCAAGCTCCGCGACGTCCTTCTGGCGCATGCGCCTGCGCTTCCTGGCGACCGCAAGGTTTCCGCCGAGACGCCGCAGGATGTCCACCATGGGAGCGGGCAGTCCCTCCGTACATTTCCGCGTCTTTGCCATAGGCTCCTCCCTATGAGGAAGGGGATAGCGGAAAGCAAACGAACGGACAAGTCAAAAGTTATAAAAAAGCAACTTTATACAATGGAAGGGTGCTTTTATCTAACTTTTATAAGCGCTGGGCCAAGAGATTCGCACACCAGTCTGGGCGCATTGTGGAGCGCTGGCAACGACAACGATCTGCGCCGGACTCGCTTCCAGGCAACGCACGGAGGCGACAGCAGGCTGCAGTGCCGCAACAGAAAAAGCCCAGCGCCGCAGGGACGCCGGGCTGGCATTGTCTGAGCCAGGCCTTGAGCTAAGCCTGGCGCTCCATATGGACGACCTCGCCGATGTAGAGGTGGTGCGGCTCCTCGTCGAGGTAGAAGGTCTGCACCGCATCGGCCGGGATGCGCTCCCTGTCGAGCTTGTCGCTGTAGATCTTCCTGCAGACCAGCGTCAGGCTCGCCTGCTCGTAGCCGACGCCGCCGGCCACGGCTTTGGGAGAGAGGCCGGTCAGAGCCAGCTTGTCGCCGTCCCTGCCGGACTTGGAGCCGAGGATGCCAAGGTCTTTCCTGAATTCCCTGGGGAACCAGCTGATCGTGAAGATCCCGCTCTTCTCCATGAACTCGAAGGTGTAGCGCAGGGGCTTGACGAAGACCGTCGCTATCTTCTTGGCCTTGCCGGGCATGCCCCAGAGAGAGCCGAGCTGTCCCCAGCTGATGGTCATGGCGTTGTAGCCCTCCTCGAGGGTTCCTGCCGTGAGCAGGGCCCAGTCGCTGTCGAAGAGGCTGAAGATGTCGACGTTGAGGCTGCTGATGTCGTTGGCCATGTTCGCTCCTTGACTTGCCGCGGGAAGCGCTGAGGCTACGCCGCGGGCTTGCCGATGGATTGGGTAATGAATGTCTGCCAGCCCTTGGGCAGGGGCAGTTCCCTGTCCAAGGTGTCGTGCTTCTGCCATTTGACGCAGTTGGCGAGCCCGAGGCTTGCGCACATGAGGCCCGCCCCCTGGTACATGGAGCCGGCGTGCATGGCGGCAAAGCCCCGCTCGTCCTTCGGTCCGCAGTAGAGCAGAATCAGGCCAGAGCCGTCGAAAGCCCCTCTGCGGTCGCCATCGAGCACTCTTTTGACGGCGTGCTCCTTCGGCATGTACTCCCAGACGCCGTCGCCGCGCACGGCAAAGACCATGCACTCCTGGCGGTTCATGGCCGTAGGCACAACGTGCTTGCCATTGTCCCGGTTGACACCCCAGGCCGCCCAGAGAAGCGCGCCCAGGGCGTCGAGGTCCACGTCGCTTCGACCAATGGCGCGATTCGTTGCGCGCTCGGCAAGGCACTGCACGAGGGGCTTGCCGCCCTCGGGCTTTTTCAGGGCAATCGTCTTGCCGTCGCCGGCAGCCAGGACGGGCGAAGCCTCGCCTGCCAGCGAAACCGCGCAGGCTGCCGAGGCGCAGAGCAGGAAGTCCCTTCTTTTCATATTCTCCTCCTTGGCATGCGGCGCTGGGCGAAGCGCCCCGCGGCATGCCTTCGATGTGCCTGCCCTGCCTCTCCGCAGTCCGGCGCAGGGCAACATGATCCCCGTTGCCGGCTGCCGCGACTGGTCTCAGCCCCAGCGTCGCGCGCAGCCTCCGCAGAAGGAATTTCTCGCATATGCGTACGCTATGTTGCCGCCATCTAGAGATCAAGCAGGCTGTTCGCCTTCACCCGGGCGCGGTCGCGCAGCTCGACAGGCGTTGCGTGCAGCAATGCCTGAAAGCCGTCTCCTGGGGCGAGCCATGCGCCGGCATCCTCCAGCACCAGCGGCATGCGGTCGTGGACAGGTGCCATGCCAGCGTTGGCGGCCGTGGTCAGAATGGCGAAGGAGCGCCCGTCGCAGATGCCGGCCAGCATGCAGTCTCTGCCATCAGCGCGCGAGAAGGCGTGCCGCACCTTGTGCCTGTCCCATTCATAGAAGCACTGCACGGGCACGGCAACGCGCCCTGCCAGGACAAGCTTCCGGAAGAGGGGCTTCTCCAGGACGGTCTCCGACCTTGCGTTCACGACAAGCCGGGCGCCGGCAAGCTTCAGGCCGAAGCCGAGCGCAAGCGCCCCGCCGGGCGCGAGCACCGTGGCCGTGTCCGTCGGTCTGACGACAGTCTCCCGGTACTTGAACGAACAGCACATGCAGAAATGCCTCCGCCCTGATCTGACGGCGTTCTGGCCCGCCTGTCAAGGCGCGCGATTAAGCCCCAAGACCGCGCCTTCACAGGAGGGGCTTTTGACTGCCCCTGCCAGAAGCAAGCCCGGATGACTGGATGACTGGATGACAGTCAGGATCGCGACCTGCGGAACGGAGTGCATGAGCCAGCTCCGCTCCGCAGGGAGGTCGCATCGCCCTGTGCCTACGGGCGGATTACCTTGTCCGCCAGACTGAGGCTCGTCACGATGTCGAGCATGTTGGTGGTCTCGCCCACCTGCTTCTTGTCGAGCAGATTGTAGTGCTGAAGGCATGTGCCACAAACAAAGATGGAAACGCCGGCAGCCTCCAGGGCCTTCAGGCCGTCGAGGGCCTTGCCCTCCGTGGAGGCAAGCTTCACGCCGCCGTTGAGCAACACGATGCGCCAGAGCTGGGGCCCAAGCTCGGGCAGGGTGGCGATGAAGTTGCCCATGAGGGCCTGGCCCAGCGTGTCGTCGCCGCGGCCGAGCGTATCCGTGGTGATGAGCACAAGGGTCTTGGGCTGGGCGGCCGGCGTGGGGCAGGCCACGTATTCGGCGTCCTTGATTTCCGCAACCGGCGCTCCGCTCCCCTCGCCCTTGATGCGCCAGACGCCGGCGCGCTCTTCGGCGCTTGTGACGGCGTAGCCGTTGCGGGCAAGGAAGCGCGACACGTTTTCCAGCGAGGCGGGATTGTCCACAAGGACGTAGAGCTCGGCAGGGTGGGATTCGGCAATGAGCTTCTTGGTGTTGATGACAGGCTGCGGGCAGGTGAGTCCGCGACAGTCGAGGATAGCGGCCATAGGTTCTCCTTTGCGGCGGTGAAGCGCGCTGTTAGGCAAGCATTTCGAGAAAGGCTTCGATGCGGATGCGGAGCTGCTCGGTATCGGCCTCCGCGTAGTCCGTCACTATCTGCAGGTAGGGAAGTCCGAGGTCCTCGTGCACGAAGCCGCGCAGAGAAAAGGACTCCACGTCGTAGGTCTGGCAGCCCTGCCAGGTGAGGTCCACGACGGCATCGGCGGCAAAGTCCCTGGCAAGCTTCCCGACAGCCGCATAGCGCCCCGGATTGGGCGACATGACGGCGCAGGGGATGTCGAGCGAACGGGCTGCCAGCACGTCGAGCGCGTCGCCCGAGGCCTCGGGATTGTCGCGCACCTTCTTGTAGCAGGAGCAGTTGTCGATGCAGACAACGCTGGCCCCGCAGTCCTGGAGCAGCTGGACGACCTTGTGGGACCCCATGCCCGTCGGCACGCCCGTGAGCACGATGCGGGGAGCGGATGCCGGCGCAGCTCCCACGCCATCGCTCTCGAAAGCGTCCGCCAAGGCGTTGAGCTCCCGGATGCGCTCTTCGTAGTCAGGCATGAACGATGCCCGGAAGGCAACCTCCATGAGCTCCATGCCCGACAGCGGAGAAGGCTTGCGCCTGCCCAGATCGAGCACCCGCTTGAGGGCCTGGCGGAAGCGGTCCGAGAGGGCGATGGCGTCCCTGAGCCCCGCCTCCGTCAGCTCGATGCCGAAATCCTGCTCCAGGCGGTCCTTAAAAAGCTCGAGCTGCCTGCGCCAGGACGTGATCGCATCGGCATCCTGGGTCTGCGGGAGCTGGAGGACAAAGACTGGCTTGCGCTTGGCCAGAAGCTCAAACATCTTCTTCTTGCCATCGCAGGTGGTGTCGGCAACGACCAGATCCGAAGCTGCCAGATAGGGACAGCTGTCCTGCAGGGCAAAGCCGAAACTGCTCTTGATGAGGGGGCAGAGCGTACGGGGGAGCATGGCCTCGGCCGCGGGAATGGAGTCGTTCTTGGTCCCGCACAGGGACACGGGAATGGCGCCGGCGGCCAGCACCATCTCCAGCGGGGTGTAGATGCAGTACTGGCCGACCACCTTGCGGCCGGCCTGCTTCGCCTCCTGCAGGCGCAGGACATTGCGGTCCGTGATCGCACGGAATGTATCCAGACTGGCATGGGCCATGGCAGAAACCTCCTAGCGGAGCCTGGCGGCGAGCAACGCCGCGCCGAGGGCTCCCGTATACTGGGGATAATCCGGCGTCTTGACCTCGACGCCAAGCGCCTGCGAGAGCATGCGCCCGCAGGCGGGACTCGCGGCAAGGCCGCCGGTGAAGACGCACTCGCCACGCAGGGGAATGCGCGCGGCAAGGGCGTGGATGCGCCTGGCGATGGCGCGCAGGACGCCGGCAGCCACGGCCCCGGGAGCCGTGCCTCTGGCAAGCAGGCCGACGATCTCCGTTTCTGCGAAGACGGCGCACATGCTGGTGATGGCGCAGGGGACCTGTCCCTCGGCAAGGGCGCAGAGCGCGCCCACGTCCATGCCGAGCATGCCCGCCACGGCCTGAAGGAAGCGCCCTGTGCCGGCAGCGCACTTGTCGTTCATCACGAAGTCGGCCACCGTCCCGCCGGGCTGGACGGATATGACCTTGCTGTCCTGGCCGCCGATGTCGATGAGAGTGCCGCAGTCGGGAAAGAGGTGCGCAGCGCCCTTGGCGTGGCAGGAAATCTCGGTGACGTTCCTGTCGGCAAAGGGGAAGGCCACGCGGCCGTAGCCCGTGGCGACGATGCGCGTGGCACTGCCGGCCCCTGCGTGCTCCAGCACCGCGGCCAGAGCCTTTTCGCCACTCTCGCGGGAGTTCCAGCCTGTCGGCAGCATGGACCTCGCCACAACCTCAAGCGTCCCTTCCCTGACAAGCACGGCCTTGACGGCCGCAGAGCCGGCATCGATGCCGGCATAAACTCTTCCCACCATATATGTGCCTCCCTGACTCAGGCCACGCAACGTTCCAACATGCCTGTTCCACGGCTTCCTCCTCGCTTCTGGAGGAGCGCCTCCTGCGCGGAACCTCCGCAAAGGCAGATGGGAAGGGAGTGCGGCGAGGAAAAAGGGACGTCGAAGCCGCTACCGATGAACGCAGACAACCTGCCCACCTGCGCTCTGCGCTCAGGTAAAACCCGCGCCCATGGCACGGGGGTGAAGGGCGGATGGCTGGAGACCTGCAAACATGACGGCTTTCCTTGGTAGACCTACCCTAGAGGCAAGCCCTGTCTGCGTCAAGGTGGCCAGTCTGGGGAATCACGAACACTGCAATAATATATACTTTGATTTGAATTAATCAAAATTATAATATAAAGACGACTTAGCAAAAATTGTTTTAATAATTTAATTTTTATTATGAACATAATAAACAATAATTTCAATATTTATATTATTTCTTTGTCAATTTTGCACAAAAAATATGTGTATTTAATATATAATATTATAATATATTTTGTAAAAAATGCTCGTGTGTATAATAAATACAATCATTACTATAAGTTAATGAGTATTTATTATTCGTTAAATATAGTATTATATTGAGTGATCTGTTAAATAAGAACAATCATTTCTTCTCGCGGGCCAACCGCCAAAAAGTTTTCTCCGAAACCCATCTTTTTCTTGACAGTAACCATTGAAAAGGGTATATGCGCGCCTCCCCTCCCAACCTGTAGCAAGCGCCATGGCAGGCTGAACACAAAAAAGTTTTCGCAAGCTAACAGTTTTCTTCTTGATAGAAGAAGCCTCGTCTCTTATCTCAGAGATCAGGTGGAAGGCCCGCCCGAATCGAGCATTTCCTCCTTAAGCAAGCTACTCCAAAAAAATTTTGCCTGCAACTGTCTTTTTCGTTGACAAGCGCATCCCTTTGACCTAGAAGCGCGTTAGGGACATACCCAACGCCACTGACAGCTTACTTGGCCCTCCACTTGCCTACCCCCTACTCCACGGTTTTCATCGCCAACCTCAAAAAATTTTCAACAACCATTGACAGGAGAAGATTGAACATTATCTTGCTTAGGCTTTCAAAAAACCGCCACCATAACCACGGCGCTCTCGTAGCCCTGCTGGCATGGTGGTTCCCCATCCAACGCCCTCAAATGGCGAGGTTTCGAAACATGCGCAACAGCATCACGCTTCGTGACGAAGCAGCCAGCCTCATGAGCCTCATGACCAGCGCCAAGGATCTCCCTTCCTCCCATGGCATTGCCTTAGCCATTCTCATCGAGGCCGAACATGCTTGGCCCGGCACCCTTCAGCCTTGCGTGCCGATGCTCGAGTCCGAAGTCATGGCACTCAAGGATGCCCACTTCGACTTCGTGACCAATCGCGTGAGCGAACTCCCCAACTTCACCCCCCTTGAAGACTGGGCCAATACGACCCTGAAGCAGCTCAAGGGCTCCGATACGCGCCTGTTTCCCCTGATCGGCATGGACTTCCAGACCAATGGCGCCTACCGCGCCAATCTTAAGGCCGGCCGGGACAGTGTCGTCAACATCCCCAGTAGCCATGCCGCTCGCCTGCTCGAGGGCATCATCTGCAGCCACAACATCCAAAAATACTTCCAGTACCTTTCCTGCGTGAACGCTGTCGCCAGGTTCGCCGGCTACGCCAACCTCACAGAAGTGCTCCGCCTTGACCAAGGCTGGAAAATCCGCAGGACGAGTCGCGTGCTGCTTACCAAGGGATTCTTCAACTCGCTCAGATCCATCGCTGCTACCGCAACCTTGGCCAGTTTCCATGCCATGGCCCCGGCCAAGGGCAAACCGGAGGCTCTCGCCACGGAACCGGACGAGGTCAAGACAAACGGACAGGTCGAGGCTCTGGGCGCAATCTCGATGGATGCTCCTGCCAAAGACCAGAGCAGGGTGCTTGCGGAAGTGCCGGCCTATGTCGATGCCGTTGTTCTGGACGATGAATCGGCTGAAATCATGGCCTCGCTCGTGGCATGCGATGAAGCAGAGACCCAAGACGTGGCGATGTTTTTCCTGTCCGAAGAACCACTTCACCTCAAGGAAGAATATCCGCTCAATGGCCAGAGTGGAGAATCGCTTCAGCCCCTGTTCAAGAAGACTGCACCCAATCAGGCAGAGACGATGCTCCAGTTCCAGACTGAGGCATCGTGCCTGCCCCAGCCTGCGGCCTTGCCCGCCACGTCCGCTGAAGCGACCTGCCCGGCCCAGCCTGCGATGGAGCCCGTCACGCCCGCTGAAGCGACCCGCGAACCCCAAGAAGGAGTTTCTGCCAATCACTCTGGTACAGCGGAAGGGGGCCAAGCCGAGATGCCTGCATCCATCTTCACCCCTCCGGCGGGCTGCACTTTCAAGCCCGTCACTAAGACGAGCTACGATCTCGACTTTACAGGTCAGCTCTTCAAATCCCATCTCAACTGGCACGAAGTGGACTTTTCGAAGGCTCAGAAGAAATACTCCGTAGGCTTTGCCGTCGCTGGCATGGATGTGTCAGCAGCGGATTGCGACTTCGACACAGCCGCGCTCGCGTACAGTGAAGGCAACAAGCTGTACACGCTCGTGCCCTTGGGGCGCATCCTTCCGTCAATATTCCAGAACATAAAGCTTCTGCCTCTGGAGAAGCCCAATGACAGGATACTCATGCTGGCAAGGCTCTACTGCGAGGGGCACATTGACCGCACAAAACAGGACTACACCTTGAAGCTCCTCGAATTCGTCCAAAGGAATCCCGAGACCTGCGACGTCCTGCTCGGCAAGCACAGAAGCGCCTATCCCACTATCTACCGCCCCCTCGGGCGTCTGCTCTCCTTCTCCGAACTCACAGGGTGGCAAAAGCAGAACTGCCCCACCAGCCACATGGCCCAGCACCCTAACCTCGCCCATGCGCATCGCCCTGCAAACGCCAGCGAACACGGAAGCGCTCCTTGCTGGAACAACCCCTGGTCCACGGCTCGCCTTCGTGTGCAATACCAAGCGTTCAAGCAGACGGCAAGCCAGCCCGCTGGCCCGGCATCTGCGTCCCAGCCTCCCCACAAGCCGGCGTTTCCTGAAGGCGTATGTAACCGCTTCACCGAGAGCACACCCCCCTTGTCCAGTTCGCTTTCCTCCAAGAACTAGGTCTGGCACGCTCTCATGACCCCAGGCGACCCTGCCACGCAGGGTCGCCTGGCCCCCACAAAAGGCCTTTCATCACGTGCCTTTGATAAAAGACTGCCAGTGATAAAAAATTTCCCATCTTTCGCGCTGGCCTGCGACAACAAGCAGATCGTGCACCACGGCAACGACACGATCTTCGGCGCCAACGGAGCCGCAGTCCTGCTCGGCGTCAGGGCCACCATCATCACCTCATCGTCAGGCTCGAAAAGCCAGGCATAGCGCGCAGGAAGCTGAACACGGGCCGGCAGTCCCATGTGCAGGCAAGCTCACGGCGCATAGAAATCCGGCATGTGGGAGACGAAACCCTTGCCGGCCTCGACGGCGACGGCCTCCAGATGCTCATGCGCATCCGGGCCAGCGTCTGGAGACGACGGCGTCATCCAGCTCCGCCGCAAGGAGGTCCGCGCAGACAACGTGCTGGCCTTCTTCACGCAGGGAGAGCTCCTGCTGACGCTGGAGGGGCAGGACGGCAGGCTCCTCGCCCGCTGGGGCGCCATCGGCATCGGGTGTGCGCCCGAGGTCTGCTTCGCCAAGTCAGGCAAGGCCGTAGCAGCCTGCGCCAAGGCGAGCGGCGACGCCGATCCTCTGGCAATCGTGCCGGGCCTCAAGGAGGCCGCTGCGGCCTGGAACGAGACCGTCCGCAAGGCTGTCCGAGGCTTCGACGGGCGCTCCCCTGCCGAGGCGGAGCAGCTCTACGCCTCGAAGAGATTCCCCCTCAAGCGGCTCGGGCCGCCAAGGCCTACCAGCAGGTCGGCAGGGCTGCCCAGCCCCTCTTCGCGCGCTGAGCGCAGACCTTCGACGCTGCCAGGCGCTCCCCTGCCGACAGGACCTGCTTTGCCGAGCTCGCCAGGCACGGCATGCCAAGGCCATGAGCGAGGGCACGTCCTCCTCCCTCATCGACGAGGGTGCCGTCGAAGCTCCCACCTGTACGCCAGGCTCTCGCCCGACATGGCAGGCTTTGCCCGCCTGAAGAAGAGCCAGCCTGCCGCCTTCGTCGAGGATGCCGGCGTCGCTTCAGCAATAGCCAGCCTGCTCGGCTGGGCGCTGGAAAGAGAGAACTTCACCAAGGCCGGTGCCCCGAGGCAGGGTCGCTGCGCGACCGTGGAACACTGGGAGCACCTCATGGACTTGTGCCTGTTCTCGGAGCTCGACAACGACCCGGCCTTCCCCAGGGGCAGGATGGCCAACGAGCTGCGCAGGGGCCTTGAGAAAGACGCCTCGCACCTCAAGGGCACGGTCACGGGCCGGCTCGCCGGCGACTGCCTCAGGGATGTCAAGAGCAATGGCTGGAAATACAGCAAGGCCGTCGAACAGTGCCACAGGGTACTGCTGAAGCAGGCCTTCCAGACGGCACGGCACCCCCCTTGCAGGCGATTCGCCGGCAGGTGCTTGTGGCAGGGCTGATTTTGCTTTAGAAAATCTCTTGACAGCGCGCCTGCCCGCACAGCCAGCGCACGCCACCTTCCGCGCCCCAGGGATCCCCCGAGGGCGTCCATCCTCGACATGCCTCGTCAGCCTTCAGACGATGCCGGGAGCAGCCATGCAACGCATCCTCCTCACCGCCCTGACCGCCCTCTTTGGCCTCAGCCTTCTCGCCCTTCCCGCCCAGGCGCGAAGCCATGCCCACGACCTCGTGCAGGCCAGCAGCACGCTCTTTGCCGACAGCGGCAGGCACGGAACCGCCAAGGGTTCCCGCGTCAAAGTCACAACGGAGTCCAAGGCCAAACGCCACGGCGAGGCAAAGCACCATGGCAACCATCATGGCGGCCACCATCACGGCGAGCCGGCCCACCGCGAGCGCACGGGCGAGCACGCCCTTCAGCATGCGGGCGACGTCCAGCACTGCCGGGCGGCCTGGTACGGCGAAGAGCACACGCAGAAGCGCACCACCAGCGGCGAACACTTCGACCACAACTCCATGACTGCGGCCCACCGCACCCTGCCCTTCGGCAGCGTCGTCAAGGTGACAAACATGCGCACCGGCAAGACCGTCAACGTGCGCGTCACGGACCGCGGCCCCACGTCCCGCAAGCTGTGCATCGACATCAGCTCCGTCGCGGCCAAGCAGATCGGCATGTACCACGAGGGCATAGGCAACGTGCGCCTCGAGCTGATGAAGCGACACTGAGACGCCGGCACAACGCAGGTCCATCCTCTTCTGGGACCGCGCATCGCCTCTCCATGCTTCCGCCAGCGCTTGTAGAGAGAGGCAGTTGCGATGTTTTTCGTCTCTTCTTCAATTGCACACCATAAAAAAATATCTGCATAGACACTGTAATACACAAGTTAAGTTATCGTCTTTTACTGTATAGACACTATTTCTTACCGCTATCCCAATCTGTAAAAAATATGTTAAAACACAAAATAAGCTAGATGCATACATATCTGTATCCAGAATGTACTCATCATCGCAGACAACATCTTTAGTCTACTATGGCACTAAGTCAAATCTACACAGTGAATCACACCATCATACAACAAAGCAATTACCCATATGCCGTGAATCATCGTACAGCATTGCTGAATCGACGATGTCGCCTCCCCGTCCATCGGGCACGCACTCGTGACGCATTCCCCGCCGGAAGCACGAGGGCCGAAGCTGACGGCACCGGAACACCAGGGACTTGTGCCGTGCCAAGTCCTCAGTCTTCCGGGCACACCGCCGAGCCTGCACTATCTAAACGGGCGCTTTCCTGCTAGAGCTCTTCCAAAACCACGCGGAGGCGCGCCTCCGGCATCTTTTGAGGAGTTCAAGCGATGAAGGTTCTCGTCACCCCCCGGTCTTTTGGCAAAAGCAACCCCGACCTCTTCAGCCAGCTCGAGGCCCTCGGCTTCGAGGTGGTGAAAAACGACACCGGCGCCATCCTTTCCGAAGACGCCATCTGCGACAAGATAGCCGACTGCGAGGCCGTCATCCTCGGCGTCGATCCCTTCAACAGGCGCGTCGTCGACGCCGCGAAGAAGCTGCGCGCCATCGCCCGCTACGGCGTGGGCCTCGACAACGTCGATCTTGAAGCCTGCAAGGAGCGCGGCATCAAGGTCACCCGCACCGTGGGCGCCAACTCCAACGCCGTGGCCGACTACGCCTTCGGCCTCATGCTGGCCGTGGCTCGCAAGATTCCCGCCATCGACGCCAAGTGCCGCGCCAAGGACTGGAGCAAGAACACCGGCATCGACGTCTTCGGCAAGACCATCGGCATCATCGGCCTCGGCGCCGTCGGCAAGTGCGTCGCCCGCAGGGCAGCCGGCTTCGGCATGACCATCCTTGCGGCCGACCCCTACTTCGACGAGGACTTTGCCAAGAGCCTCGGCATCGTCCGCGCCACGCCGGACGAAATCTTTGCCAAGGCCGACTTCGTGACCCTGCACACCCTGCTCACCGAGGAGACGAAGGGGCTTGTCAACGCCGAGCGCATCGCGCTCATGAAGAAGACGGCCATCCTTGTCAACACGGCCCGCGGCGGCCTCGTCGATGAAGCGGCCCTGCTCAAGGCCCTGCAGGAGAAGCGCATCTACGGCGCAGGCCTCGACGTCTTCGAGAGCGAACCGCCGGCGGATCCGGCCTGGTACGCCCTGGACAACCTCGTCATGGGCTCCCACACCTCCTCCTCCACGGTCGGCACAACCAACCTCATGGGCCAGATGTGCGTGGACGCGCTCAAGGAAGCCTTCGCCTAAGCTATTGATTCCCTTCCCGGCGCCGGCAAGCACGAGCTTCGCCGGCGCCCTTGCTCCTGCTCCCTTTGCCGAGAGGTGACCGCCATGGCCTGCACCCGCTTTCTGGAGTCCGAGTACCCGCAGGAGAAGCCCGAGCTTGCGGGCTTCCACATCATCCCCGTCCCCCTGGAGCGCACCGTCTCCTACGGCGCTGGCGCCAGGCTCGGCCCCCAGGCCATACTCGACGCCTCCTTCCAGCTCGAGGACTGGGACGGCACAAGCCGGCCCGGCGAGCTCGGCTTCCATACGCAGTCTCCCGTGGACTGCGAAGGCCCCGTCGAGGCCGTGCTCGGGCGCATTGCCGAACGGGTTCGCCAGGCCCTTGCCTGGGGCGCCTGCCCCGTGGTTCTCGGCGGCGAGCACACGGTGACCTACGGCCCTGTCATGGCCCTCTGCGGGCAAGACAGGGACTTCGGCATCGTGCACGTCGACGCCCACTGCGACCTGCGCGCCGAATACGAGGGCGATCCCTTCTCCCACGCCTGCGTGCTGCGCCGCATCGAGGACGACTTTGGCCTGCCCCTGGCACAGTTCGCCACGCGCGACTACTGCCGGGAGGAGCGCGACTACCGGAAAAGTCGCGGCATACTGCACTGGGACGCGGCTGCCCTCGCCCGCGGAGGCCTTCCCGCCATGCCCCTGCCGGCAAGCTTCCCCCGACGCCTCTACGTGACCTTCGACGTGGACGGCTTCGACAGCTCCCTCATGCCCGCCACGGGCACGCCGTCGCCGGGGGGCCTCTTCTGGCACGACGCCCTGCGCCTGCTGGAAGCCTGCGCGGCGGATCGCGAGATCATCGGCTTCGACGTGGTGGAGCTTGCGCCCCTGCCCGGCCTGCACCACGCCGACTTCACGGCTGCCAAGCTCGTGCACGCCCTCATGGGTCTCGCCCAGCGCAGCCTGCGTTTGTAGGTGCTGCTATTTTTTTGTAGGTGACATTATTAGCAGTACCTACAAGCCCTTTCTTTTCAGGCTCTTGCGGGATTTCCGTTCGCCCGGCTGGCTGTAGGTGCAACAAACGCCGTTGCAACTGCCTGATTATAGCCGAAAATCCCCAGGACCCGCAAGATCCAGGACAGCACACGCCAGCATCAGCGCTCCCTTGGCCAGGACAGCCTCGTCGAAGTCGAAGTCCGGAGCGTGGTGGCCGGCCGCAAGATCGCTGCCGAAGAGCATGTAGGAAGCCTGGCCTCCGCCCTGCTGGACTTCGCGCATGAGGGTGCAGGCGTCCTCGCTGACGCTGATTCGGGCCTGCTCAAGCACGCGGCTGAAGAGAGGCCTTCCGTCCTGGGAAAGCCCCTGGGCGATGCGGGCAAGCCTTGCGGCCAGTGCGCCGTCGCTCTCAGCCGCTCCCGCCTGCCCCGCCAGCTCGAAGCTGACGCCAAGGCCGTTGGCAAGGGCTATGCCCTCCACGGCAGCCTTGGCCCGCTCGAAGAGGAAGTCGCAGACCTCCTGGGGACGGCCCCGCACCTCAGCCTCGAACCGGGCGAAGCCCGGCACGACGTTGCGTCCCGAGCCCCCCTCGAGACGGCCGACGCACACGCGCCCCTCGCCCCGGCTGTGGCGGGGCAGGGCATGGAGGGCAAGCACGGCTTCGCAGGCCCCCTTCAGCGCGTCGGCGCCTTCCTCAGGCGCCTGGGCGGCATGGGCCTCGCGGCCCTGGAAGGCGACATTGAACTTGGCGGTGGCAAAGGCCCCCGTCACGCCGGCGGCAAAGCTCCCGGTCTCGGGGCAGGCCAAGCCGATGTGGCCTGCCAGAAAATACGGCCAGCCAGACACCAGGGGCACCAGCGGCATGGCCCCGCGCACGCCTTCCTCGGCAGGCTGGAAGAGCAGGCGCACATTGCGGGAAAGCCGCGCCCTGCCCTGGGAAAGCTGATCGAGGACGAGCCGGACCGCGCCCAGCGCCATGGCCATGTGGCCGTCGTGTCCGCAGGCGTGCATCGCGCCCTCCCGCAGCGAGCGGAAGCCTTCGCGGGCCGGCCTGTGGGAGGACGCCTGGCTCTCCCTGACAGGCAAAGCGTCGATGTCGCAGCGAAGCACCACGCCCGGCGCCTTGTCCGGAGCCAGATCCACGCAGAGGCCGGTCGCCCCGTCCATGCGGGAAAGCAGATCGGGCCTTGCGCCAGGCAGATCCCCCAGCGGGCGGACGGCCTCTGCCATCGCCTGCGAGAGCGCCGCCTCCGGCGGCAAGCCCATGCGGGAGTCCTTGTCCAGCATCTCGGCGCCGAGGCGGGGGGAAAGCCCCATGGCGCCCAGGAGTTCAGCCAGGCGCGCCGTGGTCCAGAACTCAGTCCAGCCCACTTCGGGGCGCCGGTGGAACTCCCGCCGCCAGCGGACGATCTGGCAAGCCAGCTCAGGCGCGAGCACAGGCGCGGCGTCCATGGCCTCCGTCTCCTACCGGCCTTCCTGATCGAGCCTGCGGCCCTGGGCGTCGCGCCGGCTGACCACGCGGGCGGGCGAGCCACAGGCAACGGCATAGGCCGGCACGTCGCGGGTGACCACGGATCCGGCGCCGATCACGGCGCCCTCGCCGATGGCGACGCCCTTGAGCACGATGGCGTGCATGCCAAGCCAGGCGCCGTCGCCGATGGCAACGGGCCGGTCTGCCTCCATGCCGGGCTCCACGGCACGCTCGGCGACGGGCCAGGCCTGGTGAAAGTCCGAGTCCGTCACGACCACGCCGGGACCGACGAGCACGTCCCGGCCAAAGGTGATGGAGGTGGAGCGGCAGGGGACGGAGGCGCCGGTGAACTGGCAGCCGTCGCCGATCTCGATGCGCGCGCCGGGAGCAAAGGTGCGCAGGCGCACGGGATGGCCTATGGCGGCAGCCGTGGCCCTGCGCCAGGAAGAGATGAAGCTGGCGTTCCTGCCGATCTCGATGGCGGAGCCTGGCCAGCGCAGGAGCCCCACGGGGCCGTGGGCCGTGCACCCCGCTCCCAGCTTCACGCCCAGCAGCCTTGCCTTGACGCGCAGCCGCAGGGTGCCGAAGAAGGCCCCGAAGCGACGCATGGCCTCAAGGGAGCACCAGCTGGCAATGTTGCCGGGGGTGAGGCCCCGCGCCAGCGCCTTTTTGAAAAACTCACCCATCGCCATGCTCCTTTTTCCATTCCGCCACCTGGCCGCGGATGCGGCAGGCGCCGCACAGGCCGCCGGACGAGGGGGGATAGCCGCAGGCGGGACAGGGGGCGAGCGGGTCGTCCTGGCTGGCCTGGAAGCTTTCGAATGCGGGCCTCCCCCGCTTGAGGAAGCCCTGGTAGAAGTCGAGCTTGCGGCCCGGCATGGCGTGCTCCAGGCGCTGAAGGACGCCCTTGAGCGCGGTGAAGGAAGCGCCCTGGCTGTAGGGGCAGGGATCCTTGTGCGTGTCGATGCCGTTGAGGAAGGCGTAGTGGGCGGTCTCGTACTCGGTGAGGCGCCACAGGGGCTTCACCTTGCGCGCAAAGCCGTGCTCTGCCGGCAGGCAGGGCCCCTGGCCCGCCAGATAGGCCTGGTCCCAGCGCAGGGTGTTGCTGAAGAGCCTCGCGCACTCGTCGTCGAGGTTGTGGCCCGTGGCGATGGCATCGAAGCCGCCGTCCATGGCAATCTTGTTGAACCAGTAGCGCTTGAGCTTGCCGCACACGGCGCAGATGGGACGCCTGACGGCCTTGTGGACGTCTGGTATGGCAAGCCCTTCTTCGGCGAGATCCTTGACGATGAGCTCGAGGCCCCGCTCCCGGCAGAAGGCCTCGACCTTGCCCCGGGCCGTGCCCGAGGAGCCGGCTATGGCCAGATCGACGAAGAGCCCTGTCACGTTGTAGCCCTGGCGCTTGAGCTCGCAGAGCAGGCTCAGGGAGTCCTTGCCGCCGGAGATGGCGACGAGGACGCGCTCCTCCCTGGTGAA
>ODAI010556032.1_pt1 | contig 25156 bp, 20 predicted proteins | sample 1539321 | NCBI WGS metagenome assembly ODAI01 (sample SAMN02144231, study PRJEB22623) | gut metagenome | biome: sheep rumen | host: Ovis aries | place: New Zealand
ATCTATTTTATCTGTATTTACGCGGAATTCCTCGCCGATTGTAGTAAACAGTTCCCAATTGAATTGATCCTTGTGGCAAACAATGCCAAATGCATCATTTTCGATTTTGTATCCTTGGTTAACAAACAATTCTTTTGTTTTTTTTAATTTATTTGAATGTAGCAAAATGTCAAAATCGCCCATTGTTCTCAATTCTGGCACAGGATAGATGTTGCGTATAACGCAGCCTTTCAGACCTATGAGCTGAATGCCCTTTTCTTTCGCAAGTTTATTTATCCTTTGGAATTCCATATACTGACGGCTTGTTGCGTTTATTGTTGCAAGCATTACTTTCTGCCACTTTGCCAGCAATTCACTGTCAGGCTTGTATGCAGCATCCAACTTATCTACGGCAGTATAGAGAAGACCGGCAATGTTTTGTGCAGTGGATTTATTGTATATGTATTTCCAATCGAGTTCTCTGTCGGCAGTTTTGGGGACGTCACTAAATATTGCTGCTCGGGACAACTCGACAATCATTCTATCGTTTTTATTCATTGGAATTATTCCTTTGATTTAATTGAGTTTAAACAATTAAAGTAAAACTTTTCTAAATTATCAGCCTCATAGATTATGTTGTATCCATGCTTTGTAACTTGTTCAGAAACGTCTTCTCTAACCATATCTTTATAAGCTAAAATTTTATCAGCCCAAGTTTCAGCGTCATTCGACAAATCAACAAATTCAAAACAGTCTAAAATTTTTGTCTCTTTTGTTATTTCTGAAGAAAACACGCAAGGCAAATCCATTGCCTGCGCTTCTATCCCAACGACAGGCAACCCTTCATAAAAAGACGGTAACACAAAACAATCCATTGCATTATACAATTCTGCAATATTTTCGGTAGCGCCGCAGTCAATAACAAATTCTTTCAAGCCTAAAGTCTCAATTTTTTTAAATATGTGTTCCTTTAAACTTCCATAGCCAACCAAAAGAAGCTTTGACTTCGGTTCTATTTCATGAACCTCATTAAAAATATCAATTAAAAAATCATGGTTCTTTTGATATTCATATCTGCCAATGTGACCAATCACAAAATTGTTTTCAATACCAAGTTCTTGCCTTTTCTTGATACGCAAATTTTCGTCATAATGATATACATCTAAATCCAAGGCGTTATATATGATTTTGCATTTATCTAAATTTTTCTTTCCATATAGCCATTCTGCAGCATATTTTGAGTTTGCAGCCATGTCAGTAACAAAAAGTTTGGCAAACGGCTTTAAAAGGTTCTTTATTTTAGTCTTTGATTCGCCTGGGTGAGCTGTACTTAAATTTTCCGCAATCCTGACCGGAACACCAGCAATCCTTCCTGCAATCATTGGAAAAACATTTAAAGTATTAAGATAACCATGAACTATAAGATATTTTTCTTTTTTCAGAGTTTTAACAGCGCTAATAATAAATCCAATAGGATTTTTGGTAGGCGGAATTTCATAAACTCTGCCACCAAGTTTTTTAATATCAGAATAGTCCTTAAGCGGGGAATCATTGTCAACAAAAAAATCAAATTGTATGTTCTGACGATTTATATGTCTGTAATAGTTCATTATCACAGACTTTATTCCACCTGTAGTATGCTTTCCCATAAAAACAGCTATACGAATCGGTTTGGATATTTCTCTTTTACTCATATTCATTCCTGCCTATATACTGTATGCTTTTTTCATAAAATCAGCTGTCTTTTTTATCCCCTCAACTAATGGTAACGGATTCAACTTGCCATATTCTGCCTCATATCTGGATATATCCAAATAATTGATTGGCACGTCTACCTTCCTTCCAGCTGTAAACTCAACTTTCACAGTCAAATTCAGTGAACTGATAATTGTTTCAACAACATCTTTTATACTTGTGCCATATCCACAGCCGAGATTATACGTTTTATACTTTCCATTACCGTCAACGATTTTCATTATTGCTTTCACAGCATCATCGATATAAATAAAATCCCTAATTACTGAACCGTCACCATATATTGTTATTGGTTCATTTTTTAAGGCTTTATATGTGAATGTAGTAACAGCCCCTAAAATTCCGTTGGGTCTTTGATAGGGACCATAGGGATTAGATAATCGGATTACCCTATAATCCAAGTTATACATATAGTTATATAAATATAACAACCTCTCAATAGACATTTTCTGTATTCCATACGATGTTATGGGTTTAAGCGGTGTTTCTTCAGGCAAAGGACATTTACCTTCTTTACCATAGACAGTGCCCCCGGAAGAAATAAATACAACCTTTTTAACATTATTCTTAACACATGAATCCAATAAATTAGCTGTTACAACAACATTCTCTTGTATTTCTTGTGCGATATGACGATTTGATGTTGTGGGCACAACTGAACTCACGAGATGATATATAATATCTTGCCCGTTAGTTATCTCATCAAAATCGACATTTGAATCAAAACTGTATTCACATATAGATAAATTCGTATAATCAGATTCCTTTATTGTTGTGAAGTAATCTTTGCTTTTATCTATTAAAGTAATCTTATCTGTACCGTTATTTAGTAATTCAAGTGCCAAATTTGTGCCAATAAAACCGGCGGCACCAAGTATTGCTATATTCATTTCATCACCAAGACTTTAAAACAACAATTATGTCGAATAATTATTTTCCCAAAGTATTTCACTTTCGGAACACCTTAGCGATTGCGCCTCCTTACAAGGATCCCCAAAATCTTTGACGGGACACTTGACGGCATAAACTATGCCCATTTCAGCTGCTCAACGCACTCACGCTTTCGCTGCATATCGGAATGGATGTATGTTTTCATCGTTATATTCATACTCGAGTGGCCAAGCAGTTCGCTTACGGTCTTTATATCCACATTTTTTTGGATACACCGAGTGGCAAATCCGTGACGCAGCGAATGAAAGTTAACATCGCTAACACCCGCGGCTGAAAGTACGGCTTTGAACCGGTTTGTTAAGGTTCGGGGTTCTACGATCTTCTCGCTGCCCGACAGCAGATAACAATTATCGGCTTTTTGAGCCTCTTTCAGCTTGGCTTTAAGAAATGAGGAAATGGGTATAACCCTATCGGAAGTTGAAGTTTTTGTAGATGTGACCATTACTCTTGTTTTACCCGTTGCACTGTCGGGTAAGCGCTGAATACTTTTATTGACCCTGATAACATCGTTTTCAAAATCAATGTCTCCCCACCTTAAAGCGCATAATTCACCTATTCTCAGCCCTGTGTACATCTCTGTAAGCAGAGAAACAGATGTGCCGTCGGATTTCTCGGAAAGGTGCTTGTGCAGCCTGGTTTGTTCATCTTTGCTCAAAAGTTTTGGCTCTTTTGGGATTTGATGAATTGTTTTGAATTTTTTGACACTATTCTTCACAGAGTAATTTTCTTCCGCCCAAACACTGATAGATTTAATAATGATCACCATATCCGATATGTATTTGTCCGACAGCCCCTCTGCCCGCTTGGCCGCGACAAAAGCCGATAACGTCGCATTGGTAACTTTTGACATAAATACATCGGTAAAATACGGCAGAATGTGATTTTTCAGCTTTGTACGATAGGCAACGACCGAGCTTTTTTTGACGGTATTTTCCTTTTCTTCGAGCCACAGTTCTGCGATGGTGTTGAAGTAGTAGTCTTTGGCGTCTTTAAATCCCATTTTGCAGCGCAGTTTTATCATCTTTTCATAAACTTCTTTGTAAGTGCGACCGTAAACAGACTTGTACTTTCGACCCTCATAATAGATGCGTCCCTCGCATCTTCCGTCTTTTCTTCTGTAAATGTTCTTTCCGTTTCTTGCCATAATAGCGCCTCCTTAATGACGGGGAATGACGGCATAAAAAATTTTTTCAAATTTTAGGCAGTTTAATAGTCATATTTGCTATAATCTGCAAAATTACAGACCGTTTTACCGTCAATTTTTATATGATTGTGTAAATTTAGGGCAGTTGCATAAATACCCTATACTAATTATTTTATAATATGGAAAATAAATTCTGAAATTTTGTCATTATGTGCTATTGACAGGGGATTTTGTTTTGTGATATACTACATTCTGAAATAAATTGTGCTGTTGGATATACTGACCCGATGGCGCAAAAATTAGGTAGATTACCTAAATTGAAATACTTTGGGAAAAATAGGTGAAACAAGTTTATATGAATGCAAAAAGCGATTTCCTAGCATTGCTGTCGGACTATATAAATGAACGTAATGTATGTAGCATAGATCGAAAAGTGGACTATGAACAAATATATCACATTGCTGAAATCCATAGCTTGCTGGGTATTCTTGCATCAATTTCAAACAAATACTCGTTAGCTTTTCCTAACGAATTGACAAAAAAACTGAATGTTTACCTGGCAGCTTCTGTAATACAATCTGTAAAGTGGGATAATCTCTATGTTGAGCTAACTAATGCTTTTGAAAAAGAAAATATTCGCAATATTATCGTGAAGGGGCCGGTAGTAAAACGGTACTATCCAGAACCTGATTTAAGATCAATGGGTGACTTGGATTTCGTGATTAAATGCGAGGACATTATTAGAGCGCAGCAAGTTATGAAATCATGTGGGTTTGTTGCAGAAGAAGGCTGCGTTGACGAATACAAATTCATTCGGAATGCTTTGTGCGTTGAATTGCACGAAGATTTGACATCAAAGGATTTCGGGACAGGTATCGATTATAAAAAAGAGATGCAGTTTATCTTTGATTCAGTGAAGGATAAAAGAACAATTTCACAAGAACTGACGGATGAATGTCATTTGTTATACCTTATATTACACATAGCTCAACATTTGATTTCGGAAGGCTGCGGAATAAGACAGATACTGGATGTAGCACTGTTTGTAAAAAACTCGGATATATCTATGGATAAGGCGTGGATATTATTAAAAAAGTTTAATTTAGATGATTTAGCGCATAACATTTTCTATTTGTGTAACAAATGGTTTGATGTTAAGTGTGATGAGTATACTGCGCCTGATGATTTATATCAAATATTGACCGATTACATCGTTGACGGTGGAACATTTGGGTTTAATGTAAACAGAGAGAATAATCTGTTGTATCGAGAAGGACTGCAAAAAGGCAGTAAAATAAAAGTTCTGTTCAGTCGTGTGTTTCCGGGCAAAGAAGAAGCAAGGTCCAAGGTTATTTGGTATAGAAATAAGCCTGGCTGGTTGTTGCCTGTTGCGTGGGTATTTCGATGGATAGATTTGTGTAAGTCTAACCCCAAAAGGGTAAAAGAATACTTTAATTCTTTATTTAAAAATAAAAGTGATGTGACTGAAAAAGAATATAGTATGTTAAAACAACTTGGCTTTTACAGAGATAAGTGCTGAATTATAGGTGATGTATAATGTCAAAACCAGATAAAACCAAATATTTGGCTATAGCAATGTTTGGTCAAAAGCGAATACCTAGCCGCGAAGGCGGTGTTGAAATTGTTGTTGAAGAACTTTCAACAAGAATGGTTGCTCTTGGACATAGTGTTACCTGCTATAACAGAAAAGGTCATCACGTAAGTGGCAAAAACTTTGATAGTAAAAGAATTGATAGTTACAAAGGTGTTACCTTAAAAAATACATTTACTATAGATAAAAAGGGGCTTGCTGCAATGTCCGCATCTGTATCTGCCGCATTTAAAACAGCTTTTGGCAGATATGATGTTGTGCATATTCACGCAGAAGGACCTGCGTTTATGTGTTGGCTCCCAAAGCTGTTTGGAAAAAAAGTTATTGTTACAGTACATGGATTGGATCATCAACGTGCCAAATGGGGAAAACTTGCATCGGCATATATTATGGCAGGAGAAAAGAACGCCGTAAAATTCGCAGATGAAATAATTGTTTTAAGCAAAAATGTGCAGAATTACTTTCGTGAAACATACAACAGGGATACCTTATTTATACCTAATGGTGTAAGTAAACCTAAAATAGTTGAAGCAAATGAAATTACCGATAAGTTCGGGTTACATAAAGATGAATATATTTTATTTTTGGGACGTATCGTTCCAGAGAAAGGTATTAAATATTTGATTGAGGCATTTAAAAACATCAGCACAGATAAAAAACTTGTTATTGCCGGTGGCAGCAGTGATACAGACACTTTTATGAAAGAACTGAAAGAACTTGCTAAAGGCGATGACAGAATTATCTTTACGGGTTTTATTCAAGGCAGACTATTGGAAGAATTGTATAGCAATGCCTATGTGTATACACTTCCGTCCGATTTAGAGGGTATGCCATTGAGTTTGCTTGAAGCAATGAGCTATGGCAACTGCTGCCTGGTATCGGATATTGATGAATGTGCAGAAGTCGTTGAAAATAAGGCGGTCGTTTTCAAAAAAAGCAACATAGCGGATTTAAAAGACAAACTACAGATGTTGTGTGATGATAATGATTTAGTTAAAGATTATAAATCAAATGCAACTGACTTTATATGCGGCAAGTATAGTTGGGATGATGTTGTTGAAAGGACTTTGTATTTGTATGCTTCAGAACGAAAAAGAAGACTTGTTGGTGGAAAAATTCTATAAGGAAAATGTTTTATTATGAAAGTGCTGATGATAAACAAGTTTTTGCATCCCAATGGCGGATCTGAAACTTACGTATTTAAATTAGGAGAATATTTGAAAACGCAAGGACATGAAGTTCAATATTTTGGCATGGAACATGAAGGCCGATGTGTGGGAAACAGAGTTGATGCTTATACTTCCGATATGGATTTTCATAATGGAAACAAGTTGGCAAAACTGACATATCCCATTAAGACTATATATTCATCGGAAGCACGAAGAAAAATTCGACTTGTTCTGGATGATTTTCAACCGGATGTATGTCATATAAACAATTTTAATTTTCAATTAACCCCATCAATCTTACTTGAAATGAGAAAACATGAAAAGGAAAATAATAGAAAAGTTAAAATTGTTTTTACTGCACACGATAGCCAATTGGTGTGTCCTAATCATTTAATGCAAAACCCCTTGACACATAAGACGTGTACCAAGTGTTTGGGCGGGAAATACTTAAACTGTACAAATGGAAAATGCATTCACGGTTCCCTTGCAAAAAGTCTTGTTGGCACCTTTGAAGCTTTTTTTTGGAACTTTAGACATATTTACAAAAATATAGATGTAGTGATTAGTCCAAGTGATTTTTTAGCTAAAAAGCTTGCTTTTAATAAAGATATTAGTTCTAAAATAAGAGTATTACATAATTTTATAGATACACAAAATAATGACGCTGTAAAAGAAAAAGAAGATTACATACTTTATTTCGGTAGATATTCTAACGAAAAAGGAATACCTACGCTTATTGAGGTTGCAAAGCAGTTAAATAACATAAAATTTGTTTTTGCAGGTGGAGGGCCTTTGGTCGATGAAGTCAATCAAATTGGAAACATTGAAAATAAAGGGTTTTTGTCTGGTTGTGAATTGAAGGATACGATTTCAAAAGCTTTGTTTACTGTGATTCCGTCAGAATGTTTTGAAAATTGTCCATTTACCGTAATGGAAAGTCAAATATTAGGAACTCCTGTACTTGGTGCAGATATAGGCGGTATTCCTGAACTCATTCAGGTATGCAAAACAGGAGAATTATTTGAAAGCGGAAATAGCAAGGAACTAAAAAACAAAATACTTACGCTTTGGAATGATAGAAGTCGCTTGAATGAATACAGTGAGAATTGTAAAAATATTAGTTTTGATACTATAGATGAATATTATAAAAAGTTGTTTTTAATATATACTGGGCAGATGTAATGGAGCTATTCAATTTTGCATATGGAAAGAGAGCATTGGATTGATAACACTAAAGTGTTGGCGTGTATTTTAGTTGTTTTGGGGCATTTTTTTCAAAGTATGGTTAAGTCCTCGATAATGGTAGATACAGATTTATATAAGTGGTTTAATCAAACGATTTATTATTTTCATGTATCTTTATTTTTTATATGTAGCGGATATCTGTATCAAAAAAAACATACAGTAGTAGATTTAAAAACTAAATGTCATTTTATGATTAATAAAATGCTTTCTTTAGGAATTCCGTATTTTGTGTTTTTAACTATAACTTGGATTATGAAAAATATGGCTGTGGCTTATGTAAATACAGAAACAGATGGACTGATAAATTGCTTGTTAATAAACCCGATTCCGCCGTATTGGTATTTATATACATTGTTTTTTTTGTTTTTGTTTATTCCTAATTTAAAGACATCACACTATCAGATGGTGTGTGTTTTTCTTGCGGCTCTAATATTAAAAATGATAAGTTGCTTTTGGCAATTTAAAGTGTTTGTCATAGGTTCGGTAATGGGTAATTCCATTTGGTTTGTTGTTGGAATGGTAATTTGTTTACTGGATATTCATAAACTAAAAAGAAATATATGTTTATTAGTTAGTGGTATGTTTTTTTTGATTATCTTTATATTGCTTAGTTTGGTTGTTTATCAAAACAATATAAATGATAAATTTGTTGGTTTTTCTTTAGCTATATTAGCCGATATAGGTATAATAAGCACAATTTATTACTTAAGCAATAAACAGTTCTTGTTTCTTAAAGTATTGTCGCGGTATACTATGCCGGTGTTCTTGATGCATACTATATTTGCTGCTGCGATCAGAATAATACTTTTAAAACTAAATATATATAATTTATTTGTTCATATCATTCTGGGATTAATTCTTTCTTTTATTGGACCTACTTTTGCGGCGATTGTTTTAGAAAAGTTGAAATTGGATTTTATTATTTATCCGCATAAATATATTAAATTACAGAGGTAAAAAAATGGCAGAGAAAAAACTTAATGGAACAATTATAGTTACATATCGTTGTAATGCCCGTTGTTCCATGTGCAATAGATACAAAGCTCCTTCAAAACCGGAGGAGGAAATTACAATAGAAGCAATAAGAAAACTTCCTAAGATGTACTTCACAAACATTACGGGTGGTGAACCGTTTATCCGTACAGACTTGAAAGACATTGTACGGGAACTCTACAAAAAAAGTGATAGAATTGTTATTTCAACTAACGGTTTTTTTACAGATAGAATTGTGGACTTATGTAAAGAATTTCCACAAGTTGGTATAAGAATTTCTATAGAGGGGCTTGAGCAGACAAATAATGAGATCCGCGGTTTAGATAACGGTTATCAACGAGGTTACGGCACATTGAAAAAACTTGTTGAAATGGGCATGAAAGATGTTGGATTTGGTATGACCGTTCAGGACAAAAATGCCCCTGACCTTGTACCGCTTTATCAAATATCCAATGAAATGGGTATGGAATTTGCAACAGCATCGCTGCATAACAGTTTTTATTTTGTTGAAGCAAAAAATATTATACACGACAGACCTATGGTTGCGCAGAATTTCGAAAACCTTATCAATGAGCTTTTGAAATCAAACAGCCCTAAAAAGTGGTTCAGAGCTTATTTTAACCATGGTCTTATAAATTATATTTATGGGCAGAAGCGTCTTTTGCCGTGTGATATGAGTTTTGATACCTTCTTTGTTGACCCCTACGGTGATGTCATGCCTTGCAATGGGACAAAAGACAAAGAAGTTATGGGAAATATAAATCGTCAAACGTGGGACGAACTTTGGAACAGTCCTGAAGCTGAAGCAGTAAGAAAAAAAGTACGCTGCTGTGATAGAGATTGCTGGATGATAGGTTCTGTCAGCCCTGCAATGCATAAGTATATTTGGAAACCAGCCGCATGGGTAATGACTCATAAACTGAAAGCACTATTCAGCAAGCATCCTTATAGTATGTATGAAAACAAAATCGTATGTGATTATAGGGATGGTAAGGTTACAAAAAAAGAATTGGATGCTTGCTCTACCTGTGATATGACGGCTGAAATAAATAATGGCTTGAGTGCAGCAAGTATGGAACAGTTAAGAAACAAAACCGGCGAGGAAATCGTTGATGCAGATATTGCCTTACAGCAAACTATAAATAAATAAGATTAAGCGGTATTAATGTTTTATGCCTGAGATATTTAAACTGATCAGTAATATAAAAGAAGATTCTAAATTGGGTGAAATATTGCAGTTAAAGAATGCAAGGAGAATTGAAATTGGGAAAAACATATATTAAAAAAAATAATATATTGTACTATGGATATATTCTGTGCTTCTATTTTTTTATTTTCAGAAATTGGCTTGAAACAAAAATTTCGTTTTTGAGTTATGCGGATGAATTGCTTGCTATTATCGGCATACCAATTCTATTGCTTAAAATAAAGGAAAATAATATTAAATTAAAAATTACTAAAAATTCATACTGGAACTATTTGTGCATTGTTTTTTTATGTGGCATTTTGGGTACTGTTGTTTATAAATATCAAAACTTAAAAGCTGTTTTTGCGGATGCTCTGTTGTGCACAAAATTTTGGCTGACTTTAGAAGTTGGAAAGTATTTTTCATGTAATTTTGATATAAAAAAGAATGAAGGACGACTATTTAACCATATAAGATTTCTTACTATTTTCTTTTTAACTTTGGTAATCATTGATGTTCTGCATCCTGTTTTTGCTGCCACAACCAGATATGGTCTTAGGGGAGAACAGTTGTTTTATACCCATTGTTCTGAATTTGCATCAGCAATGCTAATTTTAATGGTAAATTTATGCATGATAAGAGAAGCGTTGGCGCCCAAAAAAGCTTTGATTTATTTGATTATCTTGTCGGTGCTTGTACTATCTTCATTAAGAAGTAAGATGTTTGGAAGTGTTTTGGTATTTTGGGTAATGAATTATTTTGTGTTGTATAAAAACGAAAAAATAAATATTTATAAAGTATTACTGTTGATACCTGTATTATTATTAATTGGATGGGCGCAAATAAATTTTTATTTCTTTAGTGACATACAAGAAAATTCTGCAAGATATCAGCTATTTGTCAAATCATTAACTATAGCCAAAGAACATTTTCCAATAGGTTCGGGGTTTGGAACATTCGGTTCATATCATTCATCGGTTTATTACTCTCCGCTTTACATAAAATACGGGCTTTCCAAAGTCTATGGGTTGGAAAAAAATGCCGCAACATTTGTAAGCGACAGTTTTTGGCCTATGATAATCGGGCAATTTGGTTTTATAGGGACGGTTGGATTTGCAGCTGCAATTTTCAGTCTGTTCCGAAATATCCAACAAGTCAGAATTATTCCTTCGCTTTATGTTACGGGTTTGTTTATAATAGCGTATTTGCTGATTGAATCGACAGCGGCATCTTCTTTTGTACATCCGTCATCAATGTTTTTTGCTTTGATTTTAGGGTATATTATACATTTTAATTCCAAAAAAACAAAATCTAACAAGTGAAAGGAATATTGCGATGAATACGGCGATAATAACAAGACATGCGGTCACAAATTACGGGTCACTACTTCAAACAATGGCCACTCAAGAAGTGATTTGTCAATTAGGGCATGAAGCTGTAGTTATAGATTACATAAGAGATGATGAAAAGTATCAAAACATTGAAAAAACAATGCTTTCGAAAAAAAATGAATGGAACAGTAATCCGCTTAAAAAAGCGATATATTTAATGCTTAGACAGCCGGGAAGTATAATTGCCGGAAAGAAATTTGAAAACTATAGAAACAAATGTCTCAATTTAACAAAAAGGTACAGTTCAAAAGAGGAATTAATTAATGATAAATTATCTTTTGACTGCTATATCACCGGAAGTGACCAAGTATGGGGCCCTGTTGGAAATGGTGAATATGATGATTGCTATTGTTTGTCTTTTACAAAGGAAGAAGACAAAAAAATTGCATACGCAGCCAGCTTTGGTCGCAATGATTTTGATAAAAAAACAGAAGAATATTTTGTAAAATGGCTTAGCAGATATGATAAGATATTGGTAAGGGAAAGTAGTGCTTTGCAAAAGCTTTCGGAGTGGGCTTTGCCTGCAGAACAAGTACTTGATCCCACATTACTACTTTCGAAAGAGTATTGGATGAAATTTGTTAATAAAACAAATATTGATAAATACTTATTGATTTATCAGCTGCATAATAATAAGCGTTTAGATATATATGCCAAAGAACTTGCCAAAAGAAAAGGATTAAAGATTGTTAGAGTATCTCAATTTTTACATCAAATAATAAATGGTGGAAAGTTTGTATGGTGCCCTTCGCCAAGTGCTTTTTTATCGTTGATTGCATATTCGGAATGCTTGATCACGGATTCTTTTCATGGAACGGCATTTGCAATAAATTTTAATAAACCATTTATTGAAGTACTCCCAAATAACAAAACAGAAACAAGAAATGTAAGTATTTTAAAACTGACAGGATTAACTGAACGTATTCTTATGAAAAATGACGATTACAGTATTTTTGATAAGAAAATAGATTTTAATAAGGTAAATAGTATTATAGAACAGGAAAGAAATCGTTCAATCAAAATTCTCAAAGAAACATTAGATTATTTGGATTAGGGAGTGCACTATGAGTATTAAAGAAAAACTAAAACAAAACCGTTTTTTGAGAATGATGGTCAAAAGAATAAAGAATCACTTTGAATTCTTTGCAGATGCAAAAGAATTCTCCGATCATTATATTGAAGTTGATGAACAAAACGGTAAATACAAATATAGACTGCTGTTGCTTATTCATAATATCGAAAAAGGAATGTGTTACCAAAAACCACGACCATTTGGAAGCGACAAGGTGAAAAAAATCATCAACATATTAGAAACAGCCTCTCCCGAACAATGTGAATTATTTGAATATAAATTAGCTAAAGCCACACTTGTAGCATGGAGAAATTTTTATATAGAAAAGGGCTGGGCATTAAATCAATTTGAAGATGAATTTATTAAAGCGTTAGGAATGACCGATTTGAAAGCAGGATATATATTATTAAAAGCCCCAACAGAAGAGATAAGGCGTGGTGATTTTGAAAGTGTTGTTTTTTCCAGACGCTCTGTACGGGATTTTACCTCGGAAAAGCTTAAACAAGAAGATATCGATTTTGCTTTAAAATGTTTTGTTGCTGCACCAACAGCCTGCAACAGACAAATGTGCAAAGTATATAAAATTGACGATATAAATAAAATCAATATACTAAATAGCACTCTACTTGGTGTGGGAGGTTTTAACACCAAAGATATGACACTATTCGTGATTACATATGACATCGGTGCATTTGAATTTTATGGCGAGAGAAATCAGGGATATGTTAATGTAGGGCTTACAGCCATGAATTTTGTTAACGGTCTCCACGCAAGAGGAATTGGTTCTTGTTTTATGCAATGGTCTAATAATAGAAAAGAGGATAAAATAGTCAGGACAGCATTGGGACTGCCGGAAAGCGAAAGAATCGGCATAGTAATCGGCGCCGGATATTATAATGATATTTCTATTATTCCATATTCTGGCAGGAAACCTTTGACGGAAATCTATAAAGTCTTATGATTCTTAATTATTAGGAGATAAGTTAATAATGAATGTATTGCATCTGTTGGTCGGCGGAGAAATAGGTGGCATAGAAAGCTTATGCAGGGATTATGCATATTTTTCAAAACACAACAACGTTTTTGTTATGCTAAAAGGCATGAATGCTTCAAACGCAAAAGATATGATCTCTCACGGACATAAAGTAATTCAACTTGATTTGAAAACAAGAATATTGGCTGAAGGTATAAGCAAATTAGCAAAAATAATAAAAGATAACAATATCGAGGTTATTATAACACATCATGCATCGCCTATTTTGCATATTATGATGCATGCTATGAAATTTTATAAAAAGGATATCAAATGCTATTCCTATGCACACGGAACAGCGCTTAATATGATGAGGTACAAAGAAAAAAAAGGATTATTGCTTAGAAAAATTGTACTGTCATTGTCTTTAAGAAAGTCTGATGCCGTATTTGCAATATCCAGATATGTAGCCAATACTATAGTTAATGAGTTTAAAGTTCCAAAGGAAAGTATAAAAATCATATACAATGGCGTTAACACTGCAAGATTTCAAAGAGTTCGAAAAAGCCTACCTTCTTCAGAGACTAAAATAATCTATGTAGGTAGACTGATTGAAGGTAAGGGTGTTCAAATAATACTCGAAGCGTTAAAAAAGCTACCGCAGAATATAGAGTATAAATTCTATATAGTCGGAAACGGGTCATACAAAAACAATCTTGAAAATATATGCGAACAGTATTGTTTGAATCAACATGTGGAATTTCTTGGTTCAAGAGATAATGTTGAAGACTTTATTCAGAAATCGGATATTTTTATACACGTTCCGATACTTGAAGAAGGTTTTGGAATCACTATTGTTGAAGCAATGGCAGGCGGATTGATTTGTATTGGCTCGGAAAGCGGTGGTATTCCCGAGATTATTGACGATCAAATAAATGGTTATCTTGTTCCTAAATGCGACTCGGATGCTTTAGCTGAAAAGTTGAAAAGTGTAATACAAGAATTACCTTCCAATATTATCGAAAAAATGATATATGAAGCCCAAAAAAAGGCAAAGCATTTTGATATTATAATTTATGCCCAAGAATTGGATAACTTTATTTCAAAAGGTAATAGATAAGTATTATTGGGTAACAACATAAAAATAGCTGTTTTATTCATACAGGGGGAGAGTGAAAATTTGTTTTTCTATAAGATTTGGAGTTTCCTTATCAGACATTATTATCCCAGAAAAATAAGAAAAACCGCAGCAAAGTGCGGCAAAAATTTATATGTTGGCGGCAAATCGAACGTCACAAGCAACACTTGTTTAGGCGAATGCGTTAATTTTAACGGAATGCAGATGTATGGTAAAGGCAGAATTGAAATAGGAGATTATTTTCATAGCGGACAAAATTGCCAAATTATAACATCTTTTCATAACTATGAAGGTAATAAAATTCCGTATGACAATACATATATAAATAAGGACGTTATAATAGAAGACTGTGTGTGGATCGGCAACAACACAATAATTCTAGGAGGAACAAGGATAGGCGAAGGTGCTATTATTCAAGCTGGCAGAGTTGTATGCTGTGATATTCCGAAGTATGCAATTGCGGGAGGACACCCTGCAAAACCTTTTAAATATCGCGATAAAGAACATTATGAATTGCTAAAATCCAAAAAAGAATTCCACTAGTTTTTGAGATTTTATATTGAACCACTATGTTGTCATTAAGCGGCGATTTAGCATAAATGGAGGTAGTAATAATTCCGTGAATATAATTAACTTGATTGAAAAATACAAGAAGATAAATACACATGCAAAAGCTGCAATATGGTATACAATTTGCAATGTTTTAATGAAAGGCATTTCGCTGTTTGCGACACCAATATTTACCAGAATTTTAAGCGAAGAAGAATATGGAGTTTTTGCTATTTTTCAATCATGGTTCAATATATTAATCATTTTTACATCTCTTAATGCCTTTCTCGGAGGATATACAAAAGGCTTGCTGTTGTATGAAGGCAAAGAAAATGAGTTTACGTCAGCATCGTTAGGTTTTACAACTGCACTGACTTGCTTATTCGGAGTTATCTACATGCTTTTCCCAAAATATCTGTCAGATTTTTTTGAATTGAATCCAACTTTGATGTTTGCATTATTTCTGGAGCTTTTGCTTATGCCAGCCATTGATTTTTGGTCTGCAAGGAAAAGATTTGATTATAAATATAAAGAGTATGTAATAGTTACATTAGCTATGAGCATTATGTGTATACTTACTGCTGTTGTAACCGTAATATGTTCAAGCAATAAGCTGTATGCAAGGGTGTTTTCTGATGCTTTAGTAAAGTCAGCGTTTTGTGCTGTCATATTTATTCACATATTTAAAGAGGGAAAATGTTTCTTTAAAAAGGATTATTGGAAATATATTTTAGTGTTTAATATACCTCTTATTCCACACTTTATGTCTATGTATATTTTGGGACAGTCCGATCGTTTGATGATAGGTAAAATGGTTGGTTCTTCGCAGGCAGCATTTTATAGTGTTGCTTATACGATAGCAACCATGATGAACTTAATTACAGCCGCAATAAATAGTTCACTTACGCCGTATATTTATAAATCAATTGCTGCAGGGAAAGAAAAGAGGATAGAAAGCTCAACTGCCCCGTTGTTTATCCTTACAGCAGTATTAAGCATAATGACAATGGTGCTTACCCCCGAGATTATCTATGTTTTTGCAGGTGAAAAATATGCTGATGCAATTTATGCGGTACCGCCTGTTGCGGCTTCTGTTTATTTTACTTTTGTTTACAGTATGTTTAGTTCAATTGAGTTTTATTTTCAAAAGACAAAACTTATTGCAATTGCAACATTAATATGTGCGGCAATGAATTTACTAATGAATTATATATTTATCAAAATATTTGGATATTATGCCGCAGGATATACTACATTGGTATGCTATATGGGTTTAGCTGTATTTCATTATATTTTTTCTAAAAAAGTGTGTAATAAAGAACTTAATACCTCAAAGGAAGTATTTAATATTAAAATGGTTGTTTTTAGTTCTTTAATTGTTTTAATTACTATGTTAATAATGTTATTTACTTATAATATAATGATTCTGAGATATTTGATTGTTGGTTTGATTTTTGTTTTGATGATAGTAAAAAGGAAAGAGTTGATGAAAATATTCCATGACTTAAGAAACGAAAACTGACAGACTAATAGAGTGGATTGGAGTAAAAATATGAAAAAAATATATAAGGGCGGCGAACTGAAAAGTTTTTTAAAAAACATTTATTGTTTTAAGATAGATCGCTTGATTCGGTTTATACTAAGCAAATTGCTAAAGCCGATGTTGCTGAAAAATGTCATTATTATTGAGAGTCATAACGATTTTGATTGTAACGGAGGTGCCTTCTATAAATATTTATTAGATAATAATTTTAACAAAAAATATAAAATTGTTTGGCTTTTAAAAAATCCTTTAAATACAGATTTGCCCGAAAATGTTGAGGCTTTTATGATAAGAAAACCTAATATCAAAAAAGACTATTATATGTGTATAGCAAAATATGTGTTGAGTGATAATTATATATTTGAAAAATGCAACCCCAACCAAGTGTTTGTATATTGCACTCATGGTGCAGGTGGTTTAAAAAATGTCAAAGGCAATCTTGTAATACCGAAGCATGTAGATTATGTTTTATTTCAATCACCTCGTTATGCAAAGATCCAGGCAGAACAGTATTCAATGGAATATCCCAGCAAAAGAATATTATATTTGGGCTATCCAGTGCATGACGTATTAAATTCGAACAATAACGAACTATTGAAAATAACGGACAAAAACTATAAAAAAACAATTATATGGATGCCGACATTTAGAAAAAAAGCAGGGTATTTAAAAAGGGAAGATTCAACTGCAAAACAGCCCTTGGGGATACCGCTTATTTTGACAAAAAAACAGTATTTGGAGTTAAATAAATATTTGAACGAACTTGATGTACTGATGATAATCAAACTGCATCCCATGCAGGATATCAGCGATATTGAAATTGAGGACTGTTCTAATATTAAGATTCTTACAGGAAAAAGTGTAAAAGAACTTTGCATAGATAACTACAGGTTGATGAGCTGTACCGATGCTATGATAAGTGATTACTCGGGCGTTGCATATGAATATTTACAGCTAAACAGACCTATAGCCTATGTATTGTCTGATAAAGATGAATACAAATTAGGATTTGTTGTAGAGGACATTTCATCTTTAATGGCTGGACCAGAAATCTATGTATATGAGGATTTGATACGGTTTATTGCAGATGTTGCCGCCGAAAATGATCCATATAAAACAAAAAGAGAGAACTTAAGAGATTTTATTTACGAATACCATGACACAAATAATTGCGAGAGATTAGCTGCATTTTTAAAGCTGTAAAAAAATTTATTTACCTATAATTATGGGAAAGTGCCCAAAAGCTGAATATAACGATTAAAAATAGGGGGGTCAAAAATGAAAAAATATCATATTGGATATACTTGCGGTGTGTTTGATCTGTTTCATGTAGGACATCTTAATTTACTTGAAAGATGTAAAGAACAATGTGAAGTATTGATTGTTGGTGTATGTGATGACAGTTATGTTAAAAACATCAAGCATAAAACACCGGTGTACAGTGAAAATGAAAGGGTAAGAATATTATCGGCATTAAAAGTTGTTGATAAAGCGGAATTAGTTAGTATAGAAGAAACCGATGATAAAATGCTTGCATTAAAAAGATTTGAATTTGATGTTTTGTTTTCGGGTGATGACTGGAAAGGGTCTGAACGCTATAAAAAAACAGAAGAACAATTTGCAAAATATGGGGTCAGTATAGAATATCTACCATATACAAAGGGGATTAGTACATCACAAATCAAACAAAATTTAAAGAATGACTAAAAATAAAATCTTTACGGTTATAAAAGAAAGAAACGATATGAATGTAAAAGTTAATTACAACAATATAGATGTATTTAAGCTTATAATGTCAATATTTGTTGTTGCAATACATACTCACCCTTTGGAAAATATAAGTAATAGTGTTATAAATGGAATTTATGATTCACTTGTGAGTTTAGCTGTACCTTTCTTTTTTGTAGCAACTGGTTTTTTAGTATACGAGGATGTATTAAATGACACTGCTTTTAAGACAAGGTTTATTAAGCTTTTAAAAATGTATTTGATTTGGAGTATAGTATATTTACCCCTAGCTATATGTGAGTATATAGATAAAAAATATACAATTTATTACAGTGTACTTTTGTATATTAAAGACCTACTCCTTGTTGGTGAACACTATAATTCTTGGGTACTGTGGTATCTTCTTTCAAGTATATATGCATTATTTATAATTAGATTTCTTATCCGAAAAAGTGTAACTATTAACATTATTGTTATCATTGGATTTCTGCTATTGATTGTAAGTAGTGGGTTAGATATGATTGCTGATAATAAGTTGTTTTTTGAAGAGGAATTTGAATTTCTAAAAGTACTATTAAATAAAACTATTTATAATGGAAGAATCCTACGTGGTATAGTATTCATCTCATTAGGAATGAAACTTAAAGAACTTATGAAGAAATCTCAAAGCCCAATATTAACAAATAAACTAGCATTAATTGTAATTTTTCTTTTAGGTTTTGTAATTAGTATTTTCTGTGACTATATAATAGGAAATTTAGGACTATATATTGAATCTGTTGCTCTTTTTCTGTTAATACTTGGACTTAAATTCAAAGGATTAAATTATTATAAATATATGCGGAAAATTAGTGTAGATATTTATTTTATACATTTATATGTATGGACCATTTTATATACAGTTATTTTTCAGCAAAAAACATATGGTATGATAATGTTTGTATTAACGTTGTTAATAAGCATAATACTATCTCTATTTCATATTTTATTTTGTAAAAGGAGAAAATCATGTGTGGCATAGTAGGATATGTTGGAACAGCACAAGCTGCTCCGATATTATTAAATGGTTTATCAAAACTTGAATACAGAGGTTACGACTCAGCTGGTATAGCTGTTAGGAACAAAACAAACGATGTTCAGGTCGTAAAGGCGAAAGGCAGGCTTAAGATACTTGCAGAAAAGACTGATGACGGCAAGGCTGTTATCGGTACAACAGGCATCGGACATACACGATGGGCGACTCATGGAGGACCATCCGAGAACAATGCGCATCCGCATGTTGCTGATGATGGTAATGTTGTTGGTGTTCATAACGGTATAATCGAGAATTATCAGGAATTGAAGGAAAAGCTTCTTCGACACGGATATTCTTTTTACAGTCAGACTGACACAGAAGTCGCCATCAAGTTAGTCGATTACTACTACAAAAAGTACAACGGCGGTCCAAATGATGCGATCTCAAAAGCCATGGTTCGTATTCGTGGTTCTTATGCGCTTGCGGTGATGTTCAATGACTATCCCGATGAGATTTGGGTAGCTCGAAAGGACAGCCCAATGATCATAGGCACGAATGAGGACGAAACTTTCCTTGCATCGGATGTTCCTGCAATTTTAAAGTATACACGAAATGTATATTACATAGGCAATCTTGAATTAGCCAAACTTACAGCAGGTAAAGCTGAATTTTATAACCTTGACGGTGATGTAATTGAAAAAGAACTGACCGAGATAACATGGGATGCTGAAGCGGCTGAAAAAGGTGGATTTGAGCATTTTATGATGAAGGAGATCTACGAGCAGCCCAAGGCTGTTGAAGACACCTTAAATTCGGTGCTTAACGACGGCAAAATCGATTTAAGCGCCGTCGGCTTATCTGATGATGAGGTAAAAGGCATCTCTCAGATATACATTGTTGCCTGCGGTTCGGCTTGGCACGTAGGTATGGCATCACAGTATGTTATTGAGGAAATTTCCAATATTCCTGTGAGAGTTGAGCTTGCTTCTGAATTCAGATACAGAAAACCTATACTTGATAAAAACGGCTTGGCTATAATAATTTCTCAATCGGGTGAGACTGCGGACAGCCTTGCAGCATTAAGAGAAGCAAAAGAAAAAGGTGTTAAAACCTTAGCTATAGTAAATGTTGTCGGCTCTTCTATTGCAAGAGAGGCCGACAGCGTATTTTACACATTGGCTGGCCCCGAAATATCAGTTGCTACAACAAAGGCTTATTCTGCGCAGCTTATTGCTGGTTACTGTTTGGCATTGCAGTTTGGCTACATAAGAGAAAATCTTGCAGAAGCAGAATATAAACGTTTGATAAGTGAATTACAGACGATACCTGCCAAAATAGAAAAAATCTTACAGGATAAAGAGCGTTTGCAATGGTTTGCAAGCAAAATCTCGAATAAAAAAGATGTCTTCTTTGTAGGACGCGGTATAGACTATGCGATTTCGCTTGAAGGCAGCCTTAAAATGAAAGAAATAAGCTATGTTCATTCTGAAGCTTATGCTGCGGGTGAGTTGAAACATGGAACAATAAGTCTTATTGAGGATGGGACTTTAGTTATTGGTGTTCTTACCCAGAACGAATTATATGAGAAAACTGTAAGCAATATGGTTGAATGTAAAGCAAGAGGCGCTTATCTCTGCGGCGTTACAACCTACGGCAATTATGAAATTGAAGAAACAGCTGATTTTGTAACTTATATACCAAAGGTTGATGAGCATTTCATAGGCAGTCTTTCGGTTGTGCCTTTACAGTTATTAGGCTACTATATGAGCGTTAGCAGGGGTTTGGACGTTGATAAACCGAGAAATCTTGCAAAGAGTGTTACAGTCGAATAATAAAAAGATACAAGAGTTTAAGTTCTTTTATAGTATTTTTGATAGGTACAATATTATGGTATCCAATCAATGTTAATATGTTTGGCAATAGTAAATAAGAATAAATGATAAAAGTGGTGAAAAGCTGTGTTGCGACTTCATAAACATAACAAAGAAACTTATGAAGGGCGACACAGCTTTTTGCGTTGAACGACCGTGTAGCTGTGGTACAGGAAAAATGTTTATTATATTGAAGCCGGTTTCTGACTATACATCAGTTTTTGAGATTACACAAAAGTTGAAACGGTCTTGATTGCGTAGCTGTTTTATTAATATTTTTTATATACTCGGTATTGTTGTTGACGAATATATCTATCCCTTGCAAGGGACAAAACTTATTGACTTATACCGATATATTTCCGCCTATATCAACACGAAGATGCAATTCCATAACATTTTTATTATCAGCTTATTTTTTATTCCGTCAAATGCTCTGCTTTGCGCTTTCGCGGGCATTTTATCACTTCCTTTATCGGTGAAACTTATCAAAAAATTTTTCCGCAGGAAAACATCGGGGGTTGGGGTCGCCACCAATCGGGTCTTAGGTCGAAAACCTAATAAACAGTGAGTGGCGTGCCTGTATGGGGATGTATTGGGAATTTGTGATTTTCACAATACAAAAATACCCAAACGGCTCGACACTCGCTATGTTTACTAAAAAAATAATCAGATTTTAAAAACAGAAAAAATATTATAAACTGCATAAGCGTGTTTTTCAAAAGCCGACAGGGCAAAAAATGTCTTGTCGGCTTTTATTTTTTTGCGGAAAATATCTATATATTTTTTGGAAACCACTCCGCAAAAAGGCATTTTTTCGGCATATAGTGTAAGGGTTGGTTTACGGGCAGCAATATTAAGAATGTTTAAAATAAAACATTAGAAATTTTGAAAAAACACTCCGCAAAACAGCCTTTTTTGGACGTATATATGGAGGGGCAAATATACGGATAAATTATAGTTGCTTAAATTCACGGCTTTAGTCAAAATACAGCTCCGCAAAATGTCTGTTTCTGTCTATATGATGTGGGGTCAATATATCAAAAAAATATAACTGTTTTATTGATTATTATTTAACTACACTTCGCAAAAAGGCGTTTTTTACTATTAGGTGGAGGGGTATTTATCAATACAGTTTAAAGTTCGTGAAAACCTCTGGAAAAAGTGCAGGAGGAGGAAAAATAATGATCTATAAAAACAGCGTATCGGGACAACAAATTCTTATTTCACAGAACGGTGTCGTTATTTGCGTGAATACGAAAAACGATCGCAGGGAAAACTATTATAAAGAAAGGGGTGGCCTATGCGGATAGATATTGACAGAGGGATAAAATGTGTGTGCATCTGGCTCACCGATGAGGAGAGTGAGAGTGCGGATATCGACAAAAAAATCAAAGAAATAACTGAAAAATATAAAGAAGCAAAACACAAAACGGTTATATTTCGTTCGGGAAAACGTGACCTGTACGGTTTGACGGAGGGGCTTATAAAATACAACAAAGAGTCGGTTGAAAACAAAACAGACGAAGCGATAGGATTTTAAAAATAAAATGAAAAAAATGCTGTTAAAATTAAAAGGAAAATATAATTCTCGCTTGAAATAACCCGTATCTTATGTTACAATAATATCAAAAAGGAGGTGCGTAATTATGGCATTGAATATTGCGGGCTATTGTCGCATTTCGGTCGATGATGATTTAGACCAGGACAATACAAGTATTGAAAACCAGATCGCAATTATCAAAAGATATGTTAGGGACAGATTTCCCAAGGCGAACCTTGATATTTACTGCGACCGCGATAGGTCGGGATATACGTTTGAACAGCGTGAAGATTATCAAAAAATGCGTCCTTATCTGATGAACGGAAAGTATAAAATTCTGATAATCAAGGATTTCAGCCGCTTTTCAAGACGCAACAGCAAAGGACTTGTGGAACTTGAAGATCTGCGTGATGCGGGAGTGAGGATAATCTCGATAGGCGATAATATAGATTATCCCACGCATGATGAATGGATGGCGATACAGTTTCGTTTTCTGATAAACGAAATGCCCGTGACCGATGCGAGCAAAAAGGTCAAAAATGTTATTCGCCGCCGCCAAAGTGACGGAACGTGGATATGCTCCGTACCTTACGGTTATGTTATCACGGATTCAAAGCGGATGATGTTCGAGGTCGATGATGTTGCCGCCGCCGTTGTTAAAGAGATATTTGAGCTTTACAGCAAGGGGTGGGGTTACAAAAAGATAGCAAATTATCTGACCGAAAAGAAAATCCCCACGCCGCGTATGCTCGAAAAATCTCGCAAGGATGCAAGGGGCATAGAGAACAAGATAAAGGCGAAAACGGATTGGAGCATAATCACGGTATCGGGCATTTTAAGCAACGATTTTTATATCGGCACTCTGCGTCAGGGCAAGTTTAAAAGGGCAAAAATAAACGGCAGGGATATCAAGCTTGACGAATCCGAGCATATCGTTTTTGAGAAAAACCACGAAGCGATAATAGACGAAAGGCTGTTTATGAAAGTGCAGGATATGCTTGAACAGCGCTCGGCCACCAATTATCGCGGTGTCAGAAAATACGACACAAGCTATTCGGGCTTTTTGTACTGCGGCGACTGCGGCAGCCCTATGTTTTCTATGAGCCGTCCGCAGCTTGCGCCTGCATATACCTGCGGCACATACCACAGGCGCGGTTTAAAAGGCTGCACTTCGCATCATACAAGGGTGGATATGCTGGACACGCTTTTGAAGCTCTACATAAAAAAGGTCAAGGAAAACTCGGAATATATGATAAACAAGCTGGAAGCGGCGATAGAAAACGAACCGCTTTATCTTGAACATAATTCGGGGCTTGTAGACAGACTTGAAAAGGACCTTGAAAGCGCAAAAGCACAGCTGAAAAGCCTTGCAAAACAGAAGATGAAAGAGATCATGCGGCGCCCCGAACACGCCGAGACGATCGAGGAAATGTATGACGAGATGGAGAAAGAACAGCTGTCGGTCATCGAAAGCCTTAAAACGCAGATAACCATAGCTGCCGACAAGCGCAACAAGCTTGTAAACATCAACCGCAGATCAAAGACGGTGCTTGATATATTTGACGATATATTGAATAAAGAATGTCTTGATAAAAACGACCTCAGCTTTATCATCGACAGGATAGATATTTATACCGACCGCATAGATATCAAGCTGAAAGCCGATATAAACGCGCTTTTGAAGCTCGGAGAAAATGAGGCTGCCGCTGCGGAGGACACCGTAAATTTTGAGTATGGCACTGACGGAAACGGAATGTCACAGATTTTTGAATACCGTGTCCGCAATCATGGTATCAAAACCGTTAGTGTCAATGTTATCAGTGACGGGGACCCGCTGGAAATATTCACAGACCGTGAGGGGGAGATCATACTCAAAAAGTATTCACCTATCGGGGAATTGGGTTCGTTTGCGAAGGAATATGCGGAGAGTCTTGCACAGAGTGCGGGGCACATAACCTGCATTGTGGACAAGGATCAGGTAATTGCGGTAAGCGGCGGCAGCAGGAAGGACTTTATCGAAAAGCACATTTCGGATGAGCTGGAGCAGGTGTTGAACACGCGCAGCACTGTCAATGCCACCCGAAACGACAGTGATTTTGTGCCGATAGTGGAGGACGACAGTTCTCATTCGGACATATATTCGGCGGAGCTTATCGTGCCGATAATCTGTGAGGGCGATGTGCTTGGTGCGATAATCATGCTCGGCAATCAGAGCATGGGCGAGGTCGAGGGGAAACTTGCGCAGACTGCCGCGGGCTTTATCAGCAGGCAGATGGAACAATAATTTTTTTTGCTGTCGGAA
>ODAI013214232.1_pt1 | contig 25145 bp, 23 predicted proteins | sample 1539321 | NCBI WGS metagenome assembly ODAI01 (sample SAMN02144231, study PRJEB22623) | gut metagenome | biome: sheep rumen | host: Ovis aries | place: New Zealand
AGCAGTTGCATCCTCTTTAGAAACCGCAAGTGCGCTCGGTCCCTTCAGAGCATCGATTACGCCTTCAAATTCAGTATCTTTAAAAGCGAATCTCATCAGCGTGTTCTTAAATACTTTGTAAGTCACGCCGGCTTCTCTTAACTGCTTACGAAGCTCAGTGTCTTCTGCAACCGTAAGACCGCGGTGGTCAACCAGCACGATTGACTGTGCGCCCTGAATGGTTTCAGAAATTTCCTGGATGATCGGCTGTTTCAGTTCAACTTTTGCCACGTTCTGTACACCTCCTTATTTTTTTGGACAGCCCCAAAGGATTTCTCCCGTGCGGCTGCATCGTTCGCTTTAGACGATGAGGCTTTACGTTTCTGTATGATACAGAAAAATCCCCCTGCCGTCTGACAGGGGGATGATGATCCCATACTTACAGAATGCGACTGCGCGCATCCGTAAATTCCCTCGGCAGGCTCATATGATTACGCCATGCGGCGCCTGCTGTCTTCGGCAATACTTCGGTATTTTATCATGTTGTATTTCAGATGTCAATGTAAAATTTTATTTCAGACTCTGCGTTTTGTTGTTTTAATTATACAAACTTAGCCGGATTTACTTTGACGCCCGGTCCCATGGTGGAAGAAAGGGTGACGCTCTTTAAGTAAGTTCCTTTCAGTGCGCTCGGTCTTGCTTTTACAATTGCATCCATCAGCGTTTGGAAGTTGTCGGTAAGCTGTTCATTTGTAAAGGAAGCTTTTCCAACCGGCACATGAATGATATTGGTCTTATCAAGTCTGTACTCGATTTTACCTGCTTTAATATCCTTAATAGCCTTAGTTACATCCATGGTAACTGTACCGGCCTTGGGGTTAGGCATAAGTCCCTTAGGTCCAAGAACCTTACCGAGACGACCTACAACACCCATCATGTCGGGAGTAGCAACAACGACATCAAACTCGAACCATCCCTCGTTCTGGATCTTGGGGATGAGCTCTTCACCGCCGACAAAGTCAGCTCCTGCATTCTGAGCCTCGGTCAGCTTATCGCCCTTTGCGAATACCAATACTCTTACGTCCTTACCGGTACCGCTGGGGAGAACTACTGCACCACGGATCTGCTGGTCAGCGTGTCTTCCGTCACATCCTGTACGAATGTGAAGTTCTACTGTTTCATCAAATTTTGCGGAAGCAGTCTTTTTTACAAGTGCTACTGCGTCAGCGGGCTCATAGAAAGTTCCGCGCTCGACGAGCTTAGCTGCTTCAGAATATTTCTTGCCATGCTTCATTATTTTTTCCTCCTGGTTCTATCGACAATAAATGTCTCCCAATGTATCAGTCTTTAATAGTAATACCCATGCTGCGTGCGGTTCCTTCGATCATGCTCATTGCGCTCTCGATGGATGCTGCGTTAAGATCGGGCATCTTGGTCTCAGCGATCTCTTTTACCTGAGCCTTGGTGATGCTTCCTACCTTATTCTTGTTGGGTACGCCTGATGCTTTCTGGACCTTTGCTGCCTTCTTGATAAGAACTGCAGCGGGGGGAGTCTTCGTAACGAAGCTGAAAGATCTGTCCGCATATACGGTGATAACGACAGGGATGATGGTATCACCCTTGTCTGCGGTCCTTGCGTTGAACTGCTTGGTGAACTCAACGATGTTGACACCATGCTGTCCGAGTGCAGGGCCTACCGGGGGCGCAGGTGTTGCCTTGCCGGCCGGGATCTGTAATTTGATATAGCCTTCTACTTTTTTTGCCATAATGGCACCTCCTGTTTTTATTGCCTTAATAGGCTTTTCGTGGTATTCGTGCCGGAGCACACTCCCACTTGATTTATAATCAACCGCATCTGCGGCTGGTCACATGTTTAACCCATCCTTCTTACATTATCAAGAGGAACTTCTAGAGGAGTCTCTCTTCCGAACATCTCGACATTGATGGTTACGGTCTGCTTACTGTCATCGATCTTAAGAGCCTTGCCCTCTGTATCCTTCCAGGTTCCGTCAACAACCGCAATGAGGTCACCGACCTTGATGCCGTAATCCTTCTTAGGTGCCTTCTCCTGTGAACCGGGCTGGTACTGAGGCTTGCCGATCTTAAGATTTATAAGCTCCTCTTCGGAAAGGGGAACAGGCTTGCTTCCGGGTCCTACGAATCCGGTAACGCCTCTTGTGTTTCTGACAAAATACCAGGTTCTGTCAGTCAGTTCCATATGAACGATGACATATCCGGGACACATCTTACGGTCAACGACCTTCTTCTTGCCGTCCCTGACTTCCATGACGCTCTCGGTGGGAACTTCTATCTCGAGAATCTTCTCAGCTAATTCTTTATTATTGGCAATGGTCTTTTCAAGATCCAGCTTTACTTTGTTCTCGTAGCCCGAATAGGTATGGACCACGTACCACTTTGCTTCTGCCACTCCTATCCTCCTTATAATGATGTGATCCAGTTAACACCGCTCTTTGCTGCAAAATCAATAAGGGCGATGATCACACCGGCAACAACGGAAATAACAATAACAGCAACAGACTGTCTGAAAGCGGTCTGAGGGTTCGGCCACATGATCTTGCCAAATTCTGCCTTTACACCACTCCAGAAGCTGATCTTGTTTTCATTGGAATCTGCCATCAGCTAATCTCCTTATATAATAGGACGGAATTACTTTGTTTCCTTATGAAGTGTATGCTTCTTGCAAAATCTGCAATACTTCTTGATCTCCATGCGGTCAGGCATGGTCTTCTTATCCTTGGTTGTGTTGTAGTTGCGCTGTTTGCACTCTGTGCAGGCAAGTGTAATCTTAGTACGCATATTAATGATTCCTCCATAACGCCATAAAAATATTAGCGCGAAAAAAATAGGCCTAAATGTCAGCCGCTTATGTAATATAGCATTGACATATCCGTTAAGTCAAGGACTTTTTTTATTTTTCAGCTCCCAGCTCGAAAGCCCTGAGATTGATATCAAGAAATTTTTCCGGAACGCAGGCTTTAATGGAATCGAGCCACTCTTCCTTCGTAAAATCAAAGTAGTTGGAAAATCTTCCGAGAAGCACGATATTCACCGCTTTGGAAGATCCGGCTTCTTCAGCTTTGGAAAGACAGTCCATGGCATCGACCCGAACGCCTTTTTCCATAAGTTTATTCTCAATATCTTCCGGATAGGCAGCATTTCCTGTAATGACAGGCATGGGGTCCATCTTATAAGTATTGGTTATGATCCTTCCGCCTTTTTTCAGATAAGGAAGCCATCTTGCGGCCTCAAGGGGTTCAAAGGAAACTATGATGTCAGCTTCGCCCTCAGTGATTATGGGAGAGTAGACCTTGTCGCCGAAACGGACATATGTGACAACGGAGCCGCCCCTCTGGCTCATTCCATGCACCTCGCTGACTTTGACATCACAGCCTTTATTCAGAAGAAGGTGTCCGAGGATCTTGCTTGCAAGGAGAGATCCCTGTCCTCCGACACCGACTATCATAATATTAGTTGTTTCCATAGATTAATCCTCAATATTCCGCCACATCATTATTTGTCAGGCGAATGTAACTCAATATCAAATTACGGTATACAGGCTTCGTGAAGTCATAATATATTTATAAGCGCACCCTTTCGAGCGGCCGGCACTTAACGAGCACGAATGAAATGAAGTGCGAGTTTAGTACCGCTGCCAGCGAGAACCGGAGCCGCGAGGCGTGTGCGGGTTAAATATATTATGACTTTACGGAGCCGTGACTGAAATTTCAATTTTGATTCAATGCTCCGAATCTGCACATCTGAGTGCAGACATTACATCCCACACACTGGGTTCTGTCTATATGCGCTTTGCCATCCACAACCGATACGGCAGGGCATCCTACCTGCATGCAGGCCTTACAGCCCACGCATTTGCTCTCATCAACAGTTACGGGTTTTCCGTGTTTTACACCTTTAAGAAGCGCACAGGGCCTGCGGGTTATGATTACGGAAGGCTCATCGGCAGCAAGTTCTTCCTTTACCGCTTTGTCGGTCTCATCAAGGTCATAAGGGTCCACTACCCGTACGCGGTTAACTCCCATTGCCCTGCACAGAGCTTCAAGATCTATCTTTGCTGCAGGGTCTCCCTTAATGTTATAACCTGTGGTGGGATTCTGCTGGTGTCCGGTCATTCCCGTTATGGAATTATCCAGGATGATGACAGTCGATGCGCTGCCGTTATATACGATGTCCGCAAGTCCGGTCATTCCCGAGTGAACAAATGTGGAATCCCCGATGACACCTACCGTTTTATGCTCAGACTCTGCTCCGAGAGCTTTATTGAATCCGTGCATTCCCGAAAGGGACGCTCCCATGCACACATTAAGATCCATGGCGTTAAGCGGAGCAAAAGATCCCAGAGTATAGCATCCTATATCTCCGTAGACCATACATCCGTTTTTCTTAAGTGTATAGAAAAGTCCTCTGTGAGGGCATCCTGCACACATAACGGGAGGTCTTAAGGGAATCTCATCCTCAAGCTTTTCGGAAGCAGGCAGATCCATTTTCATGGATTTTTTTATGATCTGCTGGGAAAACTCTCCCACAATAGGGAAGGTGTCTTTTCCGTGAACACCGATGCCCAGCATTTTACAGTGATTTTCGATTATGGGATCAAGCTCTTCCACTACGTAAAGAGTGTCCACCGATGAAGCAAAATCCGTGATCTTCTTTACGGGAAGGGGATTGATCATCCCTATCTTGAGAACGGGGTGCTTATCGCCAAATACTTCCTTTACATACTGGTAGGAAGTGGAGGAAGTGATAAAACCGACACTTTTGTCAGTTCCATCCTCGATACGGTTTATCTCCGCAGTCTCCGCATATTCCGTCATATCAAGAGTTCTCTGTTCAACCCTGACATGAGCCTTTCTCGCCTGGGCGGGAAGCATTACCCTGCTCTGATCCTTCACATAAGGAACAGTCTCTTTCTGCACGCGCTCGGATGTCTCCACAACCGACCGGGAGTGGGATATTCTCATGCACATCTTAAGGAGCACGGGGGTATGATATTTTTCCGAAAGGTCAAATGCAAGCTTTGTGAACTCAAGAGATTCTTCGGAATCCGAAGGCTCCAGCATGGGAAGCTTGGCAGCGATGGCATAGTGCCTTGAATCCTGCTCATTCTGGGATGAGTGCATTCCCGGGTCATCAGCAACGCAGATCACAAGCCCCGCATCCACACCGATATACGAAATGGAAAACATGGGATCTGCCGCAACATTAAGTCCCACATGCTTCATTGCACATGCACTTCTTTTTCCGGCAAGGGATGCTCCGTGCGCGGCTTCAAGGGCTACCTTCTCGTTGGGAGCCCACTCGCAGTAAATCTCATCATATTTGACTGCCTCTTCTGTGATCTCCGTGGAAGGTGTTCCGGGATAGCTTGAAATAAATTCACATCCCGCTTCATACATTCCGCGTGCCACAGCCTTGTTTCCTATCATCAGTTCACGCATTATCTTTTATCTCCATACCTGATACGGATCTTTCCATTTTTTGCAATTTCAATTTTGAAACTGCCTGAACCTGCTTTTTACGTTAAGATTCATTCTCCTGCTCAACAAGTCTCTCAACACTGTAACGTTTTCTGAGAAGAGGCTTTTCGATCTTTCCGGTAGGATTTCTGGGAACATCATCAAATATGATCTTCCTGGGTCTTTTATATCTCGGAAGTCCCTGGCAGAACTCTTCTATTTCTTCCTCTGTGCAGGTCATTCCGTCCTTGACGGAAATGATGGCTCCCGCTATCTCGCCGAGCCTTGGATCGGGAAGTCCTATTACGGCGACATCCTTGATCTTGTCATGCTTTCTGAGGAAATCTTCTATCTGTACCGGATAAAGATTTTCACCTCCGGATACGATGACATCCTTCTTGCGGTCCACAAGGAATATAAATCCGTCCTCATCCTGCATCGCAACGTCTCCGGTATAAAGCCAGCCATCCTTAAGAACCTCAGCGGTAGCTTCGGGATTTCTGTAATAACATGTCATGACACCGTCACCCTTGACACAGAGTTCTCCGGCATCACCCTTCTTTACTTCCTGTCCGTTTTCGTCAACGATCTTACATTGCCAGCCGTATCCGGGAATTCCGATAGCTCCAACCTTGTGAATATTTTCCACTCCAAGGTGTACGCAGCCGGGACCTATGGATTCGCTGAGGCCGTAATTGGTATCGTACTGGTGATTCGGAAAATACTTCATCCATCTGCGGATAAGTGAAGGAGGAACCGGCTGGGCTCCTATGTGCATGAGCCTCCACTGGGAGAGCTCATAGTCTTCCATCTTAAGGTCTCCGCTGTCGAGAGAATCAAGTATATCCTGAGCCCAGGGAACAAGCAGCCATACAATGGTACATTTTTCCCTTGATACGGCATCAAAAATATACTGGGGCTTGGTTCCTTTTAAAAGAACGGCTCTTGATCCGCTTACAAGGCTTCCCATCCAGTGCATCTTTGCACCTGTGTGATAAAGGGGAGGGATGCAGAGGAAGCAGTCATCATGCGTTGTGGAGTGATGTTTCTGCTCAACCTTCGCGGCAGTCATAAGACTTAAATGCTTGTGAAGTATGGCCTTGGGAAAGCCCGTTGTTCCGGACGAAAAATAAATAGCCGCGTCTTCGTCGTCTTTTAATTCTATTCCGGGCGCTGCGCTTGAACAGTCCGCAACCATCTCCCTGTAGCTTTCCGCAAATGTGGGACAGGTCTCACCCACAAAAATAAGAAGCCTGTTCTTTTCGAGGTCATCAACTATCGACTCGATACGTCCGATAAATTCGGGACCGAAAAAGAGAACATCAACCTCGGCAAGGTCTGCGCAGTAGCGTATCTCGTCAGCAGAATATCTGAAGTTGAAGGGAACGGCGATGGCCCCGCTCTTAAGTATTCCCATGTAAATGGGAAGCCATTCAAGACAGTTCATCATCAGTATCGCTACCTTGTCGTCCCTCTTAACTCCCCTTCCGATGAGCATATTGGCAACACGGTTTGCTTTCTCATTGAAAACGCTCCATGTGATCTCTCTTCTATAGGGCTGGTCTTCCGTCTGCTGTATCAGAGAGTATTCCTTCCAGCTTACACGTCTTGTTTCTTTCTGCTCGGGATTAAGTTCGATCAGAGCAACCTCATCCCCGTATTCTTTTGCATTTCTCTCAAGATAGTCAGTTAATGGCATTTTTTCCTCCAGATAGCTTTATTTGGCCATTCGTAATTACTTTAAACATACCCGGCATAGGTGGTGAAAATGCCGGGTGGCGCTTGCGAGTTAAATGAATATAATGTTGCGGATCCTGATACTATTACCCGGGTACATAATTCAGCGGGTTAACAGGCGTTCCGTTTATCAGGATCTCAAAGTGAAGGTGAGGTCCGGTACTTCGGCCGGTGGATCCGCTTCGTCCTATTACTTCACCCTGGTTTACGTACTGTCCTACAGATACTCCCACTCTGGAAAGGTGAGCATATCTTGTCTGGGTTCCGCCGGGATGAGTTATGAGAACAGTATATCCGTAGCTTCCTCCCCATCCTGCCTGGGTTACCGTACCGCCGCTGGATGCCATGACAGAGGTTCCCGTTGCGACAGCCCAGTCAATTCCTCTGTGGTATGTGGTGGCACCCGCAGTGGGAGCTTTTCTGTATCCGAAGTAAGAGCTTATCCTTCCGCCGTAGATAGGCTTGATATAGGTCGGAGGGATCTTGGTACCGCGTTCCATTATCTTGGGAACGGCTTCGATATCAACTTCCTCTATCAGAACCTCTCTTTCGGACTCGGTATCATTAACAAAGTGCTGATCGATTATGGCTCTGTGGTGTCCTGCGGATGGCTGCTGGATAACATTTGTCTCCGTGGTATACCAGTCATCCCTGGGAATGATCACGGTATCCGCTTCATAATCCTCATCCACATAGTTCCTCTCGATATGTTCAACCGAAAGTTCAGGCTCGGGAACGGTTATGATGAGAGTGTCATTTACATGAAGTGTGGAGTTGGCATTTTCAAGCTTGTCGGAATTGAGCGCAACTATATCCTCGATGGGAACGTTAAGATTAAGAGAGATACCGCTGAGTGTATCACCGGCTACGATCTTATACTCATATGCACTCTCGTGTTCCTTGATGATATTATCCACCGCCTCGGACAGGCTTACGATCTGCGACGAAGGAACATAGCCCTCGGCTATTTCGATGGATTCCACAAATCCGATGGATATAAGTCCCGTCTCATAATCCTGAAACGAAACCGTCTGAGGAGTTTCAACTTTGACCTTGGTCTGATTATAGATATACTCACCGGCTCCGCCTTTGGGAAGAATCCCGTCTGCTTTATCCTCCGATGCCGTATATGTATCGTACACCTCTGCCGTCAGGGCATTAAAATCCCTTCCGGGAGAATGGATAAGCCTTACCCTGAACCTGCCGCCGGGATTGTATCTGTCAATCGCTTCATTAAGAAGGGCAAGGACATCACTTTCCGTGGCAAGGGTCACCATATTGTCTCCCATTTTTACGGTATAGGATGGAGACAGGGCACTCTTTAAAGATGCGGAAATGAGATTTTCCGCAACAGCCACCCCTTCACTTTTGGAAGTCAGATCCCCGGTAAGAACATTTTCCGATTCCACTCTGAGATCGTAATCCATAAAAGCAATCCCGTCGTAGGAAGCCGCAACATTTCTGCGGGCAGTGCTTATGATCTCCTGGACATCCTCGTAGGATGCAAAATCTCCAACCTTGGAATCATCTATATATACATGAAAATAATCATCGGTGCCCTCGGAAAAGGTATAAACACCATGCACAAAAAGCAGGCACGAAAAAATCGTGACTGCTGTTGTGACAAGAAATAAAAATTCTCTTTTTTTGGAGATAAAAGAAGTCTTCACAATAAAACCGTATTAAAACAGGAAATTAGCCACAAAAGGAGCAGCTATGGAGATAACAGATACTATGACGGCGACTACGGCGATCTTCTTTACGGTACCCACCTGCTCTTCAAGCTTGGTAGTCTCCGTCCTGATGCTTACAAGGAATTTTGCGTTTTCTTCCCTGATGGCATCGATCTGCTTTGCGTTATCATTTCTTATGCTTCCGAGAAGCTTTGCGCTTTCATCACGGATGGCAGTAATGGTCTTACCGCTTTCGCTTCTGATGCTGTCAGCCTTGGACTGGTTATCCTGCCTGATGCTTTCAAGCTGCTTGGCATTTTCATCCTGAATGGACGCCTGGACATTACGATACACACGGACGCATTCCTTGTGAACATCTGCATTCTGAAGCGAGGAAAGAAGCGAGTTCTGGGCTTCAAGCATTTTCTGCTGACCCTGTCTGAGGTCATTTTTTACCTGTTCAAGGCTCTTGTCATTGGCATTCTTAAGACTGTCCATCTGAAGCTTGATGGCAGATACATCATCCCTGAGGACATCCATCTTGGATGAAACTTCATCATTAGCGGCAGATGAAGAAAACTCACTCTGCATCCTTGTAAGATACTCTTCGTTGGAAGATCTTACCGCATCTATCTGGGATCCGACCCTTGCCTTAAGATCTTCTAACTGAGTTCCTATCTGTTCTTCAAGAAGGTTGAGTCTTCTGGTAAGCTCCTCATTACCGCCGTCTGTAAGACCGTTTCTTATCTTCTCAAGGTTTTCTTCATTGGCAGCTTTGATGGATTCTATCTGTTCCTTAAGTTCATTGCTGCGCTCTTCAAGCATCTGGCTCTGTCTGCTCATAAGCTCGTTCTGGCTCATGGCAAGAGACTGCTGACGCTCGATAAAATCATTCTGGCCGGCAAGAAGATCATTCTGCATCTGCTGCAGATAATCCTCATTGGCCTTATTCATGGATTCCATTTGCTCTTTGAGGTCATTGATAACGGCCTGTGAAGCACCCCCTTCAACTCCCCCGAGATCCGGAAGCGCATTTATGGTCTGCTGAAGCCCGCTGAGTTCCTCGGCAACACTCTTCATGCGGTCAAGACACTCCTGGTACTCTCTGACCTGAGCTCTCATCACGCCCATAGCTTCCGATTCCGCTTCACCGTTTGCGCGGATGATCTGCTGAGCGTTAAGCTTCTGCGATAACTGATCCATGAATGTATCCATAGTCGCCTCCATAATACATGTTGATTGATTATAGTTTTATGTCCGTATATATAGTGTATGTGGTTCTATATATTGTGTTTTTTGTGCATTTTGTCTATAAAACGATGGAAAAAATTCAATCATTTATAAACATTTACTATTTTTTAACACCGTGTTCACATTTTGTTCATATAATGCCGATATAATGAATCTCGTAAGCAGGCAGAGAATACAAAACGATCATTTTTTTCATAATAGCCCGGGAGCCGAAAGGTTTCCGGGCACTCCTCATTTTATGGGGAGTTTTTTTAGTAGGAATCAGGATCGTCCTGAATATTGCTGAGCTTGATGATCTCATCATTAAGTTCAAGCATCTTCTCATCCAGATCGGCAACAAGATGCGCGCACTCCACAAGTTCATCCTTGATGTGCTGGGGAGCATCTCCCTCGAACTTGTAGTGGATCTTGTGCTCAAGAGACGCCCAGAAATCCATGGCAACCGTTCTTATCTGGATCTCAACCTTCGTATCCACAACACGGTCGGAAAGGTAAACAGGAACTGTCACTATCATATGATAGCTCTTATATCCGCTGGCCTTGGGGAAGGTTATATAGTCCTTGACGGTAAGGATCTTGATATCCTGCTGATGCTCGATCATATCGGCAATACGGTATATATCCGACGAGAAGGAACAGATTATCCTGACGCCGGCTATATCGTTGACGTGATTGACCATGTTTTCTATTGTCGAATCAAGACCGTGTCTCTTGAGTTTTTTAACGATGCTCTCAGCGGTCTTCATTCTGCTCTTTATATGCTCAATGGGATTGTAACGGTGTATATGCTGGAATTCCTCATTCAGGATCTCTATCTTGGTCTGAACCTGTCTCATGGCAGCATTATATACGAGAGTGACTTCCTGCCACGTCTCTATACCGTTTCCCTGAACTATTTCACTTATATCATTATCCATTTAATATATCCGATCCGGTCTTATATTTTTATCTGTGCATACTGCCTATATTTTATCATAGATACATAAATTTGTGTAGGAAAAACGTCAAATAACCCGCCCCTGAAGGCAGGTTATTCTTGTAAAAAAAAACAGTATGTTGTAGATTTTTAGTAAACAGGCAGGATATTTAAGAAAAATCTTAAAATAAACCCCAAAAAGAAACCTAAAAGGAAAGATTTATGTTCAGACTCTGGGTAAGGCAATTCAAAGACACTCATATGCTTCGGGATACGGTCATAGAAGACTCTACCGCGGATACCCGGACTCACAAGATCCTCAATTCTCTGGAAAAAGCCTGCAGGGAATTCGATCTTCCCGTACCCATCTGGCTGGACAATAACATCTCTTCATTCAAGCAGACTTCGACTGCAAGATTTAACAAGGATTCATTCATTGAAGAAGTGCCATTTGATTTTCTCGAGATCAAAGTGATCGAAGAGGACAGCACATATTGATCCGTTCATTCATCATATCCGTTCGGATTGTTCTTCTGCCATCTCCAGGAATCTTCACACATCTCCCTGATGCCGTACTCAGCTTCCCATCCCAGTTCTTTTTTTGCAAGTGATGCATCTGCATAGCATGCAGCAATATCTCCGGGGCGTCTTTCTTTGATCACATAAGGGATCTTCACTCCGTTAGCCTCTTCGAAATTCTTTACTATGTCAAGAACGCTGTATCCTGTACCTGTTCCGAGATTATATATCTTAAGTCCCGCATTTTCTTCGATCTTTTTAAGGGCCTTTACATGTCCCCTGGCAAGATCCACAACATGAATATAATCCCTCACCCCGGTGCCGTCGGGAGTATCGTAATCATTTCCGAAAACTCCGAGTTCTTTCAGCTTTCCAACCGCAACCTGGGTAATGTAGGGCATCAGGTTATTGGGAATTCCGTTGGGGTTCTCACCAATCATTCCGGACTTATGAGCACCGATGGGATTGAAGTACCTGAGAAGGATCACATTCCACTCTTTGTCTGCCTTCTGGATATCCGAAAGGATCTGCTCGAGCATTGACTTGGTCCAGCCGTAAGGGTTGGTGCACTGTCCCTTGGGGCACTGTTCGGTAATGGGTATGAATGCGGGATTTCCGTATACCGTGGCACTGGATGAAAAAATGATATTCTTGCATCCGTGCTTTCTCATAACATCAACCAAAGTAAGAGTCCCGCCGACGTTATTCTCATAGTACTCCCAGGGCTTTGCAACAGATTCTCCTACCGCTTTAAGTCCGGCAAAGTGGATCACGGCACTTATATCTTCCGCGGAAAAAATCTCTTCAAGCGCTTTCCTGTCCCTTATATCAGCCTTGTAAAAAACGGGCTTTTTGCCCGTTATCTTCTCAATCCTTAAAAGAACCTTCTCACTGGCATTTGAGAGATTGTCCATGATGACAACTTCTCTGCCTGCATCCTGAAGTTCGACGACAGTGTGGCTTCCGATGAATCCGGCTCCGCCTGTGACCAATATCTTGCCCATATTCATACTCCTTATATAAATTACGCACGCTCACCGTTAATGTTTTTAACGCGGACACGCCTCCCGGCTTCGCTCGCTTCCGTAGCGGTACTAAATTCGAACTGCACTTCGTTTGTTCTCATTAAGTACCGACGGTCGCGAAAGAGTCCGCTTATAAAAAATTAACGCTTCACGTGCTTATTACAATACCACTCCATTTTGTTCAAGCAGCGCCTGTGCACTTTCTACGGAATCAACGCCCGTCTTGTTCTTGATGGGTGCAAATTCCTTCTCTCTTATGACCTCAAAGGGAAGGCAGCTGTCACACTGATGGATCATATCAAGAACGAGATTCTCGTATTTATATCCGTTAGGAGTCTCAGGCTTAAACAGCTCTCCGTTTTCGTCAAGGCAGGGGATCTTCTTTTCGACGATATGGAGAGGAAGAGCCCCGTTAAGGATCCTCTCAAGCTGCTCGGTGGCAAAAAGGTAATTCAGGATAACTCCGAAATTATATGCAGGATCACCCTTCTCATTTTTTGCATTCATGAGATCTTCCGTAAGGTCATAATACTCGACTATGGAAGGTCTTCCGTCTTCGAGACAGATAACACCGACCTTTTCATCAGGTGCGGCTTTCTTTACAACCTTTGCACCGACAGTGCAGTTTCTTGAAATGGTTGCTCCCACAAAAACAGGATCTGCGATCTGCTGAAGAACATTGTCAACGGCAAATACATTGAACCACTCAATACCGTTTTTGTGAACCCCGTCAAGAAGTCCTGCGTTTACAAGGGAAACGAACCATCCTCCGTTACCGTTGGGAGATGTTGCCATACGGCCTTTTTCTTCGAGATAGATCTTTCCCTCATAGTCTGTTGCGGCAGCCATGGACTGCATGAAAAAGTGAACATACTCCCCGGGATATCCGAAGTAATTCTTCTCCTCGAAAAATCTGACAGTAGCGTCATTATTTTTTTCGGAAGTCATTATATAAAGATGAATAAAAGCTCCTGCCTTATCGGTTACTTTCTTAAGATTATTGATAAGACATTCAAAAATGAACAGATCCCTGGTCTTGCCGACGTTGTACATTCCCTTGGGATTGTCCGAACCGAGCCTTGTTCCCATTCCGCCCGCAAGAAGAAGCGCCGCAACCTTGCCTGCTCTTATGGCATCAAGGCCGGTCTTTTCAAATTCGGAAGCGTTCTTTTCTATCTCCGGGATCTCCATGCATTCAAGAGGTGAAATAACTCCTCTTTTTCCAAGCTCTTCCATATGTGCGGCATTTGCCTGGATGCTCATATCCGTCGCATCGATCTGATCCAGCAGTGCTTTCTTTGACGCATCATCAAGTTCGTCATAGTATCTGAGAACCTGCATCTGTCCGAATTTTTCAAGTTTTGCTTTTGCTTCTTCTAAAGTCATTTTTTATTCCTTTTACTGTTTATTATCATGCATTCTTATATGCAGATGCGCCTGTAATGGACGCAAGATTATACGAAGGATGACCGGTAGGATATATGGATACGGTATTTGAATCAACATCATAGGTTGCGGTAAATGTGAGGCCTCTGCCACATACATTTCCTGCGGTAAGGGGAACTTCGTTAATGGTATCGGGAAGCTGTGCAGCGTTACTGTAGGTAACCTGAATTGTGTTGGAACCGGTAGTATGAGCATCTGCAATATCTGCAAGAAATGCTTCTCTTAACATATCAGCATTCTGGATATCCTTAGAACGCCTTGACTGTTCCACATATTTGATGAACTGGGGTGCAAGAAGCCCCAGAAGCACAGCCATGATGGCAATGACGATGATAAGTTCCACAAGTGAAAAACCTTTATTATTCTTCATAATTCTCTCCTCTCCTCGGCGAAACGAAAGATATTCGCATACATATTTATTTTATCGCCTGCTCTCAGGATTTACAACGGATTTTTCAAAATAATCAACAAAAAATTCATTATGTTTTAGTTAGTTTTGCTTTCTAAATGGTAAGGGATGAAAAAAATCTTCCGGAAGCGTCTATACCTGAGCTTTTTACAAGAAGACTCTTTAATTCTCCGCTGCTCTCACCAAGTTCCCGTATCATCGTATCCCTGTTATCATCGCCGATACAGCCGAGTCTGCTCAAAAGCTCAAAATGAACTTTATCCGGATATTCATCCCTGAGAGCATACCAGCTCTCAGAGCCAAGCTCAGACCCGGATCTGTGTGAATATATGTAATCGGAAAAAATCTTTTCTGATGAATCCTTCAGTTCTTCCGGATTCAGAAGTCTTTCCATGCATACGGATGCTTTCATCACTCTTTTTTTGCTCTCATACGCATCCCTGTCGGAACTTCCGTAATCCTCCTCTCCGCAAAGGATCTGATTCTGAAAACCATCATCATCCGGAGACCTTAGCAGGGAAAGAACCCATGCATCAAATTTTTCAAGCCAGTCTCTTCCCGCATTATCAAGATCCGTCAGGTGAGAAGGCGCTTCCCATCTGATACAGCCCGCAAAAAGCTTCCTCTTATCCTCCGAAAGATTCGGATGATCCACTATCCTTAAGGATCTGCATCCGGATAAAACAGACTCCCCCACAATACATAAAGGGATCCTTATCTCAGCCAGATTGGAACACCCCGAAAACGCCCAGTCCCCGATGCTTTCAACGCAGTCAGGAACCGTTATCTTCTTTATGGTCTTTTTCCCGAGAAGTGCCTTTTTAAAGATGGACTTTACCCTCGCATATCCTGTCTGCGATCCGGCGCATTCAATCTCTTCAGGGATATCCAGCACGGTGATATTTCCGGTAACCCTCTCAAGGGCTGCGGCATCCCCTTTGATATCAAAAACAAGGCTGCCGTCCTGCAAAATAATCTCTTTTTCCAATGTATGTACTCCAGTCTGAAGGTGTCATTTCAGAGCCATAAGTTATTAGATCTTAAAGATCCAGATTAAGGATCCTCTGCTTAAGTTCATTTCCTCTTTCAGAGATCTCCATGTCCCTTGCAAGCTCTTCATAGTCTGCATTTCCGAAGGAACCGATAAATCTTGAAGTCCAGTTATCGGATGTGAGCCTTGCCGCAAGTATTACAGGTTCGTTTCCGCCCTTATAAGCTTCGTTGACAAATCTTATCATGCAGGAAAGCTTCGCCCCTGCGCTAAGTGATTCGTTCTTAAGAAGAGTAACTTTTTTCTCAAAAGCTGTATTAACAAGAGCAAATGCAGAAGAAGCAGATTCACAGGAAGCATCATTTACAGCACGGATCATATCATCATAAAATGCCGCAGATGCTTTTAATATTTTTTTATCCGCATCTGACAGGGCCCCTGCAGCTTTTAGAGACTTAAGTTTTTTTGCGGCGGCATCAGATGCATTTTTAAGAACGTTTAATGCTTCAGATAAGGGTGCTCCGGATTCTGCGGATGCCTTGAAGCCCTTGAGAACAGGCACCAGCGCAGAAAGAAGATCCGATCTTTCCATTACCGCCCTTGCTTCTGATGAGACAGCATCAAAAAGCATGCCAAGGACGGAAAGCCTCTCGTCAAATCCCGCTTCTGCGGCTTTGGCAAATGCCCCGGCAGGAGGTGATCCGGCAAGGATCTCTGCGATCCTGTAATCTTTTTTATACTTTTTATAAAGATCGTAATATGCCGCAAAATCCTTCACCACTCTGTCCACACGAAGGTACTGACTTATGAGGGTCTCATCCACCGTAAGTTCAAGCTCCTCGGAAAGCTCGATCATCTTCGAAAGATCCTCCCAGCCTCTTGCGGTCACATAGCTTCTTCCTTCGGAGGTCATCTCCATTACATAAAAGTCATCTTTTTTTACATCGAGATACCCCATAATAGCACCGTGTATATTTTTATCCGATGCATAATCACGCCACACCTTCAGCTCGGGCTCAACAGATATCACCTTAAGTCTGTCCAAAGTTGCCACGTCAAATTCCCTGACGGATCTGTTATATTCCGGAGGATTTCCGGCAGTTACTATGACCCATCCGTCGGGAACTGAATGCCGCCCGAAGGTCTTGTACTGAAGAAACTGCAACATGGAAGGCCCGAGAGTCTCAGAGACGCAGTTGATTTCATCCAGAAACAGTATCCCCTCTTTTATCCCGCTTTCGCTGATGGCATCATAGACGGATGCAATGATCTCACTCATTGTATATTCGGTCACAGAATACTCATCGCCGCCATATTCCTTTTTTGTGATAAAAGGAAGCCCCAGGGCAGACTGTCTGGTGTGATGGGTCATGGAATACGAAACCAGGGCTATTCCGAGCTCTGAAGCTATCTGCTCCATGATGGCGGTTTTTCCTATACCCGGAGCGCCTACCATGAAAACAGGCCGCTGTCTCACCAGCGGGATCCTGTATTCTCCGTCATCATCCTTCATCAGATAAATGGAAACAGTATCCTTTATGACCTTTTTGGCAGCCGATATATTCATTTGAGCGAATCCTCCTCTATTATGGCCTTCATACTCCAGGCAGGCACAGCCGCCCTGCCGGGATCTTCGTTCAGAAAAGCAAATATGACATCATAGTCAGGTTTTTTTTCGGGATAGATCCCATACCCGTCGGTAAAATAAATAACTCCTTTAAGATCATCAAACTCCCTGTTTTCAACAAGTTCATCCACATAATAAAAAACAGGTCTGAAATCCGTCGCCCCTCCCCCATATATCTTCATTCCGGCAAGGTAGATATCCAAAAACTCGCGGTCTGTTATCTTATCATCACTCTTAACCTCGCTGTCACACTGGATAATGTGGACATTTATCTTTCTGAAGAAACTTTCATGACTCTTAAGAAGATCAAATGTCTGCCTGATGAATTTTTTTACCGTATCACCGCTTGTTGAAGCTGATGTGTCGATGGCTATGACAAAGTCCCTGATCCTTTTATCCTCCCTGTATTCAAGAGGTTCGATCAGAGGCATGCCGTCATATTTTTCGAGACCGTAAGTATAATAAATATAATCGAATTCATCTTCGCTTATGGAGGTATGTTCCCCTGTCACCATGAAGTGTTCAAGCAATGCCCCGTAGTCGTATTTGACCGCTGCACCCTCCGCTAAGTTATTTTCCAGGGACTGCCCGGCAGTTCCTTTTTCGGAAAAATCCCTGATCTCCGTAAGGACCTGTCTTGATATCTTCTTCCATTCTTCTTCGCTTATTACGATCTCATCCGGAACAGCATCCCTCCACATTTCATGGGAATCCTTTGCAAAGGCCATTTCATATTCCATGACTCTTCCGGGTGTCATGGGATTTTTCCTGAAGTATCTGTATATCTTCTCCGCAGTCAGCTGTCCTATGTCTTCACGCAAAACCCTGAGCATTCCGGCTGTCTTTAAGTCAGCATCAAGTGTAAATACCGGTGATGACAGTTCATCGATGACATTTTCAACAGCTATATCGCATGCAAGATCCCACAGCACCCTGTCCGTTCTCTCACCGCAAAAAGGATGGGAAAAGATATGATGGAGAAGCACATGGATCATCATCCTTGCAGGGTATCTGAAATCTCTTCCGGCATTCTTCAGGATAAATACCGGGTCATACTCAAAACCGCCTGCAAAGGAAAACACACCGCCAGCGCCTAAATGTGCACTCATCTTCAGTTCCGACAGGCTTCTTGAAAGGAACCTGAAGCTCATAAGGATCTCGTCCCTTGCAAGGAACATAACCTTCTCGGAAAGATCAGCCGCTTCCTTTATTGAATTGTCAGTCAGATTCTCCTGCATGGCATTGATTTCAAAAAAGGAACGCCGAGGCGTTCCTTTTATTTATACAAACAGATCAAGTATCCTTCCCTCGGCTTCATATCCCTTAGCTTCGCCTCCGGAACCGTAACCTGTAGCCTCTCCGAAATGCCGGCTGGCTATCCTGTTGTAATACCGGGATACCTGTTTGGCCTTCTCCCTGTTTTCCTTACCGGAAGAAGCAACAGACTGTGAATCAGCGTACATAACGGGCTTTGAAGGCGTTACCGCATTTCCGCCGCCATTTTTTCTGACACTTTCCGCATAGCTGTCAGATGTTCCCGACGTATTCGGAACACTGTACTCCAGGGGCCTCATATATACATATGACGAATATGCATCAACGGGTGAAATACGCAAAATACACCTCTCTTATACGACCTGTACTATATAAATAATTTAGTGCATATAAGCCAAAAAGACAAGAAAAAAATCCCTGCCGGAAGATTCCGGCAGGGACAAAAATCTGTTAATATCCCGGATTATTTGAAGAATGCAACCGCATTGTTGAGCTGCTCGGTACGCTCATTAACTTCCTGCATCTTATCTGCTATCTCACGGATGGAAGCTGCGATGGTATCAACACTTGCGGATACCTCCTGGTTGGATGCGGCATTTTCTTCGGAAATGGCGGAAAGATCCGAAACGTTGCTGACGATCTGCTCTTTGATGGCACGAAGATTATCGGTCATGGAATCTATCTCCTTGATTCCGTCAACAGATTCGCTTATAGCCTGATTAAGCTTATCAAACTCTTCCTGTGCTTCTCCAATGGAGATCTGCTCTGAATTCATGGTATCCATGATCTCGCCTGCAAGTCTTACGGAAGTCTCTGAATTGGCAAGGATCTCTTCTGCGATATTCCTGATGGTGGAAGCACTGTTGTTGGACTGCTCGGAAAGCTGTGAAATGGAATCCGCAACAACCGCAAAACCTCTTCCTGCCTCGCCTGCTCTTGCAGCCTCTATGGAAGCATTGAGTGAAAGGAGTTTGGTCTGGCTTGCAATGTCGATGATAAGATCGATAGCCTCATTAACCTTGGCAATGGATTCGTTGGTGAGGTTGATCTGCTTATTGATGGTCTGGACTGCTTCAACAGACCCCTTGCTGGATCTCATGACATCCTGCATCTTCTCGGATGCCGCCTTGGAAATTGACATCATATCGCCGGCATTCTTATTGAGGTTCTCGATATTTCCGCTGATCTCCTGAACGGTTCCGTCCATATCAACAGCCTGGGAGTTTACGTCCTGAACATTCTCTGCCATGCTCTGTGCAGTGGTGGCAAGTTCGCCTACCGCAGTGCTGATCTGAGCCGCACTGTTGGAACTGTTGTCAGAAAGGCCTACTACTTCCTGCGCATCTCCCTGAAGAGCTGATGCAATATCCTTAATGTCGGAAACAGTCGCACTGAGTGTCTCCTTCATGCTGTTGATGGAATTGATCATATTGACATTCTCGGTAACACCGGAAGTAGCCGAGGTATCGGTGGTAAGATCACCGGTAGCGATCCTTGCAAGGTCATCCGCAAGAGCAACGGGAGCTCCCTTAACCTTCATGGAAAAGAGAACTACCAGCACTGCGATACCGATAATGAGAATAACAGCGGCAATAATAAGGGGAGTTACAACGGAATTAACGGCAGAAGAAACGTTATCATCACTCATGCCTACAAAAGTCATTCCGATTATCTCGCCTGATGTATTGTGAAGGGGAAGGTAGTCAACATAGTAGGGCTTACCGTTGATCTTAACTCCGTCAGCCACATAATGCTGTCCGCCGTTAAGAACTGCTGCGATGACTGCATCTCCTGCCTTGGTACCTTCAAGTCTCTGATTGGTAGCCGAATCCCTGAGGTTCGTTACAGCTCTGGTATCACCCATAAAGATAGTAAGTCCGAGTCCGTGGGTTACAAATGAATCAACATAAGCGTGATCCGCATCCTCCCTCAGAAAAACATCTTCGCCCTCTTCCATGATCATGCTCTCTGCATATTCCTGGAACTGTAAATTGGCAACCTCAAGCATCATAACGATATCGTTCTCAGTTGAAGAAGTTACCTTGTTCATGCTCACGACGGTCTCGACCACAAGTGCCGTAACTACAGGTACAAGTCCAAAGAGCAGCAGCATAATAAGATAATTAAATCCGCCTGTTTTTTTGGTCATTGCTTTTACATCTGACATACAAATCCCTCCCTAAAAAATTATTTTCGATGATAGATATCGGACAAGTCTTGTATCATCGTCACTGACCGATCCGATTAAACTAAAAAATATGATACAACAATAATCCCGATTTTACAAGGATTTTTGTGCCAAAAAACGTTTTCCTGCTGACTTTATGTCAATATTGCTTTTAAAACAACGGCAGCCATGAGCTGCCGTTAATACTGATTATTGCCTTTTTAAAGGATATAATAAGGTAAACCGCATCGAGGCGACTATGCACGTATGCGTTTTACTTCAAAACGAAACGGTCAATGACTCCACCGAGTTTCTTTACATAGTCATGGCACACGGATACCTTTACTTTGGTATCACTCATTCCCTGAACGATATCCGTTGTCTTTTCCGCAATGTCGGATATTCCGTCAGCGGAATCTCCGATGGTGGAATTGATGGATCCGATAGCGATCACTATATCGGATATGATCTCTGTAAGTTCATCAACACCGTTTTTGATGCTCTGCATGCTTTCCTTGAAGATATCGGCATCGTCCTGGTACTGGACGCTGACCTGCTGGAAGCTGTCATAATCCTTCAGTACAGTGTTTTCAAGGAATGATCCCATCTCTTCAAGACAAGACTGCATCTGTGAGACTGCCATGTTCACATCCTTTACTATCACATTTATATTCTCCACGGCTGCGGATGTATCATTTGCAAGATTTCCGATCTCGGTGGCAACCACCGCGAATCCCCTTCCGGCTTCTCCGGCTCTTGCAGCCTCGATGGAAGCATTAAGAGCAAGAAGCGATGTCTGGGATGATATGGACATTATGGTGCTGGTAAGTGCATTGATCTCCTCGACAGCTTTCGAGTTTTCAATCGCTTCATCAGATTTTGCCCTGACACCTTCATAGATGCTCCTGGTGGTCTGCAGTGCCTTTTCGGTAGTCTGTTTGAGTTCGGTGGCTCTCGTCATTATCTCTTCAGACATAGTGTTACCGTCATTGGTATGCATCTCGATCTGATGGGCGGAATTCTGTATTCCCGCAATACTTGTGTTTATCGTATCCGCATTTGCCGCGCACTCTTCCATAGACGCCGCAAGCTCCTGGCTCGTGGCGGAATTGTCGGTACACATTTCATTTACAAAATCCGCAGTCTGATCCAGTTCCACCACATTTTTATCAATCTCCGCGGAACTTTCACTTATCTCACCGACTATTTCCCTGAGCTTGGCTCTCATGTTGCGGACACTGTTTCCTATAAGTCCGAACTCGTCCTTTCTCCTGCAAAGGCCCGGGCTCTTGGGATTGTGTCTCATATCGAAGGTGGATGTGTCGTTTATTACTTCGACTATGGTATCAATGGGCTTTAAGGTCACTGTTATGATGACATAAAAAGCAATAAGCGATATGACAAGAAGGATCAGCGAAGCTACGATCAGCTTAATCCTCATGGTGGTAACAGGCGCCATTACCAGATCATAATCACCTGTAACGACTACGATATTACCTCCTTCGGTAAATGCATATCCGGCGAATTTGTCGGCTCCCTTGAATTCGTAAACGACAGAACCGTCACCTATGGTTGAAGGCTTTTCTCCGGATGCAAGTCTTGTTGTTATGCCCTTTACAGCAGCATTTTCAACTGCATTTCCTATCTTATCGGCAGTGGGATGGTAGAGCATCAAACCGTCGGAACTGACAAAATACGCATACGAACCGTTGATCCCTGAAAGCTCTGTCTCTCCGAGAGCCCTTCCGAAATATTCACCTAAGTATTCCTTATTTCCGTCAGGATCCGCTTTCAGGAGCTCTATCATTTCTGTCTCTTTGGCGATGCCGGCACTTTCATCGGCAGATCCCTCTCTGCAAAGCTCATCAACCGCCGTGGATGCAGCCTGGGCAACATTCATGGTATATTTTTTATAGGCTTCCTTCATGGAGTCTTCGGCATTCCTGATGGAAACCACTGAAAGCGTCAGCCCTGCGATAATGAACGCAACAACTAATGCCAGAACAAGCTTAAAAACAACCGAGTGAAAAAAATCCACTTTACTTTTAAGTTCCTGATCCTGCCCCATATCCGATACCTCCGATACATTTTTATGCAGTAAAAGACTGATAATAATGATTATTTAGCGGATGCCTTTTCAAAATCTTCAATGATCTTCCCTTCGGGAGCGGGAGTAAGAAGGCTTACCGCCACTATAAATATAAGGGAAACAATGAATCCGGGAAGAAGTTCATAAATATTCCAGATGCCTCCAATGGGTCTTACAAGAAATTTCCAAATAAAGATCATGGCACCTCCGCTGATCATTCCGGCAAGAGCACCGTACTTGTTGGTTCTTTTCCAGAAAAGAGCGCAAAGCATTAAAGGTCCGAATGCCGCGCCAAATCCGGCCCATGCAAAGGATACTATCTGGAATACGGAGCTGTCGGGATTACTTGCGATCACTAAAGCTATGATACTCATTATTATGACCGCACCTCTTGCTATCAGCATGGATGTCTTTTCACTCATATCCTTGAAGAGCATTTTCTTGAAAATGTCATCGGATGCGCTTGATGCAGCAGCAAGAAGCTGTGAATCTGCAGTGGACATGGTTGCGGCAAGAATACCGGCAAGTATCAGGCCTGCAACGCACGCAGCGAAAATACCATGTCTGCTTAAGATATCCGATATCCTGATAATTGCTGTTTCGGGATCGTCAAGAGCAGGCATTACACCCTCTGCTGTCATTGCTCTTGCAACAAGACCGATTATTATGGCCGAGAACATGGCGATAACGACCCAGATGCTGGCGATCCTTCTGGATATTGTAAGCTTTTCTTTCTTTTCTATAGCCATGAACCTTAGAAGGATATGGGGCATTCCGAAATATCCCAGTCCCCATGCCAGGGTTGAAATTTTGGTAAGTGTTCCGTAAGGCGCTGATGAAGCACTCTCCATGAGATGTGTATTGTTGAGATCAAGATATCCCTGAAGACTTTTTGCATTATCAAATACAGCTGCCCATCCGCCTGCCTGGTTTGCTCCGTAGAAAAGAATTGTGGCAAGGGCGATGGTCATGATGATACTCTGCACAAGATCGGATGTTGATGCCGCAAGGAATCCTCCCAATGCGGTATATGAAATGATAACAAGTGCAAAAACTATCATGGATGTCATATAGTCAAGTCCGAAGAGAGACTTGAAAAGCTTTCCGCATGCAGAAAATCCGCTGGCGGTATAAGGTACGAAGAAAATAATGATGACAATTGCCGAGATAAGCGAAAGCAGATTCTTATCGTCTCCGAATCTGTTCGAAAAGAAAGCGGGAACAGTGGCAGAACCGTTAAGTTCCGAATACTTCCTGAGCCTTGAAGCAACGATGAGCCAGTTAAGGTATGTACCCACCGCAAGTCCTAAGGAGGTCCAGAATGGATCCGCAAATCCGCCGGCATATGCAAGACCGGGAATTCCCAAAAGAAGCCAGGAACTCATATCCGATGCTTCAGCACTCATGGCCGTTACAACAGGCCCCAGCTTTCTGCCTCCGAGATAGTAGTCCTCAGTTGTTTTGTTTCCCTTTGAAAACCTGATACCAAGATAAAGCACAAATAACAGGTAAAGGATGATCACCGTCAAAATACAGATCTGTGAAACCGTCATTTCAAACCCTCCGAGTCATGTCTTTTTTTATGTTTACTGACAGACCGGCATAAATGCCCGGGCCGTCACGAACACGCAATTATAAATTATATACTAAGTGTATTATCCGGTAAACTTATCGTTTTATCCGTCCCACACAGCTTTCCGATCAACGTCTTATGCGGGAGACGCCTCACGAATTCGGGGCACAGCCTCACTTACGAATAACCGCCCTGTAGAACCTGGTGGTAAAAGGAAATGTGTACTTCGAAAAAGCAGCCAAATCGCTGAGCCTTATGCTGTACTGATTTCCCCAGGAAGCTACCTCAAGCCATATCTCGCTTCCGGTATCCAGAACTCCCAGAACTGTCATGTAGTGGCCTTTGGTCTTCATGCCTGAAAGCTTTCTGTTCATGTCGTAAAGAGGAATGTTCTTTTTCTTAAACAAAAAAGGGAGCGTGGGGCCAACGGCAAATATCACGGGGATATCTGAGTCAATGCACTTTTTTATATCCTCAGCCCTGTTCTTAAATTCTCTTCTGATGCCCCATCCCATTCTGAGCCTTACCGGCAAATGATGGCTCATAAGATAGAGATTGGATTCAAGAGTATAAAAATAAGGAGCAATCCCAAGATTTGGGAAGACATACATGCCTCCCCTTTCGATCTTACGGATCCTCTCCTTAAATTCATTCTGCCCTTCGGGCTTTTTCAAATATCCTTTATAAGTTATAAGGTCATGTAACGCAACAACACCACAGCCATATCCGCGCAGCTTTTTTTCCCTGCCATGCTTTTTTTCAAACCACATCTGGGAACCGGCAACATATATCTTTTTCAAGGCATGTGTTGTATCAGACATACGAAAATGAGCCCTTATCTTTCTCTTTCGTCACCCCAGAAAAACAGTGCCACGGTTCCGGGCCCCGTATGACTTCCGATGGTTGCGCCGATTGAATAGATCTGAACCTTTCCGTTCATCTTCTTAAACTTCGATTCGATAAGATCAGCAAC
>ODAI012027603.1_pt1 | contig 25142 bp, 13 predicted proteins | sample 1539321 | NCBI WGS metagenome assembly ODAI01 (sample SAMN02144231, study PRJEB22623) | gut metagenome | biome: sheep rumen | host: Ovis aries | place: New Zealand
CTTCCGGTTCTACTAATTCCCATGATACTGCGGCAATAACCGTATTCAGGTTCTTTTTTGCCATACGTTGCCAGATGTCTGCCATATAATGGCTGCTGCCTGTAGATGAGTTATGCAGTTCTCCTGCCAGCATAAGATATGGCGCCCCATCTACAGTCATCTGCCAAGTGCCATGCTTTTTCTCCACCTTGGGTAACTGTTGTGCCATTAATGAGGATGTCGTAAATACTGTCAGAGCAATATATAACGCAATTTTCCAAATGTTATAATTCTTCATATTTCCTTTATTTTTTTACTTCATATTCAAAACCGTCTATATCAACATATCCTTTATCGTTTTCACTATTGCTCTGCGCAAATAGTCCGAGCATTACTCCGGTGAAACCGCCATTTGTCTCCGTACTTAGGTATCGGTATTCCATCTTGGCAAGCGTAGTGTAGCTTGCGCCGTCAGTAGATGCCATCATGTAATAGTAGTCTTTGTCAGAGCTTATACGCAGATAGGCATAGTTTCCATTCAAGGTTATCTGATTGTTTTCGCTATGGCTGGTCTGTCCAAGACGCACGTTTGACCTTATGACAATCTGCCCGCCTTTCTTCTCTGCCACCACATCATAGTGGCTCAGCGGAGTAGCATAGGCTGTAATGCCCACTTGCATTCCTTCCGTAAGATGTGTGAGGTCTGCCTTTGCCGTTGCAGAAAAAGACAGTTCTGTCTGCCTACGTGCAACAAAGGTAGGTGAAGCCGTTTCACTTAGGTCGATAGTACTGGGATAGAGACGCAGAAAACCCTTATGCGCCGTGAGTGAGTATTTTGTATAATCTGGGTTACAAAGACTCATCCAACCCATAGGCAAGCCCAAGGAATGATAGCTGTCTTTTGGAGCACGTCGCTCCACATAGTTAAAATCTTCCTTTACAGGATCTTGTGCCAAAGGCACTAACGGCAAGGTTTTACATTTCATATCTACCTGCAATGTACCGTCACCATTCACTACAGGCCACTCGTTTTTCTCCCATTCCACCGGTGCAAGCATAGTCTCACGCCCCATAACGTGTTGTAAGTATCCGCTTGTTCTGTAGCCTAAGCATATCATCCACCATGAAGAGTCTGGAGCCTGAACAAGATCTGCATGTCCGAGTCCCTGAATAGGACTGTTCTGCATCTTAATGTTGAAGTGTGAGAGAATAGGATTGGCAGGATTAGATTCATAAGGACCGAACAGGTTTTTACTACGCAGTATATTGACATGATGCCCATGCTCAGTACCGCCCTCTGCAAGTAGCAGATAGTAGTAGCCGTCTTTCTTATAGATATGCGGTCCTTCCGGGTAACGCCCTCCAAGACCAACTCCCAGATGATGTATGTCGCCCAATTTCTTGCCTGTGTTCACATCAATCTCACATATCTTGATATCCCCCTCTTTCCACAGGAAATAGCATTTGCCTTCATCGAAGAAGAGTGTAGGATCACAGCTTCCGATAGCAAAGTCGATTATTATTGGTTCAGACCACTCTCCTGATGGATTTTCCGTCCATACATAGAAATGACGGCGCGAAGGAAATACAGTAGTCACCATATAGAATCGTCCATCGTTATACCTTATAGTAGGGGCATAGATTCCGGCATTACCATCTGCGCCCTTCAAATCCACCTGAGACGGACGTGTCAGGCAGTTGCCCACCTGTTCCCAATTCACCAGATCCCTACTATGGAATACCGGCACACCAGGGAAATACTGGAAGGTGCTGTTCACGAGATAGAAATCATCACCAACCCTACATACACTTGGATCTGCATGGAATCCTGCAAGCACAGGATTCTTGAAGCCCGATGCACCCCTTGTTGTCAAGGGGGAGAGTATGCCTGACAATATCATAATAGCTGTCAGAAGAAAGAAATTACGTTTTTTCATATTGCATTAATAACTTTACACGTTTTAGTTTCTGCAAAGATAACATCTTCACATGCTATTTTGCAAAAAAACGCGTCTCTTATTATTGCAATAATGTCTCAGAAAAATTACGGAATAAGATAACAGCCTCTCTGATAATTATTTACTTCTCTCACGCTCTTTCCATTCATTAGGTGATATTCCATAGAGTTCACGAAACGAATTGATGAAATATGATGTGTGCTTGAAGCCTACCTTCGTGGCTATCTCGCTTACGTGAAGGTTTGTTTCGAGCAAGAGCTTCTCTGCCTGCTTCAGTCGGACATTCCTTATGAAGATGCTTGTTGACTGGTTGGTTTTCTCCTTTAGTTTTCGATGTAGGCTGGCTCGGCTTATACCTACCTCCTCGCATAGAGTTTCTACGGAAAAGTCTGCATCGCCTATGTGGTTGTTGATAACATTCATCAATCGCTCCATGAGCTTGTCTTCATAGTCTTCTGCTTCTATTGTTTCCAATCTGTCCTCCTGTAGTTGCTTTCCCTGATAGACATTGCGGAGCTGCTGACGAAGCTGTATGAGGTTAGATATTTTCTGGCGTAATATCTTTATGTTGAATGGCTTGGTAATATATGCGTCTGCACCTATGCCCAAACCCTGAAGCGTAGCTTCTTCATCGGCACGTGCTGTAAGCAGAATGACAGGAATATGGGCTAACTGAATGTTCTTCTTCAGTTTTCGGCATAGTGTTATACCATCCATCTGAGGCATGGTTACATCGCTTATTATTGCGTCAGGTTTTTTCTCGAATATGAGTTGCAAGGCTTGTTTACCGTTTGTCGCCTCATGTATATGGTAGTCGGTGGAAAACTGTTCACAAAGATATTTCCTCACCTCGTCATCATCTTCCACGATAACGAGATGCCTTGTGGTGCGCGATTGCTGAAGGTAGGTTGAAACATTGTATTCTGATTCTATGCCAGGAACTGGTCCTATCGGTTCTTCGTCAGTTGCCTGAGCTGCAAGATGCTGAAGTCTCTGAGCATTATGTAGCATAAGATTGTAGGTCTTTTGTCGCTGTTCGTCAGGATCATTGTCTATGAGCTGAATTAGAGGATTAATAATGAGCGACATAGGAGTACGTATCTTGTGTGATATCAAGGCAAGTGCCTTGACCTTTTCCTTGCTGCGTATCCAGAAATATATCAATGTAGCAATTGCAACGACTATAAGGCACAGCACGCTCTTAGCCCATATACTTCCCCACCATGGATGACGGATTTCTATGTTTGCCTCTTTTGCTTCAGAACGCTTGCCTTTATATTCCACTGCATAACGCAGAGAATGACAGCCAGCATCAAGGTTACTGAACGAAATGATATGTCCGCCATCAGGAATGGATATCCACTCACCATTATCAAGCGAATAGCAGTATGTGCATCCAGCAGGACGGTCAATCTCTACGGTTGACAGTTCTATGCTGAATGAATTATTCTCGTATGCTATGCTGAAATTTTGAGAATCTAATATAGAACTGTCAATAACGGCTTTTCCTCCCGTAAGTGTCTTTGTATTGATAGCTTCGTTATTGATATATAAAGCGGTGATTCGAGGGTGTAAATTGAAACTTATCTGACTGACGTTTCTTGATGAAAAATACGTTATGCCCTCATTCCCGGCAAACCAAAGCGTACCATCATCATCCCTGACAACAGCACCTTTTGAGAACTCATTGCCTTGAAGTCCATCTCTTACCGAATAGTTAGTGAATACACCTTCATGCTCATCAAAGCATGAGAGTCCTGCGTTTGAAGAGAACCATATCTTCCCTTCTTCATCCTCAGAAATGGCGAAAACCGTATTTGAGCCCATTCCATCGGCTGTGGTATATGTTTTTTGCCTGTTTTTATCTATAATTGTCAAGTCTTCGGATGTGCCAATCCATAATCTGCCTCTTGTATCCTCATATATAGTATATACTATTTTCTTAGGACATAGGTTCTGATGCTTGTTGATATTGTATATGCCGTTGAATGTTCCTACAAGGACATCACCGTTTGACAGTATGCAAATGCAGTTTACAAAGCGATTCATTCCCTTATAGTCAATATGCCTAATGCTGTGTTTGGTTAGATCATAGCAGTATAAGCCATTTCCCATAGTACCAAGCCATACTCTTTGCTGTCGGTCTTCCTTGATGCAAAAGACACGAGGGAAATCAGGTAGTCCTTGAACCTTGCGTGACATGCCATTGACACGCCTATAACATGGATAGCCATACGAACCTATCCAAAGTGTACCTTCTGAGTCTTCCATTACGGCATTTATTATAGGAGGAACCCCTTCTGATATGTGCTGGGACTTATTGCTTTCAAGATAGTACAATCCATCGCCATCAGTTCCTACCCACATACCTCCATTACGGCTCTTTACTATTGATTGCACACAATGTGAGCCTATAAGATTCTTCTGAGATGTTCTTGAACCTATATAACCGAACATTCCCTTATGCCTTGACATCATCACAATGCCTTTCTGATAGAGTGCTATCCATAGGTTTCCGCTTCTGTCACGCATAAGGTGATGAACTTTCTGAAGCTTTTGCGGAATATTCGGAATATCAAGTGGATAATCGATATATGTGTGCTGAAGTTCATTGAATAGCTTCACACCATCGCCATCAGTACCTAAAAGCAAATGATTATCGTCATATCGCAATGTGGCACGTATGTTTAGTTTCTCTGTAAACTCATTTGTAATATCATTTGAGAAGTACGGCTTTTTCATTTGCAGAATCTCAATACCGCTTTTCCCCTTTGTCCTTATCTCACACGAAATATCGCCCGTTCCATATAATCTACCATCCTTCTCCAACATCAACCTGTTGATGTTTACCTTCAATGGCTTACCATTTGAAGTAGTCCCAATAGGTGAAAAGTCATCCGTATCGTGTCTGTATATCTGCAAGCCACTATATGTACTTACAATCAAATTGCCCTGTGCATCTTCTATTAGCGTACTCACATAGTTGCTTGCCAGCGATGTATCATCATCCTCTTTGTGCCTGTATGATGTTATCTTAACACCATCGTACTTGTTCAGCCCATCTTCCGTGGCTATCCAAATAAGTCCTTTTCTATCTTCAAAGATATAATTTACAAGACTACTCGTCAATCCATTCTCGGTAGTAAACATCCTATATGTCTGTGCTGAGACTCTGATCATTATGAGCCACAGTAAGAATAAAATTAAGATGTTTCTTCTTTTCATAATAGTTTATCCTCTACCTGATTTCAAGCGAATAACTCTTGCCTCTGTCTGACTCTATCTTGAGGTTGCTGTTTGCCTCAATGATTGGCTTTATGCGACGGATAAGAGTATATAGAGTATCGTTGGCATCAGGTTTCTTTGGCCAGAGACGATCACATATTTCCTGCTTTGTGAGGGTGTGGTCATCTGACTTCAGGAACATCTCCAGGAGAGTATGCTGCATCGGTGTGAGGTGGATGCGCTCGCCTGTGGTAGTAGAGAATTTGTCATTATTGAATATCAGTCCTCCATAGGCTATGCCTTGCACTATGAGTTCGGGCTTATGACGACGAATATAGAGGGTACTGCCGATAAGCCATAGTATGCCGACAAGTAGGAATGATGCTGATGCACGCTGGTCGGAGAGCATAAGGACGGTTGTGAAATCGCAGTTAGCCTCAGCAATAAGTTCGGTTTCATGGCGATTTCCCTTGCGGATTGTCCGCATAGCCAGACAAGCAGTCTCCTTGAGTTCGGCAATAGTGATGTTATTGCGATAGCAGCGAATTGTATCGGCTGTCACCACATCACACGGCATTTGGTACTTGGTAAGCGCCAAGGCATTGTTTACATCCTCGGAGATACGCGTGCAAGTCGTTTTATAGCTTGTTATAGCTGAGGCAACAGCCATAAGCATCACGAAAAGGAATATTGATATAGGCAGTTTTTTCATAACTTACAGTGACCGTTATATTTTGCAAAGATACTAAGAAATACCGAATTTCCGCTTATCAATCAGCACAAAATACCAAGCTTTAAGAAACTTTTGCCTTTCTTTGTATGATATCTCTGAAAAAATGAGTAATTTTGCAAGCCAAAGTATATTATACATTTAATAATGACAGAATCACGCAATTCATTCAGCGGTTCGCTTGGTTTTGTTCTTGCATCGGCAGGCAGTGCTGTAGGCTTGGGCAATATCTGGCGTTTCCCTTATCTTGCTGCACGAGACGGAGGCGGACTCTTCCTCCTGCTCTACATACTCCTTGCTGTGACTTTCGGCTTTACGCTCCTCATCACAGAGGTAGCCATAGGCAGACGCTCGCGTCAGGGACCATTGACTGCATATAAGTTTTTCCGCGAGAAATGGGCGTTCATCGGTTATCTCTCATTCATTGTACCTTATATCATCTATCCCTATTACTGTGTGATAGGCGGATGGGTGTTGAAATATCTCACTACCTATATAGTGGAAAATGCCGATGCTCCAGTAGCTGACGGATATTTCACCGACTTCATCTCCGACCAGTGGTCGCCTATCATATATATGGCCGTCTTTGCCATAATATGCTTCTATGTGGTATATAAAGGTGTTGAGAAAGGCATAGAACGTTATTCTCGCATCATTATGCCTACTCTGCTGCTGATGGTGATAGGCATCTGTGCATATTCACTTACAATATCTCATACTGATGCTAATGGAGTTATGCGAACAGGTCTTCAGGGCGTAGGAGTATATTTCATCCCTAACTTTGAAGGGATTACGATGAAGAAGTTCCTGATGATTGCTCTTGATGCCACAGGACAGCTTTTCTATTCTCTCTCTATTGCCATGGGTATTATGGTGACTTACGGCTCCTATATGAAGCGTAGCGTGAATTTAGGCAAGGCTGTCGATAGAATCGAGATTTTCGACACTACAATAGCCATTCTTGCCGGCATGATGATTATCCCTGCCGTGTATGTTTTCATGGGTACAGAGGGTATGAGTGCCGGTCCTGGACTTATGTTCGTGGCTCTTCCAAAGGTATTCGACTCTTTAGGCCCATTTGGTGGTCGTGCCATCGGATTTATCTTCTTCCTTACCGTTACCTTTGCAGCTCTCACAAGTGCTGTGTCTATCTTAGAGGCTATCACAGCAAGTTTCATGGATAAGTTCCAATGGACAAGGCGCAAGGCAGTAATCGTGATGTCTGCCACAGGCTTTATATGGTCAATCATAGTATGCCTCGGCTATAATGTATTCTATTTTGAATACACCCTGCCTAACGGAGCTCCAGCACAGATTCTCGATATCTTCGACTATGTGAGCAACAACGTGCTTATGCCATTCCTTGCAATATGCACCTGCATCATGATAGGATGGGTGGTAAAGCCTCGTCTGCTCATTGGCGAGATAAGAATGAACGGCTACAAATTCCACCGCAAGAAACTATATATTGTAATGCTAAGATATGTGGTTCCTGTGCTTCTCACAATATTGCTGATATCGGCAACGGGAATATTCTAAAGCAAGTGAAAAGTGAAGAGTTAAGAATTTAAGTTAGTATTGCGGTTTAAAGTTGGTAATCGCCTTTCGCAATATAAGGTAATTCAAATTCTTCACTTTTCACTATTCACTTATAAAACTCCGTTTCTTTCTCGTAGTCTTCCCAGAAATACTGAAGATACTTCGTGTTTTCTTCTATAGCCTTATTCTTGTCCTCCCAAGAGTATTTGCCTGTAGCATCACGTATTATCTCGTAATAGTGATGGCTCATTCCCGATTCAAGACCTGTTTCATTCTTAATCTTGGTACAGACATCCTCACCAAGGAAATCAACCATATTCACATCTAAATTGGCGTATGCCATATAGAATGACTTAATCTGAATCTCTGAGGTTACCATGCCATGATTGAGTATAACCATATCTCCCCAATATCCACGGTCAAGATATGACTGGTGCTTGTATTTCTTAAAAATCCCCTTCTTCTTTGCCGTCTGCACAAGGTCGGTTATCATGGAATGTAAAGAATCGTAAGGACAGGCTATAGTACAGCGTACAAGGTCGTTGATCTCATTTGCCTGTACCTTTTCCTGATTGCATTTGCGAATAGTGCTCTGGAACGATTTATAGTTGATTGGAGTAACCTTACCACCATGAAGCACAGCTATGGAATCTGCAAAGTGTATCATTGCAGGACCTACAACTGTAGCGACATAACGCATCCTTACAACCAAAGCAGTATCTACGTGAAACTCTGACACGGTCTCCTCCTGCCCTACAGCAGTTCTACCTTGTGCATGGCATACCATATTGATGACAAAGAGCATCATAAAGAATATGACAGATTTTCTCATACCGAAATAATCCGTAACTGAGTTTTACACTTTATATCTATGTAGTTTTACACACGTGATTGCAAAGGTAATAAAAATTAAATTTCTCTACAAATTTATTCATGATTTTCTGCTATTTTCTATTATGTGAATATTGTTTTGCTATCTTTTTGATTTTATTGCTGTCCGGTAAAAATTCTCTGATAATATAGATTTAGAACTGGTACTTACATGAAATTTCTGTACTTTGATTGTCTTTGCTTTTACCTCGTTTGCATCATTCCCACCCAACAGAGCATATCCAGACGTGGGGTACTATGTCTGAAATGAGGTGCGCTAACACAAAAATCCTTATTGTTACCCGTTACCCGTTACTGATCGTAATTTCGCTTTGCTCTGCCTTCGCTCTGCTTTCGTTGTGCCTTCGCTATGGCTCCGTTCTTGAGACTATAGGATGAACGGACCTACAGCGGACTTACAACGGACCTAGAACGGACCTGCATTGGAGGGAGCAGGAAGTTCTCGCAGAATCTCATTGAAGCCAGTATTCATTTTGGGAAATAGTTTTGGAATGGTTTTCACGCTTTACATCGTTTTTCAAGCAAACTGAACAAGGAGAATCTGCCATAAATTGATGCTTATTGTTATGTTGTTGAGACTAGCAGCTGCCTATATTATATTCTCTATTTTGCACATAACAGCCTCATTATATTTAGCTTAGAATAATTTATTCTCGCTCAACAGGCAAGTGAAAATCTCGGCCAGTAACGGGTAACGGGTAACAATAAGGATTATAGTGCATGACCAAGAATTTTACTGAATATTTCTAAGGAGTTTATATACCTTATTATATAAAGAAATAATAAATATAGGCAGCAGTTTACACTATTTTTCTTATTGTTAGCCGTTACCCGTTACCAACACGTTTTCCGGGATTATGAAATAAGGGGCTTACCGGAAAAACAGAATATCCGAAATGCTGTGTCTCAAGCACTTCGGACATGCTTTATGTCGTTTACCGGACACCAATATTTTGATTTATACTTTTTACTAATTTCTACCAATTGCAGAAAAATAATAACGTTCCACAATAGTTGGGGTTAATATTACAGCGAACTACAGACATACGGATACAATAAGAGCTCCGCAGGTCTCTGCGGAGCTCTCTTTTAGCTTCCTTGCGGTTGTACTTTGAGTGATCCTTATACTTTCGGTTCATTGCCACGAACTTCCCGTCGAATCGCTCCAGTTGCTCATTTCGAGCAATCATTCTCAGCACCTTGTGCTGGGAATTGCTTTTTGTCGGTTTGCTTAGTTTCATAACCCTTGTTTTAATGTTTGGTTTTTGTGCATATCGGTATATGCTTATCTATAACGGCAGAAACACCGTAAATATTGCGTAGGCCATCTCGATTATCCTACAAAAAAACAGCAACCATCATAAGATGATTGCTGTTAGAAAATGCTTGTATGTTTGTCAATTAGTGCTCTGTTCTACTTCTGTATTCCTTTGGAGTACATCCGAAAGCATCTGTAAATGCACGGTTGAAGGTACTACGTGTGCGATAGCCACATGTGTAGTAAATCTGCTCGATGGTATCGTTAGTTTCAAGGAGCATACGTGCTGCCTGATCCAGACGAATCTTAGTGATATATGCATTGAAAGTGAGGCCTGTTGCCTCCTTGAGAAGCTTTGTAAGGCGGATGTGGTTTGTCATCATAGCCTTTGCTACGTCCTCACGGGTGATACCATGCATACTGTAAAGATTACCCTCAGTACATACGGTGTCAAGCTGCTCCATGAATTCCTTCTGCTCGGCTGTGAGTTCCCTACCCTCTACATGAGTCTCTTCTTCCTCATCGTCGTCATTGTTGCCGTTCTCCTCAAGAACAGCCCTCTGCTCGTCGCCGTAAGGTATAGACTCAATCATACGCATCTGGTCAACATTCCAGCTGAGAACGACATAGATAATCAGACTAAGAGGATAGAACATAATACCGGCAAGACGATTGTCATAATAGCCATGCAGCACAATCTTCAGCACAGCATACGCCAACGCAAACAGCATCATCATGATGAGGATTCTGTTAAGCCAGTTGATGCTTCTACCATCAAGGTCGGCATACACATCCGCTACGGTCTTGTTATATCTCTTTGCTGCCTTTGCAAAGCGTACTACATATATTCCCAGATAGATCAACAATTCACCCATTGTGATATAGTAGAACACATCTGCATATTGCTGATCAACACTTCTCAGGATGCAGTAAATAACTAGCACAGCCAACATTGCACCTACATGGATAGATCCCTTCCTGAAAGTCACCACACTCATTCGGGTGAGCTCGGTAAGCATCATAAGACAGAAAGGCACAAGAAGTAGATTGACAAGAACTGCCAGTTTCTTGTCATTTACCAAAATGTCTATTCCTGTGAAACTACCAATGAAGTAGAAAGATGATTGAATAGCTACAATTAAAAGAACTGCTCCTAATGAACGACGTAAACGCATTGGTGCCTGCTCATCACATTTTTGAAAAAGAAAATACAATGAGGAAATAAGGCAAAAGGCCATTATGGCTGCGTGCATTATATCGTCCAATCTGTCAAGTATAGTCATATATTTAGATTTAGGCTACAAAATTACTTCTTTTTTTTCAAAAAACGTAAGAAACGTCCAAAAAACATCTATTATATTACAAAAATTTAAACTTTTCACAACTCTGATGGTTAAAAATCACAGCGGCTACCAGAAATCAACAAGGTATTGAAACGGTAGCCGCTGCTAAACAGAATATGAGAACGGTATTATTTATTTTTTTCCATTAATAACTGGTCTTGAAAGCAGGGCTGCTTTGCCAAAGCATTACCTGTAAACCTTCTTCTGACCATTGACAATGTAGAGGCGACCCTTTACTGGCTGCATAACGCGAATACCATTCAGGTCATAGATCTTACCATCACCCTCACCATCGCCGAAGATAGCATCGGTAATGTCTGTTGTGTTGCCATCTTCACCAACTACAAGAATTGAATATGCAGATACCTTTGCTGAACTGTCATTTACACCTTTCTTGTAGAAGTATGCACGATATGGATAGAGAGTCATCTTACCTGCATCATAATGCGTTCCGTTTTTGGTCATAGCAGGAACCAGGTGCGTAAACTTGTTCTGCTTGAAGTAGTAAACTTCACCATTATTAGTAATATCTGAATTAGCAATTGCTTCTGCTGGAGCGTTAATATAGCCTCTACCACAGAATACGTTTGTCTTCAGATTACCCCTGAACTCCCAGTCTTGTATTGACTCATGCGCATTTACATAACTCTTCACCAGAGCAGTAAAGTTCGGGTTCGCAGGAACTGATACCATTTCATCTTTGGTAATTATACCATTACAATTTACATCCTTTTCTTCTTCCTCGATTGTAATCATTGAGCCTACACCACCATCAGTACGACAGTAAAGAACAGGTGTGTTCGCAGGAATAACTTCATTATCACTCATTTCCTCAAACATGAAATAGTTATTTGCCGTGCTCTGGAATTCGTAGAACTTCACACCACTCGCGTTGTTCCTAATTGGATATGGCAAGCATAGAGTGCCCCAGTAAGAGTTCTTAGCCTGATCCTTTCCCTTATCATCATCTGCCACCTTAGCATCACGAGCGTATGAAGCTTTGTTAGCATCAAATGCATAAAGAACCTTGATTGGATATCTATCTGTTACAACAAGATTTTTACATCCGCCACCTTCAAAGATTAGATTGTCATATATAATATTATTATCATAGAATCCATTTGTTAAATATACCAAAAGATTTGGAGAAAAGAATGGCTTATTTTCCAATGGAACCTTAAGGTATTTTGCGTCTAAGTCACCTCTCAAATATTTAGCATTCTTTAAGTTAACAACCATCACAGGATTATCTTCCGAAACACTTCCTTCATTCATCAGATAATTTGCTGCATCAACCACATCATGAATAACACCCTGAGACCAGTCAATTCCTATCTCAAGAGTTTCAGTACCAAAATCAAGCACATTATTTTCATAAGTAAATTTTGGTTCATATCTCGCAGTAAAAGTGACATCATGAGGCCAATTCCAATTACCTTCCTTCCAATATTTATTATTCTTGTTGATAGTAATATTATAATTTGCAGGATTCGTATTCACAGAAGCCACCAATACATTATCATCATCGTAAAAACCAATACATTTGAAACCTCCCTTTTTGGGTTTTGCATTGGTAATATTGTTTGATCCACCATGACCATAGGTAAAACTAATCTTTATAAGCTGATCAGTTTTTTCTTCGAGTTTACTCATTGAGGCTTCTGAGTTGTACTGAGTATGTTCTTGCATTATACCTCCATTTATATCAAAGGTTACAATATATTTTGCAGATTTCCAATGAGCATAAAGTGTTACATCACTATTTTTATCCCAATTTTTTGCACTGGTTCCATCCGAATTATAATATCGAGTTCCACCATTAAGATGATAATCATTATAATCTTTTGCAGTAAAATAACCATAAAATTCGTAACCTGGTCTTGTAGGAACAGTAATTGCTGGCATAGGCTGACCATAGGTAGCCGTTACAAAAGTTGTGCCACCTTCACCACCTTGTGAATCAAGTGTAACAATATCAGGAATCTTACTCCAAACAGCATAGAGACTTACAGGTCCCTTACCACCGCCATTCACAGCATCATATGGACAGAAGAGATCACCCTTGAATTTATATTCTGCTGTTGTAGCATTAGGATCTGTACTCCAACCTAATAACTCATATCCATTACGAGTTAAATTATGTTTACCACTGTACATCGGCTTGGTTTCTGTCTTACTCGTTGAAGTAAAAGTTTGTGTTTCCCAAACATTACCTGTTCCATCGTTATTGTAATAAGTAATGGTAGCATAATAGGTATATGTAGGAATACCTTTATATCCAAAGGATGCATCACCTTTATTACTATTTTCTTTTCCCAGATATGACATTATCGCAAGATAGTGTGTATCTGTTATAGGAGCTGCACCATTTGCATTACTTTTTTCCAAACTAACATCTGTATTTGCATCTACCTGATTTGCAGAATTACTACCTGCACCAGCCTGCATTATCGTTGGTAATATAGGATTTTCCCTATATGCTCCAGACGGAGTTACATCACCATTAGCCCTCCAAACAATGGTTTTTATCTTTGTATCTGCTTCAGATGATGTTGCAACACCTAAATCTTTTACCTCTAAACCATAATTCACACCTCCCTGACAATTTACATTACCTGCCAAGGTATAAGTAAACTGTACATCGGAATATTTTGGAACCTTTATATCAAGCCCAACCTTCTGACATATAACACGCCAATAACCAGCACTGGCAACTGTCTTGAAACCTGTTATTTGCTTCCAATCATCCGTGTTTTGCAAATTCAAATTAGTCCTTAGATTGGGCGTTTTTTTCCATTCATAGCTGAAATTGCTCCATTCATTATTATAATTATCAGTATGTCTTGTATTATTATCAATTCTCCAAGCAGCATTAGATGTATTATTTATATAATAAGTGGTTACACGATGCCAATCCAATCCCTCATCCTTTGCAAAGACATGAAGTGTATAAGATGAGGTATTACTTTTTATGGTTGTACCATTCTTCAATACTGCACTTACAACTACATCACCTTCCTTTTTGGCAATAATCACACCTGTAAGAGGATCTATTTCTATTATCTCACCATTACTGTCTTCAGAATATTCAAAATGATAGCCACTTGTACCATTACTCAAAGTTATATTATCACCATTAGCGGTGAAAATTCCCTTAATCTGGGCATTATCATCACCAACTGTAATATCATAACCCTTTTTGCTATTCTCAAAACCTATTGCTATTTCTGGTCTGGTTGGATCAACTGAATATACATGAATTGTCTGAGTATAAGAACAAACCAATCTCTTATCACGCATCAATTTTACAGTTACAGGAATATCACCTGTAACCTTTATTTGTTCTATGACACCAGACATTCGACGAACAACCATTTTGCTTGCATCCGCCTCATATTCAAAATGAAAATCTTCTGGATTTTTAGGATTTTCAGTAGGAACAACTGCACCAGCATGAGCTGTAATATATCCCTTAAGCATATAAGTACCACCAGGCTGATCTTTAATGATATTATTATCCACTGCACCCGTTGTTGTATTATAACAACGCATACGGATGTCAGGTAAAGTGAACTGTACCCTAAATGCCCAATTTGTGTCATCATTATCTGTGATGTTAGATCCTTCACCACGAACACCATTCCAACCGGCCTTGATAAAAGTACGGTCTTTATCACCAATCTTTACTCGGTTTCCTTTTTCAAAAGGAGGCCAGCCAAAACGAAATTTTACACGATAAATCTTTTCACCAACCTCAAAAGAACTCAATCCATCAAGGACTCTATTTTCGAATCCAGGGAGATCTACTGTTTGAAAAGTGATTTCTTTATCAATCACATTTAAAGCCCATGAATCATCAGAACTTGAATTTGTATTACCAGAAAAAGAAGTACATTTTGTATTAAGTTCATTAATATTTAAGAGTTCAGTTATACTTCCAGAGAAAAGATCGTTCATCGCATTCATTTGAATAGCATTAACCTCATATGGAAAATTACCGAAAGTCAGTTTCATATGTGATTCCATATTAGTTGCGTCTTTATAATCAGCAATAAGTCTATCCGTATTAGATCCATGCCACCCTTCAAACAATCTATGTGAAGTAGCCCATACTAATCCCTCGGATGATATCGTAATACCTGCAGGAATGTCATAAGTATTATTATCATCCGTTACTAACATTTGTGGTACCGCAGGACCACCTTCAACATACTTGCTAAAATATATCTTCAGATTCCTCTGTTGCGCCATGGTATTAACCGTTGTACCTAAAGCTATTATAATAGCTAATAAATACCGAAAAATATTACGCGTTCTCATATCTGTAAATTTTTAAATGTTTTTTCACTGTATTATTACAAAAATAAGTGTCGGAAATAAATGTCCTTTTCTGTGTTGCAAATATACAAAAAAATTTCCGATTTATTATTATATAACTCAAAAAAATTGTTCTTTTAGCTCAAAAAATCTTCTTTTTAACTAAAAAACATTGTATTTTGCTATTTCCACAATACAAATTTCATCTTCCTTTCTCACTTTTATAATTTCTCAAGTATGTGAATATTAGTTGTTTATATTAACTTCGTGTGGCTACACAATTTTTTAATTGTATAAAACACAAATCGCACAGATTATAAGGTATTTTCGCTTGTTCCCTTTTGGAACAAAAATTTCGTAAAGAGGACAAGCGAAAACCATTTAATCATGCCATATTTGATTTGAGTAAATATCCTCTGAATCATTCTCCAAGGTGAATCCGCCTATGGGCTTTGACTCACCCCAATCTTCTCCACCCTCTTCCATAGGGAAAGAGTTCTTGAGCAATCTGCCATCTTCTTCAACTGCGAATCTCTCTGCAATTGGAGCATTATACATTTTCCTAAAAACCATGTCTTTACTTAAATTACATTCTTCCATTTCTCGCCAAGCCAAAACCGATGCAAACATCGGTTTTGGTCATTTGGCTTAACGAAATGGTTGATAATTACATTTTTTCTTAATACACTTTCTTTTGTCCATTGACGATATAGAGGCGTCCGCTTACAGGTTGCATCACCCTGCGACCATTAAGGTCATATATCTTGCCATCACCCTCTGCATCATTGTCAATCAGATTGGTTATATCCGTGGCACCTTCCTCATCTATTGCTATTATAGAGAAGGTGGTAAACTTCGCATTAGCCGCTGTTGTGGTGAAGTATGCACGATATGGAAGCATTGTCACCTTACCTGTGTTGCTCAGATGTGTGAACTTATCCTGCTTGAAATAGTAGATTTCCTTTGAACCGTCCATCTTTTCTGCACCAACAGGAACCTTCTTGCTATCATATTCCTTGCCACAGAATATCTTTGTGGTAAGAGTTCCGATAAACTGCCAATGGTCCAAAGAAGAACCCTTATTTGTGGAATATGATGTGTTCACAGGAACATTTACACCAGCTTCCTCTATCTTCACTTCTGAACCAACACCTTCCAAACGCTTGTAAAGTACTGGAGTATTTGCAGGAATGTCATCTACCTCCATTGGAGTGAAGTGCATATAGTTGTTCTTAAGTCCTGCCAACTGATAGAATCTCACGTTGTTGTTAGAGTTGTTCTTAATAGGATAAGGCAGACAGAGTGTTCCCCACTTAGAGTTTGCAGCCTGAGCCTTAGCAGCATCCTTATCTGAATAGTTCTTGTTACGCTCATACAAAGCCTTGTCAGCCTTGAATGCGTATGGAACCTTGATCTCGTATCTGTCAGTTACATAGAGACTAGGACAGGTATTGTCAATCAAGATAGCATTGTTACACTGATCTGCAGAATATGATTCTGCATTGAAATAAACAAGTACATTTGGAGAGATATAATCAATACCTTGCAGAGATTCCATAACTAACTTACATTCATAGCTTCCATTTCCATTCCAAACATTTGTACTGTTCTTCAAATCGAATGCCATCACAGGATTCTCCTTTGTGCCAACCTCCTTGGCTGCACCTTGCAAATCACTAATTACAGACGACAACCAGTCTTGTTTTGGTTCAACAATCTCATTGTCAAACTTAATGATTGGACCATTGTCTGCATCCACAACAGTATATTTGCATCTGTATTTAGCTTTCAAGACAAGATTACCTGCATAGTCCCACTTCACATTATTACCATCCTTTAACCAATAGTTGTTTTTATCGGTAATATATGCGTGTCGGTTCTTGTTATCAACAGTAACAATCAGGTCTCCTTTATCATCATACCAACCCAGCATCTCATATCCAGGTTTCTTTGGTACCGACAAGTCTATACTGTTATCTTTTGATTCTCCAAAGACAAATTTCACTTTCATCTTTCCATCTGACGTGATTGTTATAGATCTATCTTTGTTATTTGCAATCACATTATCTGGGAATATGGCGGCATGTGATTCGTCATTTAAATCAAATGTCACGGTATATGTCTTAGCTGTCCAATGAGCATAGATTGTCTCATTAGAATTTGTTTCTGTCCACCTTTTTGCGCTGGTCATATCATTATTATAATACTTCCTCTTACCATCTTGAGAATAATATCCATCAAAGATGTAGCCTGTTCTTATTGGAGCAACAAGAGCAACTCCATTCTTGTCAACAGCTGGCATATTCTGACCATAGGTTGCTGTGATAACATCCTTCTTGCCAGAACCGTTGTTGTGATCAAGGTTCACCGTATAAGAGTTAGCCTCCCAAACAGCATAGAGTGTCACATATCCCTTTCCACCCTTTGTATTCTCATTATAAGGATTGAACTGACTATTGTTCTGATATTCTACTGGACCATTCTCCCTAGTACTCCAACCCTTAAATGTATAACCTGGAACATATTCATTTACACCAAGAGTATAAGATGTATATATATTATTTGAAGTATAAAGCTTGTAGTTCTTTCCTTCATCATGTTTTGGCATTGTATATGGGCAACCCTCACCTCCAACAAATGTAACATATGCATAGTAGGTGGTCTCCAACTGGCGATTAGATGCGTTGAAACTGCCCATTTGGTCAGCATCATAGATATAATAACGCCTTGCAAATGTCTTTAATCCAAAACGTAACATGATATTTTTTGCCTCTGCACTTGCGTTATTCATTGCCTCAAATGAATAACTGGAAGATGCTGTTTGCTGATTATCAAGACCTGTAACAGAACAAACAGAAGTAAAATTTCCCTCACTCTGTATATTATCAATTTGTGTTGAAAATTTATCAGTGTTGTTTTCTGTCCATGGAGTTTCACCAAAATACAAAAGCTCAGCGCCATTTCTACACCTTTTTGTTATCATCTGAGTCTGTACTTGGAAATTATAGCTGATTTTAACGCTTGTATAAGAAGGGACATATTGAGTGTAATTTATCATGCCAACAGCTACACGCCACATGTTGACAGCCTCTTTTGTAGAGATTGCTACAGAAAGATTCCCATTTGTATTTTTTTCATATTTAGTCCATACATAAGGTCTCTTTTCATCTTGATCGTCAAAAAGTCTCAGACCATCATAAGCCTTTCCTGTATATTTTGCGTTATCAAAGTTTTTTCCATTTGGATCAAAATCCATATACAGCAATCCCTGTGACCAACAATAGTCACCATCATATACAGAAACTTTAATTGTTGTACGGTTTACCTCTTTACCATTATTCTTAATAACAACAGAGACACTAGCAACTCCCGCACCGACACCAACCATATAGCCATTCTCAATTTTTATTTTATCCTTGTCAAGGGATTCAAAAAAGAAATCACTATCAGTAAAAGCGCCTTGATGGAATACATTAAACATTGACCTTGACAACGCAATCTTTGTACCATTCTTCAATGCTGTAGGCATCTTCTCATTGAAAGCTGCATATGGTTTGTAATATGAAATAGTGAATGTTGGAGTGCTATTATCATTAGCACCTTTAAGGTAAAGAGGATTATCATTCAACTGTTGCATATTCAAACTTTTCAAGCCATTTAAATATGACGAAATACCATCTTTTAAAAAGTTGATATCTTTAAAAGAAAATGTACTATTCACATTGTATGAACTTGATGATACATTACCACTAAAATCCGTAATCTTTGTTGTTATATTAGCATATGAACCGTCAAGATTATCAGCCATAACCTTATATCCAACTTCCTTAACCTCATATTTAAAATTGGAAAAAGAAATTGTTCCGGCATCGCCCTTGGCCAAATAGACACGATCTTCCCAATTTCTCAACATAGAAGATTCCGCTCTTTTAAAATTACCAGACAAACTGAAGCTTGTACCTGCAGGCTGTTCTCCAACAGCTGATAATTTCACTATGTCTGATTTATAATTAAATTTATACTCTGCAGTATAAACCTTTTCGTCTTGAGCCTCAGCCATTAGTTCAGCAAACGGAACTAACATAGCACAAGACACAATAAATGTCTTCATTGAAAACTTACCTGTCCACATATCTCTGTTTTTTGATCCCTAAAGGGGGGTTACTTTTTTGTGTAATTTTTTTGAATGATTAATATACCATTACCTTATTAACTGAGTGCAAAATTAAGTGATTATTTTGAAACAAAAGTAAAAAAATCTGAAAATTTTTCTGTTTTTGTATAAAATTTTTTTTGCCGTGTACCTTTCTTCCAAACATCTGGAAAAATCGACCAACAAACTTATTGTGAATAAGTTATAGACTTTACACCAATTATCTCCCTTCGCTCTGTGGGTATGCGACAATCATTCTTACAATTGATTATAAAAAAACATCTCAAATTTCGTTTAACTTATTTTGTATTTTCATGCACCTCGACTTAAATCTCGCTGTCCCTTCGCTTCAAGTCCGTAGTAGGTTCGCTGTAAGTCCGTACCAAAGTCGGTGCAAAGTCGGTGAAGATACCATTCAGGATAAGAGCTTCATCGAGTTTGGTACGGAGGAAGAACGAAGGTAAATCGGATTATCGACAATATATGGTCTCTGTAAAACGATATACAAGAATTCGATTAATTTCTTCTCGACTTGCGCAGCTTGATGAGCTATGCGAATAATAGTTCAAAGATTCAAATATTCAAGAGATGAAATAGTAATTCGCAAAGGATGAACTATGCAAGTAGTCATACTCGCATTATAAAAAGACATTATATAAAAGATTTTCTGGATTGAAAAATGACTAATACGTATAAAAAGCAAAATAAAAGGTCAGAACCTAGTTTCACAACTCGATTATAACCTTTTATTTTATTTTCCCCTTTTTAGACATCAAATATGTGTCTCTTTCATAAAAATTACACTTATTTCCGAGTGCAAAAGTAGGTAAAAAAACTAACTTTCACAAATTAATTTGTTCCATAAAGTTTGTTATTTCGATCATGCAACATTTTTTACAAAGTTGCACTATTGTTTTTTACAATTGCATTTTTGTAAATTTGGCGGTTTCATCGGTATTTTAACAGTTTTTTAGTAAATAAAATAAGAAAAACAGAAAAAAAGATTTTTTTCGATTTTTTTCTAAATGTTTGTATTTATACCATGATTTCTTGGAAAAAAACTCAAATTTCAGGTATAATATCTAACAATAAAAGGGGTTTTTCAACGTCTAAATAATCTTGCAAAATAAATTTTTCCTTTGAAAAATCACTAAAAAACTACAAATGTTCCTTGAAAAACTCCAAGGCGCGTTTCTGAACAGGTTTTCCGAAAATATGTGGAATATCCCACATCTCCGTCTGAAGTTTGTTGGTAGCACCTTGACTGTCCCACACACTATGCATAATATCAAAAGCCTTGCTTGCACCATTTGTCGGGAACAGCTTATCTTTCGTACCATTTATAAAAAGCATAGGTTTAGGACATGCAATACTGGCAATATGCGGATAATCCAACCAACGGCGAAGTCCTGGGAAACAATTGGCAAATCCACCATTCTCCGTGCGTGAGTACTTGAATGACATCTGCTCCTGAGTTGTTACCATCCAGCAAACAGAAACAGCCGTCTTTATTCTATCACTAAGGGCAGCAAGCATCCAAGAACGATATCCTCCCATAGAGAATCCCACACAACCTATTCTATTTGGATCAACATAAGGAAGAGTGGCGATATAATCGGTACAGGCAATATCATCGTAGGTCATATAGGCAGAAAGGTCTATGCCGTACATCATCATATTTCCGCATATCATATCAAACTTGCTGCGAAGAGCCCCTTCCTTCTGACCTCTTTCTCCCCATAAAGGAGCATCGGAACTAAATACAACATAACCCTTTTGGGCGAGATAGTCACCTACAAACTGCCCTTCATACAATTCCTCAACCCATTTCTCTGCATCCTCAAGCACCACACTATCCTCAAGAGCCACAGGATTGCCACACGCAAGTGAATCAGGATCTGGCTCAAACGGACGAATCATCTTCTCCTTTCCAATGAAAAGATGCCCTCCATGATCGTGAAGGCAATTTATTGCGGGAAAAGGTCCCTTTCCGTCAGGAATAAGAATAATGGCAGGAACAGTATAATAGCGCGACAACCGTATCTCAATCTGACGGGCTTTATATCCGTCTCTCTGTTCCTCACGTATTACGTTTACAGCAAAGTCTCCAGGAGGAGGCGGAGGCATTAGCATGCAGTCAAACACTTTCTGTCGGGCAACCTTCCTCCACTCGTCAAAGTCGGTAATATCACTATATCCCCATGCAAGAGGATATTTCAGATCCTCAAGCAAACTATCGGCATAGACAGGAAGATTACGCATAAACTCGTATTTCTGACGGGTAGGCACACTATACATCTTATCTCCCGGATATTTCTGGGCAATACCCGGAAGAGATAGCAGTAATGATATGACAATCAGAGAAATCCGCATATTATATATTCTTCGTTTTTGGGAAACAATCCTTATGCTTTATAGAAACTGTACAAAAGTAGTTCAAAAACTTGGTAATAAGGTTATTCGCAATATAATTTAGGGAATATTAACTATATCCGTGTCACAAATATGTGTTCACATACGTTATAAATATAACGTCAGACAAAGATGTTTTGACAAACTCTTTACAATTTTTTGAGTACACAACAAATAGAATAATAACTAATGAAGAAAATCTTTATCTCTCTCGCTTGTGCAGTAATATGCTGTGCTTGTGATGCTCGTCACAACAAATCTATAACTAATGAGCAGAAGGACATCCAAACAGAGGCTGTATCTGATGCAAACGACAATCAGGAAGGTGTTGCCGATGGCCAGATGGCACCAGACTTCACTCTCAAAGACATCGATGGTAATCCATTGTCTCTGTCAAGTCTGAGAGGAAAGTATGTTATCATCGATTTCTGGGGTACATGGTGCATCTGGTGCGTAAGAGGTATGCCAAAGATGAAGGAATACTACAATAAATACTCCGATAAAATGGAGATTTTAGGCGTGGATTGCAATGATCCTGAGAAGAAATGGAAGGATGCAGTAAAAGAACTTGATTTGCCTTGGAAACACGTCTATAACCCAAAGAAATCAGTGGATATCCTGAAGAGCTACCAGATTCAGGGCTTCCCTACAAAGGTTCTCGTTGATCCTGAGGGAAAGATTGCCAAGTATGTAGTAGGAGAAGACCCTAACTTCTACATATATCTTGATCAGTTGCTTGAAAAGTAAAAAAACCGCTTACGCAGGGAGACTTTCTGAAAAAACTGAAAGCAAATTAGGAGTAAATTAAATCAGTAAATTATACATGTAGCATTTGCTGCTTGGAAATCTTCATTATTGTAATTTCCAGAGAATTTACTGATTTGATTTACTCCTAATTTACTTTCTAATACAACAGCTACTTGCTGTTAATTTGCTTTCATTTCCTACCAGATATGTGCTCTCTTCTTCTTAGGCACAAAGAGCTTTCCTTTCTTGATATTGAAGGCTGTGTACCACTCGTCAATCATAGGAAGTGCGCCATTTACTCGGGCGAACTCTGGTGAGTGCGGGTCAACGGTGATGAGCATCTCCCGATACTCCGGACGACTTGTGCCTGCCCATACGCGAGCCCAGCCAAGGAAGAAACGCTGATCTGCGGTGAAACCGTCGATAACGGCAGTATTGCCCGTATTACGCATAGCACGGAGAGCGATGTTCAAACCGCCATTATCTCCGATGTTTTCGCCAAGAGTGAGCTTTCCGTTCACCTTCTTGCCATTAATCACCTCAATGTTTGAGAAATGATCAACGAGAACCTGTGTGCGCTGGTCGAAGTTCTTCTTATCCTGTTCGGTCCACCAGTTACGTTGATTGCCTGTCTTGTCAAACTGACTTCCCTGATCGTCAAAACCGTGTGACATCTCATGTCCGATAACACCACCGATAGCACCATAGTTCAAGGCATCGTCTGCCTCCGGATCAAAGAAAGGTGGCTGGAGAATGCCCGCAGGGAAGCAAATCTCGTTGGTTGTAGGGTTGTAATAGGCATTAATTGTCTGAGGAGTCATTAACCACTCTGACTTGTCAACAGGCTTGTTCACCTTCTTGCGAAGCTCCTCAAGGAGGAAGAACTCACTCGCATTGTCAATGTTCTCCGTAAGACTGAGAGTGTCTGAAATCTCAAGATTGGTGAAGTCCTTCCACTTGTCAGGATATCCGATCTTAATGATGAAATTCTCAAGCTTATCCTTTGCCTGTGCCTTTGTCTCTGCACTCATCCATGTAGCCTCATCTATACGCTGTGAGAGGGCTGTCTGGAGGTTATGCACAAGCTGTAGCATACGGTTCTTTGAGCTTTCAGGGAAATACTTCTCGCAGTACATCTTGCCTATAGGCTCACCCATTACTGAGTTCACAAGATTTGTTGCACGCTTCCACATTGGGTCGTCCTGTTGCTGTCCGCTGATCACCTTGCGGAAAGTAAACTGAACCTTGCGGAAATCAGCAGAGAGATATGCTGCTGCATGACCTATCACATTAAGCTCTGCATAGCTCTTGAGGTCTTCGAGCGGGGTATCAGCATATATCTTCTCCACCTCATGGATAGGCTCCGGCTGTCCTACATCAACATAGTCGAAAGCTGGGAAACCTGAAACCCAGAAGACTGTTGTCCAGTCAATGCCAGGGAAATCACGCACCAATTCTTGGAATGACATCTTATGATAGTTAGCACTAACGTCACGGAGTTTCACCTGACTATACCAAGGCTCTGCAAGACGCTTTTCAATGGCATATACAGCATCCATCTTCTTCTGTGCAGTAGCCTCATCATAGCCTACGAGCATGAACATTGACTTGCCATACTGTTTGTATGCCTCGCGGATAGCCGTTGTCTGAGGGTCGTCGTTGAGATAGTAGTCGCGAGTGCCAAGTCCGAGACCTGCCTGACCTATAGAGACTATGTTCATATCTGCCTGACGCATATCTGCACCTACGCCAAGACCAAGCATCAGCGTGCTTCCGCCTTTACGGTCGATGTCTGAACATACACGCACATACTCCTTGCGATCCTTAATGGCACGAACACGCTCAAGAATAGGCTTGATAGGCTCATAGCCCTTCTTGTCACGACCTACAGAATCCATCATCTGATTGTAGAGAGTGCCTATCTTCTGACCAAGAGAACCCTTTTCCTGAGGATTGTTGGCAAACTGAAGGATAAGCTCATGAATCTGCTTCTGGTTAAGCTCATAGAGATCAACGAAAGAGCCGTTACTCGTCTGGTCCGGACGAAGTGGATGACTCTTGATATACGAACCCGTGGCATACTCCACGAAGTCATCACCAGGGTTCACGCTAAGGTTCATGTTAGCGCGGTCATAGCCTTTACCTGTCTGGGCGCTTGCTCCTACGAAATAACATGCAAGAACAAGCAAGATAAATGATTTCTTCATTTTTATTAGTATTTTTTCGATATGATAACGACTTTATTGATATATTTATTACATTTGACGCAGTATTAGTTCGTTTTATTACAAAATCCAAGGTAAAACTGTCAACCGAAATCAGAAAAACAGAATATGCATACCCAATTTCAATTGTAATTATTGAAATAATTGAAATTGTTGCCAAATTTAGCAACACACACATAATCAAGAAGATACGCAAAACTTTACTCTACAGAATTTCAATTATTTCAATTATTTCAATTAATTTTGGACACACGCTATAATGTGAGTAAAAATTTAATATTTATATATATAATTAATTATATATATAAATATTAAATTTTTACTCACATTATAGCGTGTGTCCAAAATTAATTGAAATAATTGAA
>ODAI012272143.1_pt1 | contig 25141 bp, 31 predicted proteins | sample 1539321 | NCBI WGS metagenome assembly ODAI01 (sample SAMN02144231, study PRJEB22623) | gut metagenome | biome: sheep rumen | host: Ovis aries | place: New Zealand
ATAGAGCGGTTCGATAAAACCCGTGCCGGTCTCGACTGTGCCGTCCATGAAAAGTTTTATCCAGTTCGGCAGGACATGTTTTGAGGCGAATTTTTTGGCGTCAACAGCTTTTGCAAATGCCGAATCCAAATCCATCCAGCTTTCGATTTCGTAAGTCGTGCCCAAGATAAAATTCATATTGCCGGCGTTGTCGAATTGTTGTGCGGCTTTATACAGATTGTCGTTGTAAAAATAATTGCCCCAACCGTCAATATACATCGTGTAGCCTTCCGACAGCAAATGCTCCTGAACTTTGTCGAGAGTTGCCCGTGCTATGTCGACGGTAAAGAGTCGTTCGTTGTCAAGGAAAGAGCGCGTATAAGTTCCCGCCTGTTCCTGCAGATAACCTGTGGGCTTGCCGTCAGAGCCAATGACAATTTTGCCGCCGCGAACTTCGGATTTGAGCACATTGCCTTTTTCGTCCATGATTCCCGCGTTGACGAGGCAAAGAGTATTCACCAGAGCCTTGTGACCTTCTTCGTCCGCAAAGTACATCGGAATATCACTGCAGAGAGCGTCCAATTGGTGACGAGTCGGCATATTTTTTTGGAAGTCCAGCGTATTCCAACCGAAACCGAAAATTGACGTTGCGCCCGTGGATTTAGCCTTCGTGACGGCGGCAGGAACGATTTCAGTTAAAAATTTCTCTACGCTGTCTGTCCTGTCAACAATCGTTCCGACGGTTTGTATGCTGTGCATCGAGTAATGAGCGTGACCGTTGCCGCAGCTTGGCATGACGAGACCTTTACCGGTGTAGTCGATGACTTCAGTTTTGCCGCGCTTAATAAAAGCCTGCGCACCGAGTTTGTCGCCGACGTAAATAAATCTGCCGTCTTTGACCGCAAAAGCTTGAGCGAGACGATTATTTTCCGACGTAAAAATTTTTCCGTAGACAACGAGATCAGCGGTCGTCCCTGCGGCGAAAACGTCAATCGGAAATGCCATTGCCAGCGCACCAAGCGACATCGTCTTGATGAATTCGCGGCGCGTTAAACCTTTCAACATAAAAATCATCTCCTATTGTCTGCTTGCCTTGAAAGTCGCAATGCGTTTTGCAACGTTGGCTTTGATGTTGTTGTAATAAAACGTGTAATCGCTTTCGTGTCTGCCGTCCGGACCAAAAAATTCGTCGGCAACAGCGGCAAGTTCAGCGGGCATTGGCTCAATTTTGGCATTTGTGAGCACGACTCCGCGACTTGGGATAACTTTAGCGTCCGCACCGACATTGCCGATTTCAAACGCGGTGTTGTCCTCGTTGAGCACGAGTGAGCCTAAATTTTCGCTTGCAGGAGCATAAGTATCGTCGAGCTTCCAGTTAATCGGATTTATGCTGATTGCGTTCGGAAAAAGCACGCAGGTCTTGACGTTTTCTTCAACGTTGCGCTTGCCCTCGGTGTTCCAACTGATGATAACGCCCGCATCGCTCTCGCCCGTCGCAAATTTCAAATGCGGATTGGCAGCAAGATAATCTTTCGTGACGGCGTAGCCGATGACATAAGCCGCGACCATGCGTTTATAATATTCGGGGTGCTCTTTGAAATATTTTTTCAGCACGATTTGAGCGATTGCCGAGCCTTGAGAGTGACTTGCAAGTATAAACGGACGCCCGTTGTTGTAATGTTTAAAATAATAATCGAGCGCGGCGGTTATGTCGTTGTAAGGCATTCCGGAAATTGCCGCGTCAATATTACCGTCTCTTTTATAAATTTCGCCCGCATATTTCAAGCTTGACTGACGATAGAACGGCATAAAAACGTTGGTTGAGTCCGCGAACGCGCTTGCGTTCATTGCATATTGAATCGGCGCACCTTCAACCATTTCAGCGTTGTCAATCGTCGCGTAATCGGGATCGCCTGCATTAAAACCCATATATTCCGTCGCGAGGATATAAAACGTGTCAACGTCCTTGGTAATCGCAGGGATTTGGCACCAGCTGCTTGCCTTTGAATAATCCGGAGATTTTGCCGCCGCCGATGAGTGAATCGCCAATAAAATTGCCATACACATTAGAAAAAATCTTTTAGGCATGATATAACCTCCGAAATTTTTAGTTCAGCGTGCGATACGGAGAAATTCTCGCGCCTTTGAAAGTCAATTCGACCGCCAAGCCTTTTTTGTCGAGCTGATAGACCCAAACGCCGTTCGCAATAATTTTCGCGTCCGCAAAAGTTGCGCCGCTCACGCCGTCCGAAGCCTGCGCAGAAACTTCAGTGCCGAATTTGATGTTGCCGGAAATAAATCTGTCCCACGCGTCTTTATTGACAATGACGAAAAGCAAATCGTATTCTTTCGCGCCGAAATTCACGCCGAGACTGACTTCTTTCATCTTCATATAAATTCTTTCGCCGGTCTGACTGTTGACGGCAACACCGCGGCCGTGGTCGTCGCCCCAAAATCCCCATTTGACTCCGGACGCGCTGATTGTGCAGTAAGCGTAGGAAAGTTCTACCGCTTTTTCCGACGACGGATATTTTTGATACATGCGCTCCAAAACTTGTCCGCTCATCTCGTTTAATTTGGCGCGAATCTCTTCGGGCGACTTTTTCGCGGCAAATACCGTGCTCGCCGTCATCAAGACCAATGCGAACAAAATCAGTTGGTACAATCTTTTCTTCATGACAAGATACCTCCAAAAATTTTAAGAAAACAAACGTGCGGAGACGGAATTCCTTTGCAAAACCATTTTACTATAACACACGCTCGAAACTCAATCCCATTAGGGATTTTGGAAAAAATTTTTTCACGGTCAAGCTCGCGGCTCAAGGAATTGTCGCGTTTACGTGCCGACATATTATCGCAAGACATTGAGCAACGTAAAGGGCACAAAAGCAACGTGACGTTTCGGAACCTGCCTTGATTCAAGCGCAGACGAGGAATATCATTGCCAAAACTGCACTTGAGGTGCTTTATGGACAAAGATAATCGGCTGGCTGAACTTGCCGCAGAGGACGACGAGGCTTTTATTGAACTGTACAATAAATTTTTTCCGCTCGTCTACGGCATGATTTTTAGTCGGCTGAAAAATATTTCGGCGTCGGATGATGTTGTGAGCGAAATTTTTATGAAAGTCGCGCTGAACTTGGACAAGTACGATAAAAAGTTTGCGTTTTCGACGTGGCTGTTTGCCATTGCGCGCAATACTTTGGCAGATTATTTTCGCAGGCAGAATCGCATTCACGAGGACAGTTGGGACGAATTTTTAGATCGCGCGGCTCCTTTGAGTGCTCAGCCCGAAGAAAAACTTTTGACCGATGAGACAATCGAAAATTTATTGCGGGCAATCGGCAAATTATCCGAGCGACAACGTAAAATTCTTGAGTTAAAATATTGGGCGAATCTTGCCAACGTCGAGATAGCCGAGTTTATGAATTTGAGCGCGAGCAACGTCGGCTATCTCCATTATCAAGCCATGAAAAATTTGCGCGAGCTGCTGACAGTTTAATTTCAAAACGAATTGCATATTTCGGAGCCATGCTTCCGATTATTTTTTTTCTGTCATCAATCATTGGTCGCGAAAGATTTTTTGCTTGCTGATAACGAAAGGTTTGGCTATAATGCAAGAAATTTTTTGAGGTGATAACGTGATGCTTGAGCGAGACAGAAAAAAAAATCCGTTGATCCTTGAAGGAAATACGGTTCTGCTTGAAGAAATTCAGCCGAAATATTTTCCTTACGTCATCGAGTGGCGCAATAATCCCGAGCTCAACCGATTTTTGAATCAGCCGTTCGTTTTGACGATGGAACTGGAGCAAAAATGGTATGATGAAAAATATTTGCCCGACCCTACGCAAGGATTTATGATCGTCGTCGACAAAAAGAGCGGCACGCCCATAGGCACGCAAGGCTGGGCGAATATGGATCTTGCCGCCAAAAAATGTACCGGTGAGCGATTGATTTTAGGCGACAGAAATTTTAAAGGCGCACCGTCTTTTTTGGAAAGTTTCTTCACGATAGGCGACTATCTCTATCAATTCGTTGATGTGATGTATGGTTACGTCGTCAAGCAGAATAAGCACACGTTGAATTTGGATTTAATGACAGGATACGACTTCAATGATGGCGACGTTCAATATCCTAAAAATCTTTTTGTGAATGGCATGGAGCAGATTGAAATTTATCGCACAAAAGAAATGTATCAAACGGCAAAGGCAAGAATTTTTGAGCGATTCAAGAAGTCTTTATTCTCGTAGGAGCTGAATTTTATGGACGAAAAAAAATTTTTAGACGTGTTCAAAAGGCTTTTGTTAATAGAGCGGGAAATTTATATGACGGATCGTTTGGCGGAAATGGCGGAATGGGATTCTTTCAGTTACGTAGCTTTTACCGCGATGGCAGAAGATGATTTTAATGTAATGCTCGATGCCGGAGAAGTAAGGCGACAAGTAACGGTCGGCGATTTATATGAACTCTTGACCAAGGGCGGCGAATGACGTATGAGCATACTTTATGGCGCACAGATCGTCGGAGTCAGCGTTGCATTGCCCAAAGAGCGAATAAATTTGGCAGAGGCATATCCGGATTCAGAACGTATCATGCAGCTGACGGGCATCAGACAAGTCTGCGTCGCTCCGCAAGATAAAACTGCCGCCGACTATTGCATTGCCGCCGCCGAAAGATTAATTGCCGAACTGAACTTTGACAGAAATTTGATTGACGGCGTTGTATTCGTCTCGCCGCAACCGGATTATATTTTGCCGGCTACTGCGGGTGTCATTCAGCGTCGCTTACATTTGCGAAAAGAGTTGATTGCTTTTGACATCAATCATGGTTGCCCGGGATTTGTCTACGGATTGTTTCAGGCGTCAATGCTCGTTCAATGCGGCGCGTGCAAAAACGTCTTGATGTGTTGCGGAGAAGTTCCCACAAAATACATTAATAAAGATGATAAAGCGTTGCGGATGACTGCAAGTGATGCGGGAGCCGCCGTTATTGTCTCTGAAAGTGATCGCGACATTAAGTCTGCGTTTGATTTTGTTACGGACGGCTATGGACTTGAGAATTTGTATATTCCTGCCGGTGGAACTCGCTTGCCGAAAAAAGTCGGAGTTACGGATAAACCTTTTGTCGACGCGGAAGGCAACGTCCGAACCTTAGAACAAATAAACACGGACGGCACGCAGGTCATGAAATTCGATTTGGACAATGTCGGCAAAATGATAGATTCGGTATTGAGACAAATGAATATCGCTAAAGACGAAGCGGATATATTTTTCATGCATCAAATAAATGCGTTTGTTATAAACAGAATGGTAAAGAAGTATAAGCTTGACGCAAAGAAAGTGCCGATTTGCATAGAAGACACGGGCACGAGCTCATCTGCTTCCATTGCGTTGGCAATGTGTCGCACGGTCGGAAATGAAAAATTTTCCAAAGCGGTATTGTGTGCATTTGGAGCCGGTTTGTCGTGTGCGGCGGCAGTCGTTGACTTATCTGCCACAAAATTTCTTCCTGTGGCGTTTATTTGAGGTGCCGGAAATGAATGCTATTTTTTCGCGACGCAGTGTGCGTGAGTTCAAAAATTTGCGCGTGGAGCATGAGTAAATGGAAAGCATATCTTCCCGGCTATCATCATGGCATTTATGCTATTCCGCATAGAAAGGATTGAGTTCGTGTGAGCAATTTGGAAAAGTACGACGAGGCATTTAGAGATTCATTAAAACTTAACGGAGATATTGCTCTGGATGAATTGGAGTATCGGAAAATCAAGTTATGGGACAGCATAGGGCATATGACTTTGATTTCTTCATTGGAGAACGCTTTTGATATTGAAATAGAAACTAACGACGTTATCAACTTTTCGAGCTACAAAAAAGGAAAACAAATTCTCAAAAAGTATGGCGTAGAGATTTAAATATGGAAATTCGACTATTGCTCCTGAAGATTGTCTGCGAGATAGCGGCATTGATGCTTGTGTTATCGGCGAAGGTGAAATTATTTGTGCAAACCTCATTGATTGCATACTTAATAACAGGAAAACTTTCCCTTCCAAAGAATGTTTGAGAGAGATTAAAGGCTTGGCATTTATGGAGTGAGTCGAATGCTTTTTGATTTAGAGTGTCGGAACTCGAATACGGCATTGATAACTGAAGAAAAAGAAATGACGTATCGTCAGCTGATGACACTTTCAACGACTATTGCAAATGCTGTGGATGAACGTCAGCTGATCTTTTTGTTTTGTACGAACAGCCGGGAATCTGTCGCTGCTTACGTTGGCTTTATGAATCGCGGCATCGTTCCCGCAATGATAGACAGTGCTCTTGATACGGAATTGGCGTCGCGGCTGATAGAAATATATCGTCCGGCTTATCTGTTCTTGCCGAAAAATCTGCGCGAAAGTTTTGCGGCGTACGAGGAGACTTTTCGGATAAGAAATTATATTTTGCTGTCGACGGGCGAAAAAAATTTTTATCCGCTGAACGATGAGCTGGCGTTGTTGATGACTACTTCCGGCTCGACGGGCAGCCCAAAATTCGTGCGACAGACGTACAAGAACATTCAAGCCAACACAACGGCGATTATCGAATATCTGAACATTGACGAAAGAGACCGCGCAATTACGAATCTGCCGATGAATTACGTTTACGGGCTGTCGGTGCTCAATACGCATCTTTGGGCCGGAGCGTCAATCGTCGTCACGGACAAAACACTTTTTCAAAAAGAATTTTGGAGCCTCATGCGCGACAAGGCAGTCACAAATTTTAACGGCGTGCCATATACTTTCGAGATGTTGAAGAGACTTCGCTTTTTCAAAATGGAACTGCCTGCGTTGAAAAAAATTACTCAAGCGGGCGGCAAACTTGATCCCGAATTGCATTTGAAATTTGCGGAGTACGCGGAACGCAACGGCAAAAAATTTTTTGTAATGTACGGCGCGGCAGAAGCGACTGCACGCATGGGCTATCTTCCTGCGGAAAAATCACTGCAAAAAATCGGCAGCATGGGCATAGCGATACCCGGCGGAAAATTTGAACTCATCGACAATAACGGTCAAGCCGTTGAGACTGTCGACACAATCGGAGAGCTGATTTATTACGGTTCAAATGTTTCGATGGGCTACGCTGAAAGTGGCGAGGATTTGTCTCGTGGCGACGAAAGGCATGGACGATTGGAGACCGGCGACTTGGCGAAACGCGACGCTGAAGGATATTACACCATTGTCGGGCGCAAGAAACGTTTTCTGAAAATGTTCGGCAAACGCGTTAATCTGCAGGAAGTTGAACATTTGCTCCGCAACAAGTTTGACCTGCTCGACGTGGCTTGCGGCGGCAAAGATGACAAGCTTACCGTGTTCATCACTCAAGAAAATGTTGATACGGAATTGATTACATACTTGAGCGCGAAACTGAATCTGCATCCGTCCGCATTTTCGGTAAAAGTTTTGTCTGCCATTCCAAAAAATTCTTCGGGCAAAATTATTTACGGCGAGTTGGAGAAGTTGCAATGACCTATGAAGAATTGTTGCAGTGCAAACCTTTCGACGTGAATCAGCGCGACAAGGATAAAATTTTGCGCGAAAATCTTTTGTCGCTGACGGAATATCATCGAACGAACTGCCCTGCTTATGCGCGCATGATGAATCTCATCGATTTCAGAGCCGACGGAGTGAACAACGTTGCGGACATACCGTTTTTGCCCGTGAGACTTTTTAAGGAATTGGAGCTGTCGAGCATTCCGCGCGAGCAAATTTTTAAGACGATGACTTCATCGGGCACGTCGGGACAACGCGTCTCAAAAATTTTTTTGGACAAGGACACCGCTTTAAATCAGCAGAAAACTTTAACGCGCATCGTCACGGAATTCACCGGCAGTGCACGTATGCCGCTCATCATCATAGATTGCCCGTCGGTAATAAAAAATCGCGCAATGTTCTCTGCGCGCGGAGCCGGAATATTGGGATTTTCGATTTTCGGACGGAAGAGCATGTACGCTTTGACCGACGACATGAACTTAAACATTGACGCCCTGCTTGCTTTTATCGACGAGAATCGCGGCAAGAAGATATTGCTCTTTGGATTTACGTACATGGTTTGGCGATATTTTTATGAGACGTTGCACAATATCGGTCTGAAGCTTGATTTAAGCGGCGGGATTTTAATTCACGGCGGCGGCTGGAAAAAATTGGCTGAACAAGCAGTTTCGCCCGAAAAGTTCAAGGAAGGCTTGAAGTCTGTCTGCAACGTGGATCGAGTTATAAATTATTATGGCATGGTCGAGCAAACGGGCTGTATTTACGTCGAATGCGAAGCCGGGCATTTGCACGCGAGCACGTATTCGGACGTTATCTTTCGTCGCGCCGAAGATTTTTCGCCGTGTGAAATCGGAGAGCGCGGAATTATTCAAGTCGTGTCTTTGTTGCCGAAGTCTTATCCGGGACATTCGCTGTTGACGGAAGATGAAGGCGTTTTATTGGGCGTTGATGATTGCCCGTGCGGTCGCAAAGGAAAATACTTCAAACTTTTGGGAAGATTATCAAACGCCGAGTTGAGAGGATGTAGCGATACTTATGCCGCAGAGCATTGACCTGGAATATGTTATCGGAGCCGACATTAAACCTTGCAAGCCGTTAAAAATATTTTCAGAGGCAGCGTGTGAATTTTTAAATTGCGTTTCCGAACGGCTTTTAAAAGATCCTGCCGCGAAAAAATTTTCAGACGTGACAGCGTTTGGCTTTTGGTGTCGCAGAGCGTCGGTGCGGAAAATGGCAGCGGCTTATGAAAACGACGAGTTGCGAATTGGACGCGGCTTGGTCTTTCACATTGCGCCTTCCAATGTCGCGGTAAATTTTGCGTATTCTTTTGCGGCAGGACTTTTGGCGGGCAATGGTAACGTCGTGCGTCTGCCGTCGAAAAAATTTCGGCAGGTGGATATAATTTGCGCGGCTTTAAAAGAAACTTTACTGAACGATTTTCCGCAGCTTATGCCTTATGTTCAAATGGTGCGCTATGGTCACGAAGCGGCTGTCAATGATTTTTTGTCGGCTCAATGTGATGTCAGAGTAATTTGGGGCGGCGACGACACGATAAAAAACATTCGCAAATCGCCTTTGAAAGTTCGCGCCAAAGAGATAACTTTTGCCGACAGATTTGGCTTGGCGTTAATCGACGCGGAAAAATATTTGCAGGCACCGAATAAAGAACGCATCGCCAAAGATTTTTTCAACGATACGTATTTGACGGATCAAAATGCGTGCAGTTCGCCCAAGTATATTTTTTGGCTCGGCGAGAACGTTGAGGCAGCCAAGGAAATTTTTTGGGCGAGTGTGCAACGTGAAATTGCCGCCGGATATAATTTGCAGGGAATTCAAGTCGTGGACAAGTTGACGCTGCTGTATTTGTTGGGCGCGGCTCATGACGCGAAATTTGTTTCTTCCCGCGACAACAGGCTTTTCCGTGTAGAAGTCGAGTCGGTCACGGATGATTTGATAAACTTTCAAGGAAACAGCGGCTTTTTCATCGAGTGCAACATTAAAAGCTTGGAAGAGATTTTGCCTTTGTGCGGCGACAAATGTCAGACCGTGGCGAGTTATGGTTTGAATCAGGCGGAGTGGCAAGAATTTTTGATGACACATCGTCCGCGCGGCATTGACAGGATTGTATCGCCGGGCAGAACTTTGGACTTTGCTTTGACGTGGGACGGCTGCGATTTAATTCGCGAAATGTCTCGGCGGTGTTTGATTGAAATTGGTCGCGCGTGATTGAGCTTTTGCCGTTACGATTCACGGAATGGACGATAAAAACGACAGAGCTTTCAAATCTTGAGATGAATTATAAGCAACGGACTCATCAAAATAAAAACTAAAGCAAATAAATTTCTTGCCGAATAAAAATCCACTTGCACTGCAAAAATCCTTTGCAGTGAATTTTTTTTCTGCAAAGCTCGCAACGTCGCGAATGCCTTTGTTTTCGGAATCAATATAATCAAGCAGCTCGTCGGAATCAACGGAAAGATACCAACGATTATATCCGTAATGACACAGAATTTTATTTACCCATGAGACATGCTGCGGGCTCGTGAACGGTTGCTTTATAAAAAATACATCCGCATCCTTTTGGGCAAGGCAAAATTCCCGCGTCCCGTCATCAGAATCATTATCGATTATCGCAAATCTTTCTATTCCAATTTTTCGGTAGTGCTCAAAGAATCGTTTCATGCGCCGTAATTCATTTTTCACCAAACAGACAAGTATCGGCGACTTCTCGTCAACATTTGCCGTGCTTTGCTTGAGAATGTCAATCGCGTCAAAAAGAAAGCCGTCCAAAATTTCTTCTGCGCGTTTCCGATTTAAAGTTTTTGCCTCATGTTCCAGATAAGAAAAATATCTGCCGACAAAAATTTTATCGTTGCCCGCCAGAGTTTCAGTTCGATGTTTTTTCATGCCGTTACTCCACGTAGTCCAGTCTGTTGCTTCTGATTGCGCTGTTTATCTTTTTTTTGTTCACGCTCGATCATTTCTTTGGCCGACATGCCGCGAGTCAAAGCCAAGGCCACGTCGTCTCTGATTTGGAAGCAAAGCCCGGGATTGTCGTTATAAAAATTTGTCAGCATACTTCCAGGAAAAATTGCCAAGCATTGAAAAGCACTGAAAGCGGTCGGCAAATCCATCGCAAATTTAATGTCCGACTGCAATTCGTCTTCGGTCTGCTCAGGAAAGTCAAACATAAACAAAGCTCCGGTTTCAATTCCAATTTCCTCGCAATCCTCATAAAATTTCGTAATGCGCGCAGTGGACAATCCCTTATTGATCCATTTTTGCCAACGCGGATCGTCGTTTCCACGCCGCACCAAATTCCTCGACAACCTGTCCTGTACATCAGCTCCAATGTTTGACGCGGCATATCTGCGCGACTTTCGCATTCCCAAAAAAATTTTCCGTCAAAAGTTTTTATCATCGCTTGGCAAAAATTTTCCACTCGTTTTAAATCTATCGTGAAATTGTCTTCACGGAAACTCACGGCTTTTGCGCCAAAGTCCGAAATGAGATATTGTATCTCTTCAATTACGAGCTCAATTTTCCGCTGCCTGTACAGTTTAAAATATTGCGGCTTACTGCAAAATCTGCAACCGTAAGAACAACCGCGACTGCTGAACAGAGAATAACAAGGCGTCTCTTTCAGCAACGCGCCGCGATTTTTATATTTTGAAACACTCAATATCTCGCGATTGATTATGGGCTGATTAATATCTTTCAGTACAGCCGTTCCGCAATTTCGTTTGCTGCCTTTTAACCAAAGTCCGTTCAATCCTAAATCTCTGATGCTGTGAGTGTTTCTGAGCTCTGCCAGAATTTCCGCGAAGAGTTCTTCACCTTCGCCGCTGATTAAAAAATCAAAAACATTTTCTGCCAAAACTTTTTCCGCGCATAATGAAATGTGTATGCCGCCGGCAAAAACACAAACGCCGCTTTCCGATTTTATCTTTCGGGCGCAGAAAATGGAGTTCGTGACATTTAGCGAGGTGCACATAAAGCCGACCATATCCGGCTTGTCATTCAGAATTTCTTTGCTCAATGCGGTACAGCTTTTTTTTAGGAGAAGCTGATCGTAAATTTTCACGTGGCAGGAATATTGAAGCGCAACCGTTCCTATCGCGCCGAGCCCCAAAGGCGGATTTGATTCAAAGATAGAAAAGACGCCTGCTTGATATTCGCTGAAAAAATCGTCGACTTGGCAGAAGACCAAAATTATTTTCATTCAATCCCACGCCTCTCGGTTGCTCTTGTACCAATCGATAGTTGCTTTAATGCCCTGTTCAAAATCGTATTTCGGCAAATAGTCCAGCAAGGTTTGAGCTTTTGAAATATCGGCCATGCTGTGACGAATGTCGCCGGCTCTCGTGTCGGCAAAGTGCGGAGTAATATTTTTTCCGAGCAACGCGCTGATGACTTCGTAAATTTCAATCAAGGTGTGTATCTGACCGCAGCCGACGTTAAAAACATTTCCGGCGATTTCGGATTTTGCCCGGCACGCTTTCAAATTAGCTTCAACGACGTTATCGACATATGTAAAGTCGCGCGATTGATAGCCGTCGCCGTAAATGGTTGGCGCATCTCCTTTAATCAAGGCTTTTATAAATTTTGGAATGACTGCTGCGTATTCGCCCTTTGTATTCTGTCTGCGACCAAATACATTGAAATATCTTAGACCGTAAGTATCCAATCCGAAATTCAAACTGTATTGCCGGGCGCATTGCTCGCACATCAATTTTGTTGCGGCATAGGGCGACAGCAATTGTCCTTCTTCGCCTTCTTTGCGAATCAAAGCCGAAGAGAGTCCGTAAACTGTGGAGCTTGAAGCGTAGACGAATTTTTTTACGCTGCTCTGTCTTGCCGCCTCAAGCATGTTGGCAGTTCCCAGCACGTTATTTTTTATATATGGAAGCGGAAAGTTCAAGCTGCGCGGAACACTTCCCCAAGCTGCTTGATGCAAAACGTAATCGATGCCGGAACAGGCCGCCAAGCAAGTTTCATAATCGCAAATGTCGCCTTCGATGAATTCATAGTTTCTGTCGTCCGCAAAGAGCTCAATATTTTTTTCGTGAGCCGGTGGAAAGATTGTCCAGGCAACGCACTTTGTATCCTCGGCTTAAAAGCGATTCGCATAAATTGGAACCATGATTCCTTTTACGTCGATTAAAATTTTTGAGTCTGTGCAATACATTTTGTCGAAGTCTGCGCGGGAAATTCGGCCAAAAGCCTTGTGCGTCACGGCAATTACAACGGCAGAGACTTTCTCTATTTCTTCCAACGTCGCGAGATGAAATCCGTATAACCGATAAACTTCATTTGGGTCGGCAATCGGATCGACGATAACGACTTCAACGGAGTATTCCTTCAACTCGTGAACTATGTCAAAAACTTTGCTGTTTCTCACGTCCGAACAATTTTCTTTAAAAGTTACACCGAGAATGGCGACTGTGGATTTTTTTACGCGCATTCCGGAATTCACCATGCATTTAATCGTATGCTCGGCAATGTATCTGCCCATGTCGTCGTTTATTCGTCTTCCTGCCAAAATTATATTGCTGTGATAGCCGTACTCTTTTGTGCGCTGACAATGTTCCTTCAAAAACTGCAGACATATGCCGCAACTTCTGACCTTGTCAACATTTTCACCTGCCAAAGCCAATGCTAAAATATCTGCTTCGCCGCTCATGGTAGCCAAAATGACCGTCGCCCTGCAAGCAGCAAGTAATCTTGCATCATCTTTCCACCTTTGAATATCGAATCTTTTTCTGCGTGAATATCGAGAGCACATACTGGAAGATATACAGATTCGGTCCGATTCCTTTAATGAAAATTGCAAGCGGAAGGCACAACCAATCTGTCAAGCGTATCTTTATCGGGAAAGGCAAAATGGCATGTGCAATGTACGGAATGAGATAACAATAAATAAAAAGCCCGATAAGCTCAAGACTTGCCAAGAAAAAATGCCCGTTCGCAATGCAGACTAAGGAAAGGATTAATCCCGCGAGTCCGACTATTCCGGCGTAAGCCCAAGAAAGTTGGCTCCAAAATCCGTCAACGACTTGCCATATGGAAGCCTTTCCGATATTTTGCTTGCACCAACGGTATGAGCTCAGCAATAAATTGCAGCCGCCGAACCATCGTTTATGTTGACCTATCAGCTGGCTCAAACTTTGCGGAACGTCATCCGAACAAAAAGTATTTAACGGGCAGATGTCTGCGCCGCTCATCGAAAGACGATAGCCCAACTGTATTCCGTCGGTGATTTGTTGTTCCGGAAAATCATACTTACAATAAACCGAATAGGGAATGAATTCTCCGTGACCTATCAAATAATCGTTCCGATAATACAGCTTGCCCGAATTTTTTTTGTAGAACAGATGCTGCTGCCGCCACCTGGGATATTCTCTCACGACGGTCCAAGTGGTTTGATAGAGCGCGTTGGCAACCGGAATTGGATTTTGTCCTTTGGCCGCCATAGAGTTTGCTGCCTCGATAAAATGCACCGGTTGCTGAAATATCGTCTCCGTACTTTGCGACCACTTGCCGGCGACTTCTGTCAATGTCTGAATATCGGGCAAAGAATCCGCGTCGTAAACACCGATTATATCCGGCTTAAAATAAGTTCTTATTTCCTTGACCGCGTGATTTAACTGACCGGCGCGGTCGCCCTGTTCTTCGTTTATCTCAACGTATTTAAAGACGTGCGATTGACTTTGCTGATTGTTTTCAATCCACTTGTTCACGACATTTTTTGTGCTCACGTATTGCGGATTGTCAGATTTCTCGCGACTTGTGCCCGCGACGCAGATAATCAATTCGATATTGGGAACTTGGATATTTTTAAAATGCTCCAATGTGTTCGCTATGACGTTCTGTTCTCGCAGCGCAGGTATCAAAAGCAAAATTTTTACGCGCTTATAGTTTATGCGTTCGCCATCGTTCGAGTGCAAACCTTGATGAGTGGTTCTGATATTGAAAAAGTCTGCGAGGATTTTTGCGTACAGAATGAAAATCATAACGCTTAAAATCGTCGTCACTTCCGTAAACAAAATCCTTTCCGCCAAATGTTGCGCACGATTTCAAATTCCTGCTCGAAATAAACTTTCCAAGCCGCCGAGTGAATGAGAGTTTCATATTGCGACAGATGATTTAAAATGTCCACGGCAAAATAAAACTTCAAAGTGTCTTCGTCAAACTCTCCGAAGGCATTGAGATACGCCGTCCGAAAAATTCTGCCGAAGTCCGGGAATTGCCGACAGTACCAAATCATTTTACTTAAATCTTTTAGAGGGTCTCCGAAAAGCCACCACTCATAATCTATGACGAAAATTTTTAAATCCTTTTGAATCAAAATGTTTCCTGCGTTCAAATCATTATGGACGAGGCTGACGGTTTCGCCAAAATGAATTTCGCTCAAACTGTTTTGAATGTACGTCAAGAATTTATCAAGCGACGCTGCACCGCAAATCTTGAACAAACTCGTCGGCAATGTTTTCGCGTGTACATATCCTTCAATGAAATTTTTCCAGTTGACGTTTGCGCATTCCTCGTCCAGCCCGTTTAGAGTTCTAAGCAGCCGAAGATAATGTACAAGATTGCTGCAGATAATTTCGGCGTCGTTTTCGCAAAGAATTTTTTGGCTGAGACTGATGCCGTCGATAAATTTTTCGATATAAACTTCGCGGCTCTCCAAAGCGATTATTTTTTTCGCCCGAACGCAAGGAAAATTTGGATTTGCTCTCATTATCTTTGCAAGAAGCTTTTGCGAACGATCCATTCTTTCTCGCGCCTCTGCGGTTAAAATTTCTTTGACTATGAATTTTTCGCTGTCACTTTCGGCAAGATATACATTTACCGAAGAAGATTTTTTTATCGGAACAAGTTCAAGCGAAAGTTTTGGCTCACGTGGCGACAAGTCAAATCACCTTTTCAATTCATTTGCGCCCTGTCCGAGATTTTGCAGAGTCTCACCGTGTCTGACCAAAATATATTTCATAAAATGATTCGTTCCTTTTCAATTGCGGATTCTGGCTTCAAAGTAGGCGGCTATGTGCTTAATGTATCGGTCAATCCCCTTAGTCTCGTAATTTGAGAAAGTCGGAAAGCCGATGATTGAATTCAAATATTTTTCGGCAGACAAGAATCGTTTCGTTATCGGCGCGTATTCAAACTCGTTTTCTTTAAAACGTAATCTGAAGACAGGCAGATATGGCAAGATACCGTTTGCCGGCAATTTTACTTCCAAGTCGTGTTTCAGCAGATAAGTCGCAAAGTCGTTCTTGTCGATATTAAAAGCCTCGAAATCCAATCGCGGATAAAATCCGTACCATGCGCCCATAGATTTTACGTAATCTTTTTTTGCCATAGGCAGTAACGGCGTATATTCTGCGAGTTGCTTTTCAAAATAATTCAAAGTCGCCGTGCGGGACTCAATCCATTGCCGGACGTAGTTTTTAAGCTCGTGCAAGATTATCACCGCAGCCAGAGGATGCATTCTAAATTTCAAGCCAAAACCTGTGGCATTGATCGGAAGATATTTTTCCGTCCTTGCGGTGTTTATGGATCGTCGCGAGTAATGACCGAATAAAACAGCGCGTTCATAAATGGAAAAATCATTCGTCAACAAGATTCCGCCTTCGCCGCCGTTTAACATTTTGCTGCCCTGAAAACTCCAACAAGCAACGTCGCCGAACTAGCCGACGAAGTTATTTTCATACTTGGCAAAATGCGCGTGCAAACAATCTTCAATGTACTTCAGCCCGGCTTTCTTGCACAGTTCGACGATTTTTTTCTTGTCGCAGGGATGTCCCCATTGATCGTTTGTTACAATCGCGCGAGTCCTTTTCGTGAGGAGTCGTTCAATCTGTGAAACGTCAATGTTGCCCGTGTCCGGTTCAACATCACAAAAAATAATTTTTGCTTAAAAAAAAAGCGCGGGCGAGGCTGTTGCATGAAAAGAAAAGGCGGTACAAATTATCTCGTCCTCTTCGTGCAAATCCAATGCAAAGTAAGCCGAAAACAAAGCCAGCGTTCCCGAAGAACAAAGCAAGGAATATTTTCTGCCGTGAAGAGCCGCGAACTTTTCTTCAAGCTCTTTGTATATTCCGCTGTCGTCACTTATGGAAAGCGGATTGCCCGCGTCGATATATTTTTTTACCACATCGCCAAGATCCGGCATGTGCGGCGGCCACTTGTACATTAAAAAGTTCCTTTCATGTCTGCAGTAGAAAAATTTTTCATGGGCAAAGTTATTGGCGTTCCCGATTTAAAGCTTTTGTAAATGGCAAGAACGACTTCAACGGCATTTCGTCCTTGACCAATGTCGGCACAAGGCAAAGTATCTTTTCGATGGCGCGCAGAATATCTTCAAAAACTTTTGGGTGGCTGTTCCCGTAAACATTTTTCACGGGCTCGGCGACAAATAATTCTTTCGGCACGGCAGGCGAATCGTCCAAATTAAAGCTCTCGATATTGTTAAAAGTAGCACCGCCGATTTTTGCAGAACCATTCAGACCGTACAGGCAAAGGCAAGCTTCTTCCGACAGTTTGAAAACATCAGTCGTGCCTTCTATCGTGGCAATTGCGCCGTTATCAAATTGGAGAAGAGCCATACCAAAATCCTCGGCTTGCATGTATGGATGATTAAAATTTCTCAGGGCACCGAAAACTTTTGTGACGCGCCCGCCTATCAACCAAATCAGCAAATCGATTCCGTGAATGCTTTGATTCATCAATGCTCCGCCGTCCTGAAGCCAAGTGCCGCGCCAGGTGTCACGCGAATAATATGCAGCATCTCTGTTCCAGCGAATGTGAACCGATCCGTGCGTAATTTTTCCAAAGCGTCCCTGCTCCAATGTCTTTTTTAAAACCTGAACGGCGGGATTAAATCTGTTCTGGTGACAAACGCAAGCTTTAACTTTTTTTGCTCTGCTCAACTTAACAATTCTGTCAGCGTCGTCAATATTCAACGCAAGAGGCTTTTCGACGATGACATTAATTCCGCAGCCAATTAATTCCTCGGCAAGCCTGGCGTGATTGCCGCTTTCCGTAGCTATGCTGATCAATTCAATTTGATTTTCGGAGATCATTTTTTATAGTCTTGATAAATTTTTGTCTCGTCGCCCAAATTATAAGCTTCGGCATATCGGACTGCTTTTTTTGAATCTAAGTCGCACAGCGCGAGAATTTTTAAACCGCATTTTTGGGCAGAAAAAAATATGGTGCTTGGCAATTCTGCCGCAACCAATCAAGGCGTAATTCATCTCAAAACACTCCTTCCGAAGTCTCTTTCTATTTTTTTTTGCCGTCATTCCTGCTTGTAAAAATTTCGCGTTGAAAAAGAAATTTACACACGCTATAATCGTTAAAAATTTTTTTGAGAAAGGAGCGTCGTTCGTGGTGCACGTCCCCAAAGTAATTTACATAGAGACCATAAACAAATGCAATGCCAATTGTATAATGTGCCCTAACAGTAAAATGTGCCGGAAAAAAATCGTTATGTCCGACGACTTGTTTGCAGCCGCCGTGAAGAAATGCGCTGAAATGAATCCTGTCGGCACTCAAATTTTTTTCACAAAGAAGGTGAGCCGCTGCTCGACAGAAAAATTGCCGCGAGGATTGCTTTTGCCAAAAAATTTTTGAGTGAAGGCAACGAATGGGGATTGAATACAAACGCCATGCTGTTAACTCAAAAAATGTCGGAAAGTCTAATCAAGGCGGGACTGAACACAATTTATTTTAGCGTCGACGGTGCGGATAAAATTTCGTATGAAGCAATTCGTTTGCGTTTGAATTATGAAACAACCAGACTTTCGTAGCCGTCATCAAAAGTGCAAACGATCGAGTTTTCGCGAGCGTCGCTTGTCGGTTCAAGACAATTTTTCATGGAACAAAGAACATGGCCGTTTTTGAAGACGAATTCGACAAAGTCTTTGAAAGCATTTTCGGGAATGGTGATGCTGTCGCGCAAGTTCGGCTGAACGTCATGAAAAGCGAGCGTGGTTACATGCTCTATTTTTTTTTGCAGCGGAAATGTTTCGCATAGGGAGCAGATAGCGGGAAAAGCTCTTCTTTTGCGGTTGTCTCTGTCAGGCGTTTTAGATTTTCTGCCATAGTTGCGGGATTCCAAGAGTCAAAAAACATTGCAGGAAAATCAGCACTCAAAAGCTCGGACAAAAATCCCGTTCTTGAACTGATAAAAGCCGTGCCGCTTTGCAAACATTCCGTTATAAAATTCGGATGCCCTTCACATACCGAACCTTGAATATAAAAGTCCCAGCTGCGCATGAGTTCTTCCAAGTTCTCGCGTGGAGTGTAGCCGACAAAATGCACGTTGCCGCTTAAATTCAGTTTCTGAACAGTCTTGGTGTAATTTTTCATCAAATGATCGTCGACCTGACCGACCGGCTCAAAAGTTATGGGCGTGTCCGAAATTTTTTTGAACTCCGCAACCATATGCAACAGATTCATGAGCCCTTTTTTTCGTTTAACTGTGAAGCCTCACAACCGACTTTCAAGCTTGATGGTAGATTTGGGAATTCGACGCGGGCAAAAGGACATGACTTCAACTCATTGGGTATTATCGAAATTTTGTCACGAAACGCGGGATTAAGGCTGACCACATTTTCCAACATCTCATTTGAGAGACAAACGATCTTATTCGCACGACGACAAGTTTCTTTCAAGTAAACGATGCGCTCGGCAAATCATTTGGATAAATTTACATCGCTGCCGCGTAGAGAGAGAACAAAAGGTTTGTGCAAACGCTCGGCAAGCAATGAGGCATAATAGCCGTTGTATCCTGCGCCAAAAGCTATAACCACGTCAACGTTTTGATAAATCGTACGCTCCGTTTTTAATTTGTATTCTTTAATTATCGCGTCCTCTATCAGCGAATAGATCCTTGCCGTGACCGTTGATATTGGATAATCAGCGGCATTGTCAACGATAACTTGATGTTCCTCCGAGAGCAAATTTATCAGTCGCGAACAAGAGAGCGCGCAACCGCCGCCGTCCAAGCCGATTTCCGTTGTTACAATGAGCAGCCGCATTTAAATTTCACTTCCTTTTTCGATGATGTGTGCATAAAGTGTGTCTCGGCTCGTCAAGATCTCTTTGGGCAGTTTGTAGGTCAGCTTGTGAATCGGCGACAAATTTTTCAGCTCGGCAAAGCGTTTGGCACTGTATTTTTCTTGCAGTTCAAATTGCATGAAGTGCGGCGGAACGTTGCTGATTTTCCGCACGGTCGCAAAAAGTTGCGGATGCTCACTTATCGCCACTCTAAAAAACATGTGGAATATAAAATATGTTTGCAGATAATCTTTGTCGAGCCAGTATTTTTCCAAGAGCGATTTCACGATTTTTAAGAACGGATGATTTTTGCAAGAAGCGATAAACCAAGTTGATATTGGTCTGACATCGCCGCTGAGCCAATGCCAGCTGCTGTACAAAAAAAGCGGATTGCTCGTCACGTATTCCGGAAAATCCTTGCCCGTGACAAAAACGGTCGCATCAATCTAAATGCCGCCGTAATTTTCGAGCAGGTCCAACCGAATCAAATTTGAAAACGCGGTGTCGGAGATTATTCCTTCGCGCCATTTCCGAATAAAGATTTTGTCAAGAGTCAAGTAACTTTCCCGATTGTCTTCTGTTATGAGAATGTGAGTCCGGTCTTTGAATTTTTCTGACAGCGAAAAGTAACACGTTTTGACCAAAGGCGGCATTTTTTCAACACCTTGAAGCCAACACGACCAAATAATTTTCGGAGGATTTTTTTCTGCGGGAAGGCTTGAACAAGGCAAGGTCTTCAAAAAGTCAGAATACTCGTCGTGCAGTTTTTTATAGTCGGCGATCCGTTCACGCATAATTTTTATGTCAGACTCAAGTTTTAATATCGTGCCCATGGAATGACCTTTCTTGTAATCAATTCTTTACAGCCAAAATAAACATAAATAATCGGCAGAATGTTTCTAGCGTATAAAAAAAATCCTTCACTCGGCAGGACTTTCATTGTATGAAAAATTTTTGAGTCGTGCTATGATGTCGACCGGGACTTAAATAAATCTCATGATTGTCCGTGAAAAATTTCGGCGAAGGTTAATTTAGGGAATGGAAAAAATTATTTCTGACAGACGCCAATCCTTCTGCTGCAAAGATGGCGACATCTTCCGCAAATATTTCAAGCACGGCGACAAACGGACTGCCGAACACGAAGGAAAATATTCGCGCCTGTATGAAAGAATCGGGATTAATACGCCGCATTTCATCAGGACAGGCTTTTCCGATAAGCGCAATTTATTTTTCAATGAATATTGCTATATGGATATGGTTGAGCTTAGTCCCGCGTTGCTCGACGAAAATTTATCGTCAAAGCTATTGGAGCTGTTGACCTGCGTCGCCGATTCAAAAATTTTGCCCGGAGATGGCATAAACTTTTGGAATCACGATTACAAGGCAGATTTGACAAGCGCGCTCAATGTGCTGAAAAAGTTCATGGAGATTGATGAGCAGCTTTTACTTGAACGAGTTTATTCGCAAAAAGTTTCCGTCGCAATGCACGGAGATTTTTCTCTTGGAAATATTTCGTTGTTTAACGGGAAGTTGTATTTGTACGATTTTGAATCGGCGGGCTGTTCGCCCAAGTGCTGGGATTTGGGACATATGATTTCAAGTTTGCCGCCGAGTCTTGGAAAGAAAATCTGCGATATGACAAATTACGATGAAGAGCTGCTCTCGTGTGTTCAACTTGCTGCGGCCGTGAGATTTGGTCGCGGCTTGAAAAAATGTGTCGAGCTTGATTTTCGCCGGAATGTTTTTGAATATTGGAGTACGGATTCGCTGTGATTACATTCAAGCAAACATTTTCATTGTCAGAGCGTGTTGATAAAATCACGTTGAATGAAGTAGCGCTAAAAAGTTTGTTGGCAGGAGAAAACGAAATGCAAATCGAAAATGATTTTATGAGTGAACGAGTGCAGAACTCGATTAGAACAGCTTTATAGGAAAATTTTTAAATGAATTTGGAGAAGCGACATGAGGACAATTGGATTTATAAATTGGAAAGGCGGCGTGGGCAAAACTTGCATAGCAATCAATACGGCATATGCGCTGTCGGAAAGTTGGGACGCAAAAATTTTGTTCATAGACATGGATAAGCAGGCGAATGCGTCGTACTGGTTTGACAAGGACGAAAACAAAGGCACGCTCAGCAATATTTTGGTCAAAGGAACAAAGGCTGATGAGGTTGGCGGAATAAAAGCGATGACGGCGGAAGAAGTGATTCAACGAACGCGTTATCCTCGAATAGATTTGATAGCGGCTGATCCGAACCTGTTGGATATAAACTTGGCGATACTGAAAAACAGAGTCGGCAGGCAGGACAATATCTTGAAAGAGGCATTAAAAACGGTGCAAGGCAACTACGACGTGTGCATAGTGGACAATCCGCCCGATTCAAATATTCCGGTGCTGAACGGCTTGGAAATAATCGACGACGTTATAGCCGTGACGTTGCCGAACAAATTCAGCTTGAACGGCATTGCGCAGTTGGAACATGAAATAAAAAATTACAATTCGATTCTGGGCTTGAACATAAAAATTCGCGGCGTGCTCGTCAATCAATTTACAGCAACGGAGAGTTGCAGCAAAATAGTTCAGGAGCTGAAGACGAAGGGCTACAGGATTTTTCCGCCGATAAAAGGCGGCAAAACGACGCAGACTTGGCTGGACAAGGTGATAAACGAGCAAAAAAGCATTTATGAATTGTCATCGCGTTCGGGCTTCGCGAGAGACTTAATGCGATTTATAGAAAATTTAGTGGAGGGATAGCGTTGAAAAAGCATGGTGGCGGTTTGGGCAGTTTTCTTAATGAAATGACCCGGACAGCTGACAAAGTCAAAAATCCTCAAGGCGCGGAACAAATTGTTTATATCGACATAGACGACTTGGAATTGAATCCGAAAAATTTCTATGGGATGAGAGATGTCGACTCGTTGGCAGGCTTGATAGCGGTTTCTCATTTAGTTGAGCCTTTGACGGTCAGCAAAAAATCCGACGGCAAATACATGATAATATCGGGTCATCGTCGTCGTGCGGCGGTGCAAAAATTGCTTGAGGAAGGCATTTACACGGAAAGAAAATTGCCGTGCATAGTCAAGACGTGCAGAAAAATTTCAATCGAGCAAAAAGACGGCGAAATAATCGAATTCGACGAAGACGCGGTTGAGATGTTGAATTTGATAGCGTCGAATCGTGGACAGCGCGAAGAACGCACGGTAGATGAGAAGCTGCAGGAAATAAGGTATTTGGAAGGCTTTGCGAGGGCGATTTACAATCAGAAAAACAGAGGAGCACGCGGACGATTCAGGACCTTTTTCGCGAAAGAAATCTTGAATATATCAAAGTCGCAGTTGCAACGAATACGCGCAATGGAAAAGCTGACGGACAAAGTCAAACAGGCGATAGACGAAAAAATTATCAGCGAATCAGCGGCATTGGCAATGACAAACATGACGGCGCAAGAACAGGAAAATTGTCTGGAAAAAATCGAGTCGGGAGAGATAAGAGGAAGAGCGCGGAGTATTCAAAACTTGAGTGCGTCGAAGTTTGCGAGAGAAGTCGAAAACGGTTTGCCTTCGGATAAAATTGAGAGTCAAGAGCCGAATCCATTAAGCGAAAAAACGATAACGGTGAACATTATCGACGTGCCGGCGGAAATTGGCGACCCGCAAGCAGAAGCCCGAAATTGGTCGTACCTCATGCATTTGGCGATTTATGAAATCATGCAACGAGAAGCGAAACGCTTGAGCTTGGAAGAGAAAGACGAATTGAAAGCGGCACAGTGGAAAATACGTGCGTTAGTGGCTCGGAACGAAGCAGAAAAACTTAAACTGCAACACGAAGAAACACAGCTTGTGAAATCATGAACGCAAATGTGCCCAATTTGGACACAAATAGCTGAAATGAATAATAAAATTTTTTTAGAAAAAGGTTGCAAAGACAGGCTTTGCAATCTTTTTAATTTTGAGGAGCACGGGCAATAAATTTAAAGGCGGCAACGATTTATTCACGACGAAAAAAATTTTTTGCGTCCGCCTAATGAAACGTCATCTCGAACGTATATAATACAGAGAAACTTTTTGGAGAGTGATTGTATGAATATCGAACTCGTGAGCGGCAACGGCTTCATTCGCAACGTGAAAAAAGTTTTCGACTCATCGTAGTGAAACCGCTCGTCTCGACGTGTAAACAAACTTTTTAAGGAGTGATTTTTATGGCCAGAAGAAAAAAAGGTTACGTTCATTACAACCACAACATAAACGGCACCGAGGGCAACGATCACCTTAGCACTAACCATGATAATGACACAGTTCAAGCTAAAGGCGGCGACGACACAATTGACAATGGCAATGGTCGTGCCTATATTTACGCCGGTACAGGCAATGACATCGTTAACAGTAATGGTAACTATGTCCGCATTTATGGCGAAGATGGCAATGATTCGATTTCAAGCTCTGGTAATTCCTACGGCGAAATCCGCGCCGGAAATGGCAATGACAGCATTACCTTCAATGAAGGTGCCGACGCATAAATTCACGGCGACGCAGGCGACGATTACATTTCCAATTTCGGCTTCCGATCCAAGATTTACGGCGGCGCAGGTAACGATACCATTATCAATCGCGATCCCGGTCCCAATCAACCTTCCTACGTTGTGAATGGCTACGCGAATTTTATGGACGGCGGCGACGGCAACGACTACATTAGAAATGAAGCATTACAAAATTTGCATGTTAAAACGAAGTACGGTTTCAGGGACAACGGTAGCGGCAGACCCATCCCGGTTGTAGAATTCGAGCAATACTACGGCACGATTTACGGCGGTGCAGGCAATGACACAATCGAAAACAGAGGCTCCGATGTTACAATCACCGGCGGCACGGGCGATGATCTTATCAGCTTGGGAAGCGACGCGAAAAATAATTTGATTCAATACGCTTCGGGCGACGGCAACGACACGATTCAAGGATTCAATGCAAATTCGAGATTGAAAATCGGAGACGGCACGGGCATTTATTCCACAATAAAAAGCGGTTCGGATATTATTGTCCTTGTCGGCGAAGACAAAATTACTCTGCAAGGCGCGGCGTCTTTATCCACAGTCAACATCGACGGACAGTTTATTCAGAAAAATTTTGATAACAGCCAAAACAATACTGTGATTGCCGCCAATGACATTGACAACACGATTAACAACAGTGCCTCGCTCGTCACGATTCAAGCTCAAGGCGGCAACGACTCCATTAATAATGAAGGCGCAAACGTTCTAATCGACGGTGGCAACGGAAATGATTCCATTACAAACAGCGGCTAGAGAGTTTCAATAAACAGCGGCGGCGATGATGATGTCATTTCCAACAGTGCCTCGCTCGTCACGATTCAAGCTGAAGGCGGCAACGACTCCATTACCAATGAAGGCGCAAACGTCACAATCAACGGCGGTGAGGGCGACGATTTAATCAGTCTTGCCGCCTCTGCAAAAAATAATGTGATTGTTTATACAAACGGCGACGGCAACGACACAATCGAAGGCTTCAATTCAACTTCGACGCTTGAAATTTCGGGCGATTATTCCACAGA
>ODAI012812495.1_pt1 | contig 25139 bp, 19 predicted proteins | sample 1539321 | NCBI WGS metagenome assembly ODAI01 (sample SAMN02144231, study PRJEB22623) | gut metagenome | biome: sheep rumen | host: Ovis aries | place: New Zealand
ATGGACTGCAATGAGCAGTTGATCGTGGCGGCGTAAGGAGGGAGAGCATGAACATTCTGGAAGCGCTGTGGGGCGGAGCAATCCGCCCCTGCGAGAGAACGGTAAGAAGGGGCACAGAATACGCCAGACTCCAAAAGACCGCTCAGAAGGCTTATGACCGCTTTTGGAGCATGCTGACGCCAGAGGGGAAGGAAGCGTACAAGGAATACAGCGAAGCCAACATAGAGCTAATAAGCATTTCTGAGGCAGACATTTTCGCAAAAGGCTTTCGGCTTGGCGTCCGTCTCCTGCTTGCGGTGATCTGTGAGGATGATTCCCAGCTCCCGCCGCTGGAAGAGACTTAGTTCGTAAAATGCACAGATTACGAACACCAAAAGTCGGGAAACATGCGGGGAAGTCAAAGACCTACCGAAAAGGCGAACTTTCCCGCCTGACAAATACGAACTTGGAGGCAGAAATGAACAAGAAAACAACGGCTCTGACCACAGAACAATACAAGAACATTATAACTTCCATGAAGGAAGGCAGCGGCTTCTTCCGTCCCAATGAGCGAGTGGCAACGGCTCTCGTGCTGGAAGGCAACCTTGGGCTGAGGATCAGCGATATTGTGAAGCTCCGTCCCTGCGATATCGTGAATGACGGCGGAAGGTTCCGTCTCTCCATCGTGGAGCAGAAGACAGGCAAACAGCGCGTCTTCACGGTCCCGCTCGTGATCCAGCAGTACATTGAGAATTACTGCTTGCGCAACGGCATCAAGCGCACCGACCTGATCTTCCCCATCACCACGCGAGAGGTTCAGAAGGTCCTTGCGAGAGTCTGTGATTACCTGGGCTATGAGGGCATCAGCACGCACAGCTTCCGCAAGTGGTACGCAACAGAGATCTACAAAAACAATGGCTATGACATTGCCCTTGTTCAGAGGCTCTTACAGCACAGCTCCGCCGCCGTGACGCAGCGGTATATAGGGATTGAGCCCCAGCGGATAGAAAAGGCCATCGAAGGACATGCGGAGCTGATATAGAAAGGGCGAAACCTGTCATGTATATTGTTAGATTCATACGACGCGACGGAAGACCTGACGAGGACTATTACTATCAAACCCTATCAGCAGCGCAGTACCATTTACATCTTTTCGCAAATGATGAGAGCAATCTTTACTCTTCTATAGTGTTATTTGAAGCAATCACCCTTAATCAGGAAACGAGAGTGATAGATTCTCTCCTGTTCTGACAAAAAGAAGCAGAGGAACCATTTTGAACAGCACCCCATTTGTTAGACAGTATGGTATACTACTAACAAGTGGGGTGTTGTTTTATGCCAAAAGGAATACCAAACAAGAGATACACAGGGGAATTCAAGCAAAAGGTCGTAGAGACCATGATGCGTGAAGAACTCAGCTATGTTGAAGCAGCAAGGCAATTTGAAATAAGTGGACATGAGAGAGTGAGGCAATGGGAACGGATCTACCTTGAAGAGGGCCCGGAAGGGCTGTACGTAGAGCGACGAGGACGAGGGAGCAAAGGGCGTCCGGCAAAGGGGCTAAAACCCGAGGTTGAAGAAGATCTTCTGGCGGAAGTGCAGCGGCTGAGGGCCGAGAACGCATACCTAAAAAAATTGAATGCCTTGGTTGCCGAGAGGGTACGGCAAGAGAGAAAGCAAAAGTAATATGGGAACTGAGGCATGAACATAAATTGTCGCTGTTGCTGGATGTTGCCGGCCTCCCTCGCAGCACATATTACTACTACACCAAGAAACAGAAAGAACCAGATAAATACGAGGAACTAAGAGAGGAAATCTGCGCTATTGTGGCCGAAAACAAGGGCAGATACGGCTATCGCAGGGTAACACAGGAGCTTCGAAACCGAGGCTTTCATTACAACCACAAGCTCGTCAGGAAACTCATGAAGCAAATGGGCCTGAGCAGCAGGGTGCGGATGAAGAAGTACCGTTCTTACAAAGGCGAGGTCGGAAAGATCGCTCCAAATCTGCTGGAAAGAGACTTCCGCGCCGAGAAGCCAAACCAGAAGTGGGTCACCGACGTGACTGAGTTCTCCTTATTTGGGGAAAAGCTGTATCTGTCCCCAATCCTTGACCTATGCAGCGAGGACTTGGTCAGCTATACGATCTCTGATCGGCCGGTGCTCGGCATGGTTACCTCAATGTTAGAGAAAGCCTTTGAAACGATTCCTGACGGCACAGAGTTGATCCTACACTCCGATCAAGGCTGGCAATACCAGCACAAGCAATACCAGAGAATGCTGGAAGCTAAGGGAATACGACAGAGTATGAGCCGCAAAGGAAACTGCCTGGACAATGCTGTCATGGAAAACTTCTTTGGATTGCTCAAATCAGAGCTTCTCTACCTTCAAGACTTTGACTCTCTCGAACATTTCAAAACTGAACTCATTGACTACCTCGACTACTATAACAACCGCAGGATCAAGCTAAAACTAAAGGGCCTGACACCTGCTCAACACAGATACCAGACCCTTCAGGTCGCCTAATCAAAAAATTGTCTAACTTTTGGGGTTCACTTCATTTTTCCTCTGCTTCTTTATTCTTTTTCTCAAATCTGAAATCAAGGTAAAACAGGAATGCCGATGGATTTGAGATAGTCAAAAGTCTGATCGTATAATTCGGGCTTTCTTGTAGCGTCATAATCGACGCCTTCTGGAATGTAGATTATAAATCCTTGTCGTGCTCGAGTTAACAACACACGGTACGCATTTGTGAGGTAGATTCTATTCTCACGGCTGGATATTGGAGACCAATTTGGCGGCGACAGGCGAGTGCTAATCTGGTATTGTTTCCATGTACCGTTTTCTATCCTGAAATCCGCATCCCATGCCACAATAGCATAATCCAATTCAAGTCCTTGTGTTTCAAACTCACTGGCTACGGCTTCTAGATAATAACTGGAACGGATATCATCCTTTCCGTTTAAGAACCAGTTTTCAGGAGAAATACTGTTACGATCACGAGCATAGACAACACCTCGCGGTTTAAGCCGTGCAGCATTACTACTCGCAAATAGACCGTATCGCTCATTCCCACGCGCTATACTTCGTACCCATCGCTTGGCTGCATCCAGATCACGAGTAAGGAAAATAGGATACTTTCCATTTAGGTCCTTTAGCAGTTCGCGCGCCTTGAGAGTATTATTATCCAGAATCTGCTTTATGAAATCGGATACGACTTCACTTCTGAACGAGCGCATAGAAGCCGACAAGTGAAGGTGACTATCTATTTGGACGTGCAAACCCGACACAAGGTCATCCCAGTTTCTATCTCGAAGATAGTCGTTATCTTGAATTTGAGCCGTTGTATAAATGTTCCAATCAGGGAAAAACTCTCTCAACGAATCAAACCATTCGGGCATTCCTGCTTCGCCACGATTTATCTCCTGTCCTCCTCCGACAAGGCAAACAATTACTGCCCAATCGGGATGGCGATTCATAGTACTAATGAGGAATCCTGGTTCGCTGTATTTTATATCACGTATAAATAGGTCCCCTGGCTTCAACTTGTCATTCTTTCGCATAAAAGATGCCATTTCTTCATGAGTCCATGCCCGTTGGGACTCATCAAAAATAGCGATTCTCTCTCGGGGGATAATGTCATTACCAAAATGGTAGTTGCGATAATGATATATCATCTGGATAAAGCTACCAACTTCTCTGCGCGCATCATTCTTGGTGATCTTGTTGCCTCTTTCTGCTTCTCTGGAAACTTTGTCTCTGATTAGAGCCTCTTGAAGGACTGTTACTAAAGGGTGGTTGCCTGATAGAAAAACAGCGTGCTCATCTTCGCTGTTGTTATGAAGTTCACTTGCCAGATTAAGCCCCACAAGCGTTTTTCCCGCGCCAGGGACGCCCGTGACAAAAACAATCGCTTTCTGATGATCGAACTTGCTTTTCTGGATGATACGTTTTATGGATTCTGTTGTTTGAGATAAGTCTTCTGCATCATTTCTTGTGATTTCTTTTACATCATGATTATTGTATAATGCCTGAGCGGCTTCGATAATTGTTGGCGTTGGCATGTAATCGGAGTTTTCCCATTTATCACTTTCGAATGGCCACTCAGAAAAGTCTCGACTGACAGTTGATAACACGCAGGCTATCTGTGAATCATTTATTCCTATTGGGAAAGCTACTCTATCCCCATAAAGCTGGAGTGATACGGGCTGATCCTCCGCCTCGGTGGATACTGCAATAGGCACGATTACTCTGGAATGGCTCTCTTTTTGGAAGTTTTTCAGGTCTAATGCATAATCCAGAACCTGATCAAGGGCGTGCTTTTGGATTTTTGCGTCTCCAGCCTTGAATTCTAACAAGAAGACGATGCCTTTGTAAAGCACAACAGCATCGATACGTTTTCCCATTCTCGGAATTGTGTATTCCAGTATCACTCTTCCGTCAGCAAGACCCTCAAGCTGTCGTTTGAGGGTCTTGATTTCTATTATCCACGCATCACGCTGTAAGTCGTTCAAATCGTAAGGGTTATGAACAACCATGGCTGCAAGAATAGATTCCGTTGATTCTTTTTTAAACTGTTCGAAATCTGCGGAATAAAAAGAACGATCTATCATTCTTCCTCCCACTTCTCAATGCTGCTTTTTATAGCAGCAGCCACACTGTACGCCAGCCTGACGGGAACAGCGTTTCCAATCTGACGATACGCGGCTGTTCGCCCAGGCTCATCCTTAGCAGATTCAAAAAAATAATTATCAGGAAATGTTTGTAAACGTGCTGCCTCTCTTGGGGTCAAAGAACGATTCTGGTCAATGTCTGGATGGATATAATAATGCCCGTCTCTTGAGATGTGCGCCACAACAGTCTGTGAATAAGGCTGATCTTTAGCTACGACTTTAAATCGATCCAGAAAAGCCGTCGTGTTTTTATGCGTGCGCAGTTCTTTGGGAAGATCTGGATAGCTGACTCTTTCGTGATTATTGTTCCATGCATCAACAACAAGCCTGTAGATGATCATATCCTGTTCAGTATGTGGCCTGGCAATATGGAAAGTGACTGGTTCATGGTTATAACTCTTTATTTTCATGTCATACAGATATGAGCCAGAATAGTCCCGTGTCTCAGAAGGCCCATACTGACCTTCACCTGCATGAATATGCGGGAGGTCATCCAGCACCTCTGAAACCGATAAATGGGACATATCAACCTGAGGAATGTCTGGATAGAAGTTCTCTGCCTCTCCAGCCTTTCCAATGAGGATAACTCGTTTTCGGTTTTGCAGGACTCCATAATGTGAAGCATTGAGCACATTATACTCTGTTGAGTAACCACATTCCTTAAATAACTTCCTCATGTTGTCGAAGTGGAGGCTCCCATCTTCCTCCTTTGCAGACAACAAACCCACTACATTTTCAAAGACAAAAAACTTGGGTCTATACCTTTGGAGGAATTTGGCATATAATTTATACAGATAATTCCTTTGATCACCTACCATGCCAGTCTCGGATCTCGCCCTTCCAACAATGGAATACGCTTGACAAGGGGGACCACCTACTATAAGGTCAAGCGGATTGTCTCCCAGCATGCTATCTATTTTCTGGAAAATCTCAGGCAGCGTTTCCTCTGATATGGTATAGCGCAAAACAGAATTCAACACGTCCGACGGAACAGAGTTGTACAATTCATCTCTATCGATCTTTCCGCCGAGATAATCATTATAGATTTGTAATCTGCCTTCAGATCGCAGCCAATGATAAGCGGCTCTGGTTTTTAATGTGAAGCAGGCAGCTTTATCCATCTCAACATGCGCGACGGGAGTATATCCCGCTTGAATAAAGCCCTCTGAAAGGCCTCCCGCTCCAGCGAACAAATCTAAATAGTTTGGCATATTTACGCTCTTTCTCAGTCCATTTTATACGGAACCGCGCTGATTGATTTCAAAGGAGAGACTATGGCAGATTCACTTTCCAAAGAGAAAAGAAGCTGGAACATGTCCAGAATACGAGGAAAAGATACTGCAATCGAAGTTAAGGTGAGGAAGTATCTGTTTGCAAAAGGGTACCGATTCAGGAAGAATGTATCCAGTCTTCCTGGGAAGCCCGATATTGTGTTGCCAAAATACAGGACAGCCATTTTTATTCACGGATGTTACTGGCATCGGCACCCAGGTTGCAAATACAGCTACACGCCAAAATCAAATCGTGATTTCTGGGAAAAGAAATTTGCTGACAATGTCGCAAATGACCAAAAGAAGATGGCGCTATTGGAAGAAGAAGGATGGTCTGTCATTACGCTCTGGGAATGCGACATAGAAAAGAGATTTATCCCGACCATGGAAACCTTGGAGCAGAAACTACATACTCACGATTAGCCAGGGAAGCTTTCTTCTCTGGCTTTTTCCAATATCTGCAAGATTCGACCACACTGCTTTTCACTGGGAAACTTTCCAGACTCCATAGCGATAGCACTCTTCAAAAAAGAGATTTCCTGAGGAGTAAAAATGCGATTTGAGACGCCCCAATCTAGAACTATCTTCCAGTTTTCCACGCCATATTCCGCTACTTGTATCATTGCAGAAGCTTTGTTTTCCTGACGCTGTTCTTTTTTTGCTTGTTTCTTGTCTTCCAGATCGTCAGACGCGAAGGCCAGTTCATTTACAAATTGCTCTGTGAAAGGAACCTGGATCTCTTTTGCCTGTTTCCAGCAAGCTTCTCGCTTCGCCCATTCTGTAACGTTCTGGACTTCGCGTTTTTCAGATACCAAGTGATTATACATCGCTTCGGCAATTTTTGCCAACACTAATTCGGTATCATGAGAGACTTTCTGCTGATTCCAGACTGTTTTGAAGTCAAACGCTCTATCGGGATACTGCCGTCCAATTTGGAAGAACAGATAGGACAAAGCATACGTTACAACTTGAGCCTTGTAGCCCATGTCGTACCAGGATGCATATTTTACAATCTGATCCAACTTTTTGTAGAGGATGTTCAAACAGACGACCTGCTTGAAAAACCGCTCATTAAAGAACGCCTGGTCTTTATCCCATGCCTCACTGGCCCATTCTGCAAATTGAATGAAATTCTTTTGAGCGCCCTTGCTGACTTGGTGAGGTATCTGCAGATAGATGTTATAAAACTTGGCGAGATCTGTTTTGGTGAACATCTGGTTTTTGGGATTCTGGAGAAGGAACTTTTCTTTCTCTGCTTTTTTCAAATTGGCCTGTTCCTGCTTATATTGACCTCTGGCCCGCTCATAATACCAATGAGTACCGAACTGATTGCCCATAACAGCAGGAGCCAGAATTCGGCGGGAGAAATCCTCCATTCGAACATGGAACGCATGGTTCGAGAAGAAATCAGCATCACTGACTTTGTTTTGCTTGTTCGCGTATTTGGCAATGTTGGGAATCAATTCCATCGCCTTTTCAGGCGTAACAACGGAAAGCTTCATGGGAACATAGATATCCTTCAGTCCGTTGGCACGATCTTTGTCATTAACGATGGCGGAAGCCAAAGATGCAGTTGTTTGACCCCCATTAACAATCTGGAGGGATGTAATCTCAGTGATGAGCGGGCATACTTCGCCCGCTTCGATTTTCACCCCATATGCTGTAGCAGCTATGCCATTATTGTAAGCAAAAAACATATCGGGCTCATTCAAGATGGTGTTGCGAATGCCTTTGTTGATCGTTCCTTTTGCGGACAAAAAAGAACGAACATTTCCTTCCAAGAGTCTTCCACCATATGTGTTATACAGCTTTGCCAGGACTGCTCCAGGAATGTTACAAAGATACGCAGTATACTCTTCATTGGAGCCTGCCATTAAGCAAGGTATTCCATTCTCCGAATACTCTTTAAGGTTAATGACGATATCTTCTTTGCCTGTTTTAGAAGCGTAAAGCCCTTGGAGCCTTGCAATATCCCAGATGTGATACTCGGCAATTGCATTACCAATTTTTGTGCTTGGGATCTCACGAATTCGACTACTCATCGCCATATCTGTGACGATATAGAATTTGTATTTTGCTACGCCACTGTATCGCTTTTGAACATCTATCGCGAGACCATAGCCTGGAGAACTCTCTTCAGCATTTTTCTGAATAAAGCCAGATTTGGATTCTTCGACAAACGCCCTTGCTCTTCTGAAATGAACTTCAGCGTCAGACGCTGTCAACGATTGTACTTCAATGCTGTCCGAAAAAGGGCAGGCTACTATTGCAAGACAGTCTTCCAGCTCATCATAAAAATACCCATCGATCAGGATTCGTCTGTTTTGAGATCCTATTCCCTCAAAGGACAACTGCTCAAAATCCTCGAACTCTTCTGCATCCACAAGAGCATTCGCGTACAAGTTCAGGAACTCTTCTCTCGGAGACGTTCCGTTCATTGAAGCGTTGAAATGCACCTCATCCAGAATACCATCTCTGAATTCTTTCAAGGTTGCCATGACTTACTCCTCTCTGAACGGCAGAATGACGGGAAGTGAAATCGTGTAGTCTGCCGCAATGATGCTTTCGGGAATTGCCGCACGACGCAGGCACGGGAATGAGGGTGTTACTTTATACTGTTGGATTTGTTTGATTTCAAAGGTGTAGTCTGCCGTTTCATACTCCGCCCGAGGATAATACCCAAACCGAAGCAATAATGTACTAAACTCCGTCTTAACAGAATCATCCTTGATCTCTTCCATTATCTGTAAATAGAGCTTATTCAGATTAGTCGCCCGCTCATTTGTCAGGCTTGTCTTATCTGCATTGACTACAATCAGTTTTCCATCGTTGCTGGAATCCAGTTGTTCAAGGGAAGAAATCCTTACTTCAGATTTGTTGCTGGATATAGTTTTGACTTCGTACCATGTATCATCAACGATAAAATCTTGAGGCAGTTTTCTTGGACCAGTCCAAGATAAGGCAGCTTTTTCAATGCCATAGGTTTTTGCCAGGAACTGTTGAAGGAAAAACATCTCTCCAAGTAAGCCCTTTATCTCACTTGGAGGCAATAAGTCTCCTCTCGAGTTTGCCAGCATCTCCCGCCATTCTTGATACCTTTTTCTTATAAACTTTACGCCTTTTTTCTTGTCGGTGATAGTTCTTGATGATTCTACAATGTCGCCACAGAATAGCTGGAATATTTCTCTGTATGTGTCATCAACTAACGACAAGCTGAGTGTCCATCGATTGTCATAGCGGGTCCTCTTCTGAACATAAATCAGTTTAGAAGATTCTACTGATTGCGGTTCAAAATCGCTGACGAGGAGCAATGTCCATCTCCTGTGCTCATCAATACCGACATACAAGTCCAGTGGATGCTTTCCATCAACTCTATGATATGTTTCGGGAGCAATGAAACTCTCAAACGATACATTCAGAGAACCCATTATTATTCCTCCTGGATAGTATCATCGATCTCTTCAAAATCCTCTTCGCTATCTGCCCCAAATATTTCCAACCATCTTTGCTTATTAATTTTGTACTTTATTCGTTTTCTCTGCTTTCCAGAGATCAGTGGGATTCCTATACTCAAGCCCACAACGGGATAATCAATCGTTTTCTCCATAGCACGCTTTTTCTTTATGGAGTCCTCTGACTCATTATCTTTAATCTCATACGACAAAAGTACAGGATAAATAACCAGCAGCGGGTTTCTCTTCATTCCAGTCTTGAAATAAAAGTCTTCACTAAAGGCTTTTCCGCCGTTGTCCTCAGTAGCTTCCATTTTTTCTACTGTAGAGCGAAGCAAGCCACCTTTTGCAAGGTCTTTACTGCCCAAGCGAGAGTTCTTCCCTGACATTTGGAGCGATTTGGTGTCTTTTCTATACGCGAATCCACGCTTGACTGGAATGATATTGTCTATTCCCGCAAAGGTTACTGGTGTTCTTCCACTGCCCTGAGCTATGAGGACATCCCAATAGTCAAAGACGTCTTCTGTGTCTTCTGTAAACATGTTGACCAGATCATAAATAATAAAATCTGAGTTCATCGTGTGTGCAGAGAAGCCTTTAAGATAGTCAACAACAAGTGCTTTCCTTACATTCAAGAACTGTGGGTGTTTAATTGCGAGATCTGGATCCTCTCTATGAATAGGATACTCCGTCTTTACAGAATTGAGAAAAGACTTGGTTTCTTCCAGATTCCTGTCCAAAATATCTTTTGAACTGTGAAGATACCTGGTTTCTACAACTTCACCGCTGAAATTGACAGTCGTTTCATAGTCCTTTGCTGTACGCATTTTATTAGTTGCCGTAACAAGAAGCCCTTGAATATCAGACCTTACCGCCAAGCCAAAATCTTTCGGAGTCATATCTTCATTCTGCATACGACGAACTTCCGCTCTCAGTTCATCGGTAGCCATTGAGATATAGGAATAGTAAGACATGGAAAGATCGGGCATCCAAATCTTGCACACGTCTTTGTATTTATCTCGATAACCAAACCAGCGCCCCATCTGCATAAGTGTGTCATACATGGAGGAGTTCCGATAATAGTAACTCGTGCACAATCCTTCAAGTGTAAGACCTCTCGAAAGGCTCATCCCTCCTACAGCAATCAAACGAAGTCCAATATCATTTGGAGCGTTTTCATAGTTTTCATAGTCGAGGTTTCTAGGCGCATTGCCGCCATTGATGGTTCTGACCTCGATTCTGGCAATAGCAGGATAAAGAGCAGCCTGGATTTCTTCCCATGAATAGTGCTTCAACTCAGGAAACCTCTGTTCTGCAAAGTAGCGATCATAGACACCCTTGATGAATCGAATTGATTTATACTGCAACGCTTCTTCGCCGAGCAAATAGTAATTATGGATTTCCCGTTTTACATCGCGGAAATAATTATCAATTACTTTTGTAATCTGATTCTGAACGTTAATAAACCTGGAGATGTTGATCATCATTGTACGATGCGATTTTGTATCTCCTCGGAGATCTCTCACAGCATTCGCAATAAAGAAAGCTGCGAGCGCCTCCTTCAGGCTCTCTGGAATGAACAACAGATTATCGTCTTTTTTATGTTTGATTGGAAGCGCTTGTTCGCAGTCATCATTTGGCTCGAGCATATAGCTATAAGGGGCGCTCTCTCCAAACATCGACCTTGCGCCAATGTAATTATGCGGCGCTTCGAGAGCGTATATAAAGTCTCGAGGGAAAAGGTCGTGCTTCAGCATCTCTTCCTCGGAGTCTGGATCGATAAAGACATTCGCATAAGGGGTAGCGGTGAAACCAACATAATTTGCTTTTTCAAACAGTGCCAGGAGTTTTCGAATACCCTTGTTAATTGCAGTTACATCGTCTTGTCTTGTGTTCACAGAAGCATTATCCGCCTCATCATCAATTAACAGCATTGGTAAATCGATGGTCTTGGTCATTGGGTTTGCATTATAAAACTTCAGCCAATGTTCAAGCTTTTCCAGGACGCTCTTATTCTTCTTGAGGACAAAGATGACTGGTGCACTGATGTTTTTGATTCTACCAACAATTCGGTTTGCCGTAGCTGCATTAAAATCGCTTGTTGTCGATGTCACAGCCCAGCCACTGGTGCTGGGGTCAATAGATCCCACGCCAACCTGAACAGTGCCTCTTTCAAGAGTAAACGCATAACTGTCCAAGCCTATAAAACCTTCATCAATTCTCTGTTGAGTCTGCCTCCGCAGTTTTTCGATAGTCCCTGTTAAGAGGATAATCACCCTGTAATTGGCGTCAGCTGCTTTGTTCAACAATCCAATATAAGTAGATGTTTTGCCCGATTGAACATCGCCAATGCAAAGCCCCCGTCTGAGGAAAGGCTCTTCCTGATCTGGGTTACCAAGAAGATCCATAATCTCATCGGTAGTCTTATCCAATTCATGAACAGTATCGTTGTTCCAATGCTTTTCCTTTTGAAGATACAGGGTATAGCGATCCCAGAACTTTGATGCCTTATTAGCCTTGGCTGCAATATACCAAGGCGTATGGTCCTTCTCTTTTACGAAATGACCTCTATCAATGCGCACAAACAACTTTGTGTGCAGTTCTGCGATTACTTCACTTCTTTCCTCTGGAGTCAAACGTGAAGTATGAAGCGTGATATAATTGAAGTTATCATAGCTATCTACCAAGTTTTCGACGAGCTGTTCAGTGATGGGGGAAGAAGTGTCACTGGTATTCATCAGGATAGTTCCAACCAGCTTTTTCTGATACTCAGTCATTGTCATATACCTCTCTTATCTGAGACACCACATCGGGATACTTCAAAAAGAAATCCATTTTATCCATGTTTTTCAAGAAGCTCTTTACGTCTCCACCTATTGACTCAAGCTGCTGTACCATTTGCTCAGCGACAAGATAAACATCGTTAGTTTCAAGTGCGCCCTCTGTCACATTAGCCTCATTCTTAGCCATGCGATAGTAAACATCAGAGTATGGGAATGCATCTTCCAACATTTTAATGAACGCATCCAGAAGCCCAGAACCGCTCTCTTTTAAGTTCGCCTCTATCATTTTCACTATTGGAAGATCTCTATTTATCAAATACTGGAATTTTCCTCTATCATCTATTGGATTCCAAACATGAACAAGGTTGTCCGTTTGGACATTTCTTCCCCGATACTTGTATACGCGCTCGCTTCTGCCAACAGTGTTTTCAACAATATCAGCCAAGTTCTTCTTTACAAAATGGGGGAGAGATGCAGTGGATTTTTTAATGTCTATTTCCCAGATTGAATCCAGCGAATTGGGTATATCGACTCGTACTCTTGCAAGCTTCCCCAACTCGTTATGTTTGATCAATCTGAACCACGTCCCCCAGATGATAAGGCGTTTATTACGATAAATGTAAAACCCTTGCTGTTGCCTCAGGTCTTCTTTTCCGCCAATCGCCTCGATGTCTTGCTTGGAGAGTTTGCTGACAAAAGGAAGGACATACGGTTTGACTTTTATTTCTTCTGATCCAATTCTAAGAATCTGTTCACTCAAAGGTTGCGTTGCTGGATGTCTGGTCAGAAAAGGATCTGTTGCCTTCACAGCCTCTCCGTTGAAGTATATGGCGATTCGGTTTTTAGGGAGTTCATCGTTTATAAACCTGTGAAATACCAGCGCAACGTGCTTTCTGGTCAGCTCAATTTTCTCATCAAAGGCCTTTTGAACCTGGGCAGCGCCTTGCTGTAAACGGTCAAACTGTTCCCAGACTACGACAGTCCCAGATTCTTTTTCTTGAAGATAAGAGAACCCCGGAACATCTTTCATTTCGTCTTCCATGAAGAATTGGAGTGCCCAATCTCTCTGATGAATAATGTAATCCAGATCCCAGCGAGCTGCATTGAATGCTCCATCTTTTTTTGTTAGGACGGTGACGCATCTGCACTGAGAGAGCGAAGCCATCTTCAGTCCAAGCCCAAAGCGCCCCAAATCATCTTTCCTTCTAACGTCATGGGAACTCTGGCTGCCGTATCGCATTGCAGTTTCCAATTCATCCGCCGTCATTCCCCAACCGTTATCCTCTATGCAAAGCCACTGGGGTGTCTGGGAAGAAAAGCATATCCTTATTTCTGAAGCGGACGCACTGATACTGTTATCAATAATATCGGCAACGGCAGCTTCAAAAGAATAGCCAATGGATCGTGTTGATTCGACAAGAATCGGAGCATAAGGAACAACTATTTTTTTCTTCATGTCAGTCTCCTATCTAATCGCAAGCTCTCTGGTTACGTCCAGATATGTTATTATAACATACGAACTTATTAAGCGGAAATAGGAATTCTGCTTTTTTGCTGTTTTCGGGAGAAAAACGTGTTATAATGGAAAAAACTGAGGCAGAGTTATTATATGAACTCAAAGGAAGTAACAAGAGGGCAACGAATATGGCACGCAGCAAATATGATATAAAGAAGACCGAGCGGAAAGCTGATGAAATCCTGGGGACACGACAGGTCCGTTATGGCAAGCAGCCGCACCAGAAGATGAAACCCTATTTGGTCTATGATTACCTCCTGCGGCAGACGGACGAAAACAACGTGCGCTCCGCTTACGATATCGCTGGGTATTTGGAAGAGGAATTCGGCATCAATGCTGACCGTCGTTCCATCTATGGTGATATCGAGGAGATCAACCTAGTCCTATATGCCTTGGAGAACGAGTGTTCCATGGAAGAGGCAGAAGATGATTTTGAAGAGGCAAAAGAGGCGGATGAGCTTGCCGACTATCAAGCCATCGTCTATGACAAGAAGAGGAAGGGTTTCTTTGTCCAGAAGCGGACGTATGACCTGAATGATATTCGTCTCTTGGCACAGTGCGTTTATTCTGCACGTTTCCTCACAAAGGGACAATGTGACAGACTCGCTAAGGCTGTCACGGAGTTCGTCAGCGAGCATCAGCAATCCAGCATTTCACAGGGCAACACGTTCCTGACAGACCGTATTCGCACTTCAAACAAATCGGTCATGAATAACATCGGCACGCTCAATGAAGCAATGCGGGAGAGCACAAAGGATTCGCCACATGTGAAGCACAAGATCTCTTTCAAATATCTCCGCTACAACATCAATGACGTTAACAACCAGGCAGAGCGCCGTCAGGGGCAGAAATACATCGCCAGCCCCTTCAAGCTGCTCATCAATGATGGCAACTATTATCTGCTTGCGTTCAGCGACAAGTACCAAGAGATGCGCACATATCGCTTGGACCGCATGAAAGAAGTTGAAGAGCTGAGTGAGCCTCGCGAGGGTGAGGATGAATTCCTTGCGCTGGATCTTGACACCTTCACGCAGCGCACCTTTGGCATGTTCGGCGGCGACCGCAAGGGAATCACGCTGCGCTTCATTAACCCGCTCTTGGATACTGTGATCGACCGCTTTGGAACAAAGGGCGTGCGCTATGCCAAACTTGATGATGGTCATTTCCGCGTGGAGCTTGAGGTAGAAATCAGCGATCAGTTCTTTGGATGGCTCCTAGGCTTCGGCAACAAAGTTAAAATCATGGGACCCGATTCAGCCATTGACGCATTCAGAGAGTACTTGGATAAGGTCCGCTGCATGTATTGAAAGTACACTTTCAAGAGTCACGGAACAAGTGCCAGTTAAGAGACGTTGGTGAGGAGGTCTACAATGGACAGTAAAGACGAAATCAGAATGCAGCATGCCCTCATGGATTATGATCATCAAATTAAGTTTTACAGCGATGTGCTTAGAAGTGACGCAAGTGAAGAAGACAAAGCATTTGCGCGGAAGATGATCGAAGAATCAGAAGCAGGAAAGAGACAGGTCCAGGTGATTGCCGCACACAAGCATTCCAGCAAGCACAGAGCGGAATTGGAGAAGAGCGAAAAATGCGGATGTTTCTTCTGCCTGAGAATCTATTCGCCCAGCGAAATCGAAGACTGGACCGATGGAGAAAACACTGCGATCTGCCCGTACTGCTCGGTCGATAGCGTGATAGGGTATGCCTCTGGCTACCCCATTACCAAAGAGTTCCTCCAAGAGATGAGGAACTATTGGTTCAGGATAGTATAACACCATTCTCCTCCTGGAACGCGAGGGGCGTGCTTGCACGCCTCTCGCAATCATTTTCACCTTATGACAAATCCCACCAAAGGTCTTCCGTAGGATTATTAATTTAGCCTGGAAGACGTTTGGTGGGATTCGTTTTGGGGTCAAACAGCATGTTGAATGAAATCATCAACAATGATAAAATAAGAAGCACCCAAAGGTTCTCTGAATGTATTGAAGGATAATTGGAGTTTTTTGAAAGGTCATTCAGGAACAGGCAATCTATGCTCACAATGAAAACCTTATGATGGCAGACACAAAGATGAGGATTTTGAAAATGGAAAAAACGACGGACTTAATTTTTTTCAACAGCTCCGACGGGAAGGTTTCCTTGCCTGTTGCGATTAAAAGTGAGACTGTATGGTTAACCTTAGACCAGATCGCTGCATTATTCCAAAGGGATAAATCTACCATTTCACGCCATATACGTAATGTATTCCAAGAGAACGAACTGGAGCGCAGCGCAACTGTTGCAAAATTTGCAACAGTTCAAGAAGAAGGAAGTCGCCAAGTAGAAAGAGAGATAGATTATTATAACCTTGATGTCATTATTTCGGTTGGCTATCGAGTCAAATCACAGCGCGGTGTTGAGTTCCGAAAATGGGCGAATGCTGTTTTAAAAGACTTCATTCTTAGAGGATATGCGGTCAATGAAAACAGACTGAGGCAATTAGGCGAAGTAGTGCGACTGATGCAGCGCACACAGGATTCGCTGGACAGCAAGCAGGTTCTGACAGTAATAGAGAACTATAGCAAGGCCCTAAATCTGCTAGATGCATACGACCACCAGAATATGCAGCGGCCTGCTGGAGAAAAGGCCATATATGTACTCAGCTATGAGGAGTGCCGCCAGATTATCGACAATATGCGGTTCGGCAATGAATCAGAACTGTTTGGAGCTGAGAAAGACGATTCCTTTAAAGGTAGCATAGGCAACATCTATCAGTCCTTCGCAGGAGTGGAGATTTATCCGTCACTTCAGGAGAAAGCAGCTAATCTTCTATATTTGATCACAAAGAACCATAGCTTCTTGGATGGCAACAAACGGATTGCTGCTACTATGTTTTTATTTTTTCTTGACCGGAACGGCATCCTTTACGATGAGAATGGTGCGAAAAGACTAGATGATCATACGTTGGTAGCGTTAACGATTATGATTGCAGAGTCAAGACCGGAAGAAAAAGAAATGATGATAAGTGTGATAATGAATTGCATCAGCTGAGTCGATAATTCTTACAAAGACTATTTAAGACCAACAGAGTGAAGGCAGGTTTATAGGATGAGCACGGTAAATCTTATACAAAGCAAGATATTGGAATTAGAGGGCGGCGATTTTCAAAAGCTCTTTGATGAATATCTGTATAAAAAGTACGGTTTTAAAAACATCCAGACTCTCGGTGTTCAAACAGGTACAAACAAACCGACAAAAGGCATTCCAGACTCCTACGTTTTGACTGACGACGGGAAGTATATTTTAATAAACTATGGTAGCGTCAGCGCTCAACCCGCCAGGAAAATTAGAGAAGATATACTGACTTGTTTTGAAGAAGCTAACAGTGCAGTAGGGACAGAGAAAATATCAAAAATCATATGTGGGCATTGCTCTACTAATATTCACCTAGAGCAATTCGATGACATCATTAATTGTATCGAAGGAGTTTCTGTAGAATTAATCGGAATTGATACGCTTTCTCATGATCTGGCTCTGGTATACCCACATATTGCAAAAGAACATCTGGGGATTCAAATTGATACGAATCAGTTTTTTGATATTGAAGACTTTATCAACGCCTATGATGCAAATGGAATAAATGCACCGATAGCCTATAGTTTCCTGCATAGAGAGGACGATTTCGATGAGGTTTACAATAGCGTTAAAGAGGCCCCGGTTACTGTATTAACTGGTCCTTCTGGTATTGGGAAAACAAGACTTGCATTGGAAGTCTGTCGAAAGTTTAGGACAGAAGGCAAAAAAGTATACTGTGTTCGTAGTAACGGATTGTTGCTGTATGAGGATATTAAGTACTATCTTGATGAGCCAAGTAATTATCTTGTTTTTTTGGATGATGCTAATTTAGTAGCTAGCTTAGAGAATGTTTTAAGGACACTTTTATCATTGCCGCAGGAATATAATGTTAGAATCATCATCACGGTCCGAGATTACGCAAAAGCCAGAGTAATTAATTCTGTTATGCAACTCTGTAAAACAAAGACTATAGACTTAAATCGCTTTACAGATGAAGAAATAAAGGACATATTAGCGAGGAATCTTGGCATAGTAAATCCTGAGTATATAAAAAGAATCACAGAAATATCTAACGGTAACATACGGCTGGCTGTTCTTGCAGGTCTTAGATCAGTAGATAACGGGTTCATGGGAATACGCAATGCAGAGGACATCTATAAAAACTACTATGGTAAGATTGTTGAAGATGCGAAGCTTTCCAAAGATGATTTGCTTTTATTATTTTTTATTGCGTTGGCTGGACCAGTTAAGGCTGGTGAAAACCAGTTATACTCGGAACTCTTTGATGAATACGGAAAAGAAATACGTGAAAATGAGATAATAGAAAAACTATATTCATTAGAACTGATTGATTGGTTTAGAAGTGTAATTACAAGAATCTCTGATCAAAGTTTTGGCAATTATATTCTCTTTTATGTCCTTTTCGAAAAGAAATGGATAAAAATCCGAGATCTAATTACGATAGCGTTTCCGCAATATAAACATAAGGTAAACTATGCCATATCAACTATTTTTGAAATATTCCGCTCGGAGGAACTCGGGCAATATGTTAAGACGGAAATTAAGGCTGCATGGGAAAATGCTCCGGCCTTACATGCATCGGAGTATCTTGTGGCTTTTTATCAGATTGATCCAGTAAAGGCATTATCAATAATTAAGAAGAAGATTGAAGGAGAAGCGAAAGTTACTTTTGATTTGCAGAGCTTAGATATTGAAGAGAAAAAGAATTATCATCGTGTTGAAACAAAAGAAATAGAAATTCTTGGTGGGTATAAGTACACAGAGTATTATGCAGAAGCTATAGAGCTTATGCTGCTGTACTACGAAAAAAGGCCTGATTTAGTGATGGATTTCTATTTTGCCATCACGGAAGGATTATTTGATAAATTCTCTGGTAATACTAATTACAATCAAGAGTCTCTCTTAATGAACAAGCTTTGGGATGCTACCAAAGAAGGTACAAAATATAATTACACGATTTTGTATTTGCACATAGCTAAATATGCGTTGCAGACAGAGTTTACGTATACGGAGGCAACAAGAAATAGCCGATCAGTAAGCTTTGTTAGAATGACTATTGGTTTTTCGAAAGAGATAGCCGATTTCCGTAACACTATATGGAGGAGCCTTGGGGTTCTACGAGGGATAGGACTCTATTGTGATGTTGTAAATGATATCCTTTCTGAAGTTCACATTGACGGTTTAGATGAACGTAATTCGCAATTATTCCTTCAATCAGATTTTGATGTTGTTTATGGAATAGCAACTAATATTCCATCAGATTTTTATAGCGCTCAGATCGTTGATAACTACAGAGAAGTTGCCGAGCAGATTAATGCGCCTTTCGATGAAAGATTTACAAAAGGCGATGAGAACTCTGAATTCAAGGTATATAAATTGCTTGCAAAAGAGCACCTTTGGGGGTTAAGCTTTGAAGAAGCAGAGAAAAAACGACTTGAAACTATAAAAGCAGAAATTGGCGCCTATAATTTGTCAGATTATAAAGAATTGTTCATTCGCTGCTCTTCAATTGAGAAAAAGATCAACGAAAGGGATCGGTGGCAGTTAAGTTCAGGGCTTGATCTAGTATTTGGTTTATTAGAGAATGACGAGGCTAAATATATTCAGGTTTTATTAGCATATCTTTGCTCAGATACTCCATTTAATCTAAGCGGTTATAGACAGATCAGATTCCTGCTTGATCATATTGGATACAGTGATACTTGTAAGTTTGTCTCCCAGGGATGCTATCAAAACCAGATGAAGTGGAAGTCACTTATTTGGGAATGCATGGAGCCGGGACTTATAACAACTGAAGTCGCTTATGACTACAAGAGTTTCTTGATTGATAATATTGCTCATATGGAGAGTATCCTGCCTTCGGTTTTCATTCTTGGTATATATGGAGAAAAAGATGAAGAAATAACCGAATTTATAAAAGAGTTGCTTATTGAGGACAAATTGCTATCAAGGATTTTCTTGGATAGGATTGTCCGAGATGAGGATATAACCCTGCTAACAACAGTTTTTCAGAACGATATAGAAGCCTTGTCTGTTATCTATATGAATGCTCTCGCTCTTAGTAATCATATTGATTACGAGGGCAAGATCTTTAAAATGATCTTTGAAATAAGGCCTCTTATTTGGTCTGAATATGTAAATTGGGTTAAGGTCAATATTCGGCGAGATCGTATAGAGCAAAAAGTGATTGAGACTATCTGGGAATGTGACAACTGGCAAAAATATATTACTTACGCATTTGATGCTCTTATCGTGGATGATAGGTATTTTCTGATAGAACGACCAGCTGGGCTGCTTTTCCCGAAGATTAATAACAGCATTGTTGCGGAGAAGAAAAAGAAGTGGCTCCTAGAAGAATTGGCATTATCCGTCAACAACATCCAGAGGTGCACTTTACTTGTTGATGTTGTAGTGACAATAATGCCAGAGTGGAAGACTGATTATTTACTAGAATTTCTACGCTTGAATAAAGACGTTGATGATTTCAAAAAACTTCATTTATTTCCAATGTCCACATCTTGGACCGGAAGCGAAGTGCCGCTAATCATAGATAAAATCAACTTCTTGAAGGATTTGAGCGCTCGGATGAAAGGTATTGATTATCTGGAGCATAGACAATATATCGACGATTACTGTCGCAATATTGAAAAATACAAAGATAATGTTGAACTAAGAGAATACCTGGAAAATGCCGACTATGCTTAGTCAATTGTATTGTATGGGTTGGATATAGGTTTTGCGTGAAGTTTGTCTGAAAAGAGTGAGGATCCCTGCATATAGCATCGCCATCCATCGCCCTAGGATGCAATGGGTATGAAGCACATATGCAGCAAATCCTCACTCCGTATGGGGTTTTAGCAGATACCTGGGATCACGATTTTTGCTTACAGAAACCGTCAGAATCAAGCAAAACCGAGCGGAAAACACAAAACCATCTCAGTATTCTCAGGTGTTTTTGGAAGTGCTTGGCGGTCTCCGAAGAGTTATTTGAAGGAGAAAATCGAACGATGAACGAAATCGAAAAGCCTGATTACAGTTATGCATGGAAGAATAATTATGCATGGGAATGGTACAAATACGGGCTCCAAAAGAAAGACGATGAGATCATAAAATTCATGTTCCATTGGATTGCCTTCAATTGGCTGTATAGCAAATACTCAGGACGGACGCGTGGGCAGATTGAAAAGTTTGTCGATTCTAATTATTCGGCACTATCCAAGTTTGATGCTTTTTCTTCTCCTGCAATCAAGATCTTCATGGATAAGAACGTTATTGATATTCTTCATGGTAACGCAAATGAATCAGATTATTGGGCTATAGTAAATGGCCGTGGCAAGGAGCGCATAAAGTGTTTGCTCTGTACAATCTTATGCGTCCGCAACAATCTGTTCCACGGGTCGAAGAGCCTTCACAATCCCCGTGATATTGAATTGGTCAAAGCCTCATCCGTCATTCTGGAAGGCTACTTGAGAGAAGTGTTATTGGATATAGATCCTTCTCTGATAGTTGCAGAACATAATTTGAAAGTTCATTTTCAAGCAGAAAGCAAATAACAAACCCCCAAAGGTTTTCCGCCCTTAGAATAATAGTCAGGAAAACCTTTGGGGATTATTATTTCTACAAGCTTTATTCTTCCCGCTGCTAGCTTTCCATGGCTTCTAACTGAGTGAAGTAGTCTTTTCAGGTTTGATAACATACTTCCAAGATCTACTTGCTGTTTTCAATTTTTTAGGGGGGAAACATTTCAAAAAATATATTACTATTGCGGAACTTTTTTTAAAATTTTACGTCATATTATAATAACGACAAAAATGAAAGGGAGGATGAAAATGGGAAAATCCGCAAGGCAGTTAGGTGAGAAATGTGGACTATCAGCGCAAGAGATGAACTACGCATTGAAAGAAGCTGGATTATTAGACGGGGAGCCTGGTGAGAGGTTTGTTACTGAAAAGGGCAAAGCGTTCGCAACAGAAAAAGACTACCATCGAGGACCTGGCGGATATCCATCCTACAACGTTGATTGGACAGAAATCTCTTGGGACTCCGCTGTAAAAAATCAGCTAGACCTTTCTCCCAAGCATAAACAAGAGATTAGAGAAGCAGTAAAGGAAGAGCGTCGTTTGCGTAGGGAAGCAAAAGCAGAAGCATCTCGTCTTTATTGGGAGGCAGTTGAGCAAAAAAGCGACCCACAGAATGAGAACTGTACCAAGCCATCTTCTGACATTGATAAATGGATAGAGATTGGAGGGATCTTAGTTGGGGTGGTAGGTGGAGTTATACTTATTATTCCTAAGGCAAAAGTTTTTTGGCGGGAAAAAGTCAAACCCACATATCAGAAAGTTGTAGCAAAGTTTGGAAAGAAAGCAAAGGATGCCTCTTCTGACGAGGACAGCATCCCAGATTCCGAACCAACTCAGTCAAAAGTTGAATAAAAGTCGTTAACAAGTCAAAAAAAGCTGCAAGAAACTCGAATGCTTCTTGCAGCTTTTTCGTTATCTTATCGCACTGATTGGGCTATAATTCTGATATTTTCTCCCGATGTCATCATCGGTAAGGTCCAAATAGGCTTGTTCTGTCACAGTGACGCTTGAATGCCCCAGGATCCGACTCAACGTGTAAATGTCCATACCATTCATCAGGCAGCGCTTCGCAAAATTGTTTCTCAGGCAATGTGGCGTTATCGTCTCATCCAAGCCCACGCGCTTCAAATACTTTTTGAAGTTCGTCTCAAAATTGCTTACGCTGACATGTGCTCCCGTGTTGCTTCTTGTCGGGAACAAATAATCACATTCAATGTAGCGGTCCTTGTACTGAATCCAGCGCCTCAAAATGTACTCTGTCTTGGAAGAGAAGTATACGGTCCTGTCCTTTCGTCCCTTTGTGACCTCCGCCTTCAATGCGATCTGCCTCTTGGCCAGGTTGATATCCACCATTGTAAGACAAGAGCACTCTCCCAAACGCATGCCGCTGTCCAGCATCAGCATAATCATGGCGTAATCCCGATGCTCCGTATAGTAGGACTTGTCGAGACAGCCGATCAGCTTCTTGAAATCCTCATCGCTGATGTAGTCTTTCGCCTTTCTGTTGACCTTCAGTTGTCGGACCTTCTTCATCGGATTCTTTTTCAGAAGATACTCACCGTCAAGCCAATTGAAGAAGACGCGGAGATTGCGGATGTAGTTGTTGATCGTGCAAATGCTGATCGGTTTGCGGAAGTCTCTGCGCCTGTCAGGGAAGTTCTTTTCTTTTCCTTTGTCATCGCTGTAAAAAGAATACTTGCCCCGCTCCTGAAGATCGTTGATGTATCGGCGGATGACCGATTCGGTGATCTTGTCCACATCCTCGATCTTCATTTGCTCCCTGCACCAACGCTCGAACAGGCGAAGCGTCTGTTCGTAAGAGTTCATCGTTTTCTCCCTGAGCTGACGGCTTCGGCAGTACACCATAAACTCATCCAACTGCCAGTCGAATGCCATGTTTTCCATAGAAAAACACCCCCAGTCTATCGGATTTTCATACCCAATAAACTGCGAGTGTTCATAGCCTCGGCCAAAAAAGTTTATAGCCTTTTCAGCCGAAAATCATTGAATTTTCTCAACATTCATAGCCCCGTTTCGGAGAAATACGAACGGGAAAAGCCTTGATACAAGCGGCTTTTTTCACCGTCTGGCCTGCTTTTGGCGAAGGGTCAAAGAGTCCGCGATCATGGCGATGAATTCGGAATTCGTGGGCTTGCCCTTGATGTTCGACACCGTGTAGCCGAAGTACTTCTGCAGTACCTCGATGTCGCCCCGGTCCCAGGCCACCTCGATGGCATGGCGGATGGCCCGCTCCACCCGGCTGGGCGTGGTGGAAAAACGCTTGGCCACCTCGGGATAGAGCACCTTGGTGACGGCGTTGATGATGTCCATGTCCTTGATGGTGAGGATGATGGCCTCCCGCAGGTACTGATATCCCTTGATGTGGGCGGGGACGCCGATCTCGTGGATGATCTCGGTGACCAGGGCCTCCAGATCCGCCTCCCGGCGCTGGGCCTGGGCCGCGGGGCGGCAGTCGATGCCCTCCAGGGCGGCGTCCTCCTGGCCTGCGCCGCCGATCTGGCGCACCCGCTCCAGAAGAGCCGCCGTGTCGCAGGGCTTGGGCATGAAATAGGCCGCGCCCAGGGCGGCGCAGTCCGCCACCACCTGGCTGTTCATGAAGCCGGAAAGCACGATCACCGGGCACTTGCAGCCGGTCTCGGGGAGACGCCGCAGCACCTCCAGCCCGTCCAGCTTGGGCAGCACCAGGTCCAGCAGCAGCAGATCCGGCTTCAGGCTCTGCAGCTGATTCAGCGCCTCCGGCCCGTCGGCGGCGGCGCCAATAAGCTCCATGTCCCGCTCGGCGGCAAGGGTGTCGGCCAGGAGCGCTGCGAAATCGGGGTTTGCGTCGGCCAGCAGGATGCGGATTTTAGTTTCCATAACTTTTTCCTCCCATCAATGCGGTATGCGGATCGCCCGGAACTTCCCGGGCGCATATTTACCGTTAAGTCGCATTTAATTTACCATAGCTGACACTTTCCCGACAACAGAATGCTGTCGAATCCCGCGGGAAACTTGTTGACATAATATCTGCTTCTTTGACAACGAACAAGGGCGTTCGACAAAGTTCTTTCTTTCCCGCGGCAGACTTTTGTCGAATTTTGTCGAAAGCGGCGGCAAAAATGGTCCCGCCTCCGGATCTGGGGCGGGATCGCGTTTTTCAGGGCTCGCCGTAGAGCAGCTCAAAGCTCTCGTAGTGGTCCCCGGTATAATAGATCAGGCCATCGTTGGAAAAGACCATGCGCTCGGCCCCCCGGGACTTTTTGCCCAGGGTGTTGATGTCGCACTCGGTCCAGACCCGGCCCTTGGCAGAGGGCAGCAGGCCCTCCCGGTTGCCGAAGCGGTCGCCCCCGATGCACTTGCCGGGACAGTAGCGCTCCAGGCTGCCGCCTTCCCAGCCGGCGGCGCGGGCCTCGTTCTTGGTGATGAAGTTCGGGGGCAGATGGCCGTAAGCGATGAGATAGGCGAGGACGTCCTCCTTGGTGGTATAGCTGCCGTCCTCGTCCGGGGCGGCGTCCGCCGTGGGCGCCGGATCTTCCGCCGGGGCCGTGTCCGCCGCCGGGGCCGTGTCCGCCGCTGGGTCTGTCTCCCCGGTCGCTTCATCCTCCGGCAGCAGGAGCAGCTCCTCCGAGAACGGCGGGAACTCACTTTGGCTTTCCGGCGCCGGCGTCTCGCTCACGGGGGTGACCGCGCAGCCCGTCAGCAGCGAGGCCAGCAGCGCCAGTATCAGCAGCAGCGCAAGACTTTTTCTTCCTTTGCCCATGCTCATTCTTCCTTTCGGGGATTTGTTCGGTTTATTGTACCACGAAGG